>Ga0153985_1000067_pt1 | contig 31929 bp, 20 predicted proteins | sample TSGA069MetaG_FD_104715 | JGI IMG/M metagenome (GOLD analysis project Ga0153985, IMG submission 104715) | Attine ant fungus gardens microbial communities from Georgia, USA - TSGA069 MetaG | ecosystem: Host-associated > Fungi > Mycelium > Unclassified | place: USA: Georgia, Alexander Wildlife...
TGACCAAAATGTGTGACTGATGTCATGCTTTGTGACTATGTGACTGTTACATGATGCTTTCCCATGCTCCACCTTAGTAATGATCTAACTAAATAAAACAAAAGAAAAATAGAAAATAACTTAGCCATTTTGCCAAGTCATAACAAGTATATATATATAAAACATTTGAAACCAACTAATGTTAGAGTTGTTTTCAGTCATAAGTTGATACCTGTTTGTCAGAAGATAAGTTTGATGTGTCTTGGATAGTTAGCATGGAATTAACTGGGTTCTATGAGAAGATAAAGCTTTCAAAGTTGTTGGAGAGGATTACAATTTTGGTCAAGGAGATTGTTGAAGAACCAACAACAAAGATAAATATACTAATACAGGTGGATATTTCACAATTAAGCTTGTACTCATGGAAGATATAATATTTGTCCAATAATCAACTTACTTGTCTATAGTATAATGGTGGCGTCGGCAGCCTGAGAGTGATCTTTGAAGCATAGATAGGAGTATCTGCAAAAGCCACTTTATATCTGTATAAGACAGTTGAGAAGGGAATACAGAGAAGCATGACACCATTGAGATAGTTCAGGGGTGTTCTAAGTAAAGTTGTAAAGAAAGCAGAAGGAAAAAAATTTGTAAGTTGTTTCTGTTTCATTGCTGTTTTATCTGTGCTGATGTTTTTGACTCCATAGCCTTACTTTGACCTCTTACCACCTGAGATTGGAGAATGGATTGGGATTCAGAATGTAGGCAAGCTTATGCTTCAGTGAGTTGTAACTTGGCTTCAGTTACATGTTATATCTGATATCTGTGTCTTAGGCTCCAAGCACAAGCTCAGCCTATTGCACAGTCACTTCTCCACATTGATCTTTCCATTGTACCCAATTTCTGCTGGGATAAAAATGTTTATAGATCTGCAGAAATCTTTATTATTCTCATCAAGAACATTAATAGAGAGATGATCCTTTTCCATAACAGCTTTGTTTTGAGATAATATTATGCCAAAGATAAGCACAAAGCCATTTTATGACAGAAATCTTCAGAGGTTGAAGATGTTCTCAACTGTGAGATCTGCACATATTGTATGTACCTTACCTATATGTTTCTCCTAATATCATTAGTATGATGTGCTCACTTTGTTATGAAATAGGTTAATTGATTGCAGCCATACCTCTGTCTCTCTTACCTCTATGATTGGTTCAAACTGGCCTATGCATGCTTTACACAAGTAAACCCCAACTAGCATCAGGAAGCAATCGACATTTATATTGTACAAATGCAAACTATTCTTCAACCAGAATATCTTCAATATTCCAGCCTCCACTATCACTTGCAGCAATTACAATAGTCTATATCTGAATACACATGTTCCACTTATCAAAAGCAAGTTAATTAATATCTAGTAGAAGTCTATGTGCTCAAGTCTCTTATGCAAACTATCTCAACTACTAAGAGTAAATATACTACCAGATTAGTCTTATATGGATCAATTTGGGCACCTTACTGACCCTTGGTCCAATTACTTTTACTACACTAGAAAACATTAGTTGCTTGCTTGGTGCTTCTTCCATTGATACTTCTTTCATTGAATATTTCCATCTATAGTCATACAAGAGCATGTTGGCTTATACTGCTGGTCAAGTACTGTTAGATCAATATAATAACTGATATACAAAGAGTAAAGGAGTATGAGGTACAAAAGATAGTTATGAATACACAAAACATGAGATAGATATCTTATTACTACTTCTTTGCCTTTGCCTTGCCAGCTGTTTGGGTTGATAGATACAAGGGGAGTGAATTTCTGATTCATGCTAAGATATTGCTCTTTTTGATTTATAAGTAGCTAATTGTATCTAGAATCTTTTTTGACAGTTTTCATCAAATTTCTCTCTTTGTAATAAAATAACATACTTTCCCATAGGACCAGAGTGAGTTGAATATCAAGAAAAATGTACCAAATAAAACCAAATCAATTTTACAAATATTTTACAACATATAATGACAACTATAATAGAAATTGGTAGTACTACTCTGATCAAGCTACCTGATAATGGGCAATATGATGGTCTAATAGAGTTTAAATGGGTAGGTCTGGACTAGAAGAAAAGAAAAACAGATCAACTTACTAAATTACAGAACAGAGATGGGTATTGTTCACCTACTGAACCTATTATTATGTCAGACTTGGTGTCTGAGTCTGGCCTAGAAGAATATTCATTGCAATTTCAAAAAATGATAAAGATGTTATGTTGCCTTGAGTGTTCAATTCTATTAACATCTTGAACAGGTCTGAAACATATCCATAACTGTTATGCAAAAACCTACAAAAAATATCCAAAAAAATATGAAGATATCTGTACCTTGTCAGCAACTGACTTAAGAACCTAGACTAGGGTTTAGTCCAGGTAGCTCTTCAGGGTTAGAAGAGAACTTGATAGAGTCCTTGCTTTATTCTACTATACTACTTATACATTTCTAGATCATTTGTTCTTATTTAATCTGCAAGTCTTTACTAGTCCAGAATTCAATTCCAGTCCATGTTATATTTCTTAGTCATAGTTGAGACAACTTATGACATACCTTACTTGAAGTCCAAGAAGAATATCTATTGTTAGAGGATTTGGAGAGTATTAATGCTCTCAGTAGACTAAAGCTTTATACAATAGTTCTGGTCTGTTGTTATAAAGGGTATAACAGGCTGTTTACAACAGGTGGCTCAATGTGAAAACATCATGAAAAACCTTCAATATAACATATTGTTGCTACCTAACAGATAGACAAGGGCAAGCATAGACAGTATTTCTATATCAAAGTCCTATTTTACCTGTCTAGGTCATCTTTGGACAAAGACTGGATAACAAAACTAAAATTAGAGATTTACCAAGTAACTGGTTATCCTGAATTTGATCCTAATGATATACAGAATGTTAATGTATTCTTGGTGCAATTGGAGTGGCCTGAACATATCCGAGATCTTAATCCAACCAAACTAGATAGCATTTTTGTTCCTTGAAAAACAGAATTATATTCTTTTACTTCTAGCAGACATTGTAGAAGGAATCACATCATTTAGGAATATCCCTTTACCTTTGCAATTTCCACCACCATATTTCCAACATGGATATAATAACTATGTAATCAAACTTTGTAAGTTGCTTATATCTATGTGGACCTATGTCTGGGATCCATGTATGGAAAACTTGATTGGTGACCTCACTATCTGTTTTATTATCTTATCATGTATTCAACATGATAACAGTTGGGCACAAGCAAAGGATATCAATCCTATTCTTGCAAAAATGCTCTATATTTTACAAGTAGTATTTCTATATAATATCTATTTTAACAGTGCCATCAAAACATGGCTTTATAGTGATCAGGACTCAACATTTCATAGTGTATGTTCTTTTTAGTATATGGCATCATCAGTTCCCTATACATAGCTTTCTCTCCCTCAAGTGTACTGGAATAATGAAGAAAATATGGAGTTCATTTGGGATAGATCAAAAATCTCTCTCAAACTGTTTTAGAAGTTTGACCAAGAGCTCTTGCATTGTGTCTAAAAGATATTTGTAGAAAAGGTCTTTCTCTGTATCAAGTGGAGGATTTTAGGATATATCTCAAACAGTTTGACAAACACTCAGCCTAGCTACTCATTTATGAATGACTCTAGAAATGATCAACAAATTGATCAAAGAGCTTTCCTCAATGCGCCCTAATCTACAGGATAAATTTTTCACTAGATTGTCAGCTAATGGAATACTAATATTCAACAAAGTTTGAGCAAAGGACTGGCTCAGAGACTACTCAAAGGTGTTGCTGTATTTAATGACAGATAGCCATGTCCTGGCAGGTTCCCCAAGCTAAGGAACTGAGTTGACTAGTATACAGTTATGCAATACACCTCACCAATCACATGGGATATATTCAATTGGAAATAGAATAGCCACCATTGGCAGGTACTCAAAAAAGTCATCAAAAACAGATAGTAACACTCTTATACCACATGCACTGGATACAATTTCTCAAGAAATTGTCAAAGTTATTGTATTCAGGACCCACCCATTTGCTCAATATCTTGTCAGGGTATTATTTTCTGATTGTGATGACATCCTTTTCCTCTGGAGCAACTAGCTATATGTTAACTTTGACTGTCTTTTCACCACCGATGACATATCCTACATTTTGCAAAAAGTTAGCCAAGAAACAATGGGAATCTCACTTTGTGTGAGAAGTTATTAACATCTATCTGTGTTCATCAGGCAGGCTCACTGCTCCACAATGAAGATGATTTTTGGACTGAGAGATGAAGAAGATCCTAGTACTCTTCAGACAGGACATTCATTGGCAACAGAGGAGTGGTTGGATGGGATATCAGCTAGCTATCTAGGCCAGCTCCCAGAAAACATGGTTGAACCCTACATTAGGGCAAGCACTCAATGGCAGATGTTCATGAAAATTCCTAAAGGTGGGAAGAATTTTGACATATTTCAGGATCTTTGACTATAGAGAATTATCAGCAATGTACAGGTAACTCCATCTGGATCTGTCACTGATACAGAATACTTCAAAGAGTCTGATAATTTTGTTCCTGTCAACCCAGGGAAAAGGAGAAAGGTTGAGAAAGACAGATTTGTTCTTGTCAACCCAGGGCAAAGGAGAAATGTTAAGAAAAGCATTGCTCCATTTTGTACTAAGTTTCATGTATAAAATGTAGTTACTTAGATGAAAGTACAAAATACAAAGGTCAACTCCAACTGTTTACCATGTCATGGTGTTTTCTCCAATGAGCTACTGTTCCTATCCTGCTTATTCAGAGCACTGCTGTGTATAATCATCCAACAAAATGGGCTAATACTAGACTATGGAAGTGTTGCTCCTGAAAATTTGTAAAAGGCTAATTACTATTCATATTTACTAGTTAAATAAAAAGTGCTAGTATTAGCTATGCTAGAGAGCCACTTGCAGGGGTAACTATAAATAATACTCCTGAAACAACACCTAGTTTTACCCAGTCAATTGACATTAAGAGACAACCTCTTTTGGAGAACCAAATCTGTAATACTAATGACATTATTGTCCAGGGCAATACTCACCTAAAGGATACCATGGACAACAAAGTAAAGCATAATATTGATGAGCTCATTGCTCTATGTGGGTGAGAAGAACTTGAAGATCTTGATGGCATGCTGTTCATTATGAGTAATCAACCTTAGTCTTGACTGTCACCCTAAATTCCTTCATTCAGCATATTCCAGTTTTCATTTCTTGTCTGTACCAACTCAATTCAGTTCTATTTGTCCTGTGTTTGACTTTGTTACTTACTGCTGCATACATGCAGTTTTTTCTTTCCTTGGACCCATCACATCTGATGCCCAATGATGCTTCAGGGAGCAATTCACAGTTACTGATCATCACCCCTCTACTTTTCCTCTTGCAGTAGTTTCTCTTGGTCCTCTATACTCCTCAAGTTCTATCTCATATAGGATTTATGTTGGGTGCTGGTGTCATCATAAAGCAATGTAGGATACTCAAAGTGATCAGTTATATGGAATATGTTCTGAGTCATGTGAATATACCTGACATTAAATAGAATCAACCTATTTGCACTGATGAGATTAATACCATATCTACTGGCTTTACTACTTAACAAGAAAACAAACACCTAGTCATGAGGATTATTCAACTGATCAACAAGCTTCTGTTGTTTTGGAATCAATGTGGTCCCATCAAGATAGAAATATTCATATTCAGTCCAAGGAACAAAAGGTAGAAAGAGGCTCATAACAATATCTATTGATGCACAAATTAATCACAAAGTACTGCTGATTCAAGAATTTTAAGAAAGTCAGGATCATGAAAAAAAAGATAAACTCACTTCAGAGAGAAATTGAAAAGGATTTTGTGCACAGTGACAATGGACAACATAAGCTCATAGACCTTCTTTGTCTTCACAGCCTATGGTCTATAAGTCAAATACTCTATGTCCTAGGCAGCCTCAATGATATTGGTATATTCTTCTCTTCTCATTGTGACCCTCTGCTGATGCTGTACCATGAATGTGAGATTCTTAAAGACTTGTTATGCATATAATGTCAAAGGGTAACTGTAAAGGTCAGGGTTACTATTTGGGTATGTATTTTTAATAAATAGCTTGATGTTATCTTGGGCAGCTCATCAATACATAGGGAATAAAGCATTGTCAAACATTGATCTACAGCATTTCTAGGACCAGGTGGTCACAAGGTGCATGTAATACAATTGACAGGTTGTTCATAGAGGGAAGGAGTCAATTTATCAGCAGTTTTAGATGAAAATAAAGGCTAGTACAAGGAGAGAAGGTCATCTATAAGTTTTTTCCACATGGGGATTCTGCACATTTTTGATCTATAGTACAAAGAATTAAAAATAATAATATGAACAAATTGAATTAGAAATATTATTTTCTATATTCATACTAAGTCCATCCATTGATAGCATTTTCATTCATCTATACTATTTGAATGGTACATCCTGGAACTGGCCAGTCTGGCAGGACTACACTGGAATTTCAGATGGTCTTTTCCCAAAAGATGACAACAAATTACCTCGTGGTTGGTCGTGAAATGATGCCAGTGACATTAAGGCATTTTTTAATGCATTCCTCAATATCAAAGATTCAGAGAACAAAAATAGATTTGTTACTAGATGAGGATTCCCAAAACATCCAGGACATGAAATCTGGAGATCCTAGATCCAGCGTCAATACAAGGCCTGGGGCCTTTATGGTTTGATTATCAAAGAGCTCTAGGATGCTGGAATTTATCCCTAGGACATTTTTGTCCAAGAAAATAATTCATGGTCTGATGCTGAAAATTATGTAGTAATGATATTTGACAGTCTAGGCCTAAAGCTCTTTGGAGAGGAGATATTTTCTGAAAATGTAGACATTCTGCATAAGGATGTGCAAAGTTGTCTAAAAATTATAATCTTCAAATCATGGGCAGACATTAGACTATATATTAACAGACTACAAACCTGTGCAGAAAAGCAGAAGATACTTGTTAAGCATTATTTTTGAGATATGTTTTCATACTATTTTACAGAATTTTTTGACTAGTAAATAAAGCTACAACAGAACATAATAATAAAAGATACATTGAACAGACTGATCTGTGATATGGCAAAATAGAAGGAGATAGCAGGAATTTTGGGCAAGAAAGATACTATCAAAGATGCCAATAACAAGTTAAAAGAGTTAGAGAAGATCATGCAACACCTAGGTAGTTTAATGAAATTAACAAGGCCAGTGGCACAAGAAGGTGAGTTTCATAAATCCTTATTTTGATTTACCTTACATCATCATTTAAGGTTACTATAGAGTACCAAAGAGAGCACTGGAAAAGTTTGCCACTGTTGAGGATATGACCAGTCTCCTTGAAACATACAATAAGTATTTTGATGGAGGCCTTGATAACAAAGCAGAGGCCCTAATCCCTGAGGTTATTGATTTCAGAAACACTATAAAGACAATTGACTATGACTTTGGAATGGAAATGGAGGCTTCCATGTCCTAGGAGATGCTTGACCAGCACCTAGGGTTACAAAAGGGAGTATTTCTCTCATTTAACTTCCACAGACATCACTCTGGAATATTACCTTGGAATAATAAAAAACTATTTATGCTTTCAGCAGATATTCACTCAATCCTCTGGAGCATTTTTAGTACAGATCAAAGTCACCTGCAAGTGAGTGGTATTCTTGTTGGTGATAAAGTGGGACTGAGGAAGATGGTGCAGACCATTGGTCTGATTGTATACCTCAATTATATCATATATTTTCAGGAACATAAGAAACCCCTCTCCTCTATAATCAGTATGTCTTTATTGTGTGATTATTAATATAGTTCTATTGACCCAGTTGTAGCTGAATGCCCCTATCTTGATGGAAATGACACAGTTCTATCTCACCCTCACCTAGTAATCTGTCCTGGAACTCTTATTATGCAATGAATGAGCGAGTTAAAGACATTGCTTACTCCCTATTCTGTTAATATCTTCATCTACAGCAGAAAAATTGATGGAAAATATTTTTGGGGGTCATCTGGTCCCTTACTTTCATCAATTCATAGGGCACACCATAGAGTAATTGTAGCAAGCCAGTCAATATGTCTGATATTTTTCTCTGGTACTAATATGAGCTCACAACCCCTTTCTAGGCCATTTTCAACAATTTCAGGCAATTCCACACTGCCCTCAAGTGGGAATAGTCTGCACGACCTTGGCAAATCCCAAATCTCAGGCCAAGAATAGAATATAGTCTTAGCATATTTAGTTACTGTTTCTTGACAGTGGTAATTGATAAGGCACATTATATATGGAATTCTGGGAACAAACGTGTTGTGATCCTATGTATACTTTAGCAAGCAACTGTTAGAATTGTCATGACTGTGACATCTCTGTATATAGCAGCAACAGTATCTTCTCTTTTACACTCCAGTTTATTCTAGATTTGACTTATCTATTGGATTTTAGGATATTTTATCACTTGCCTGACTAATAGGGATCAAATATTTTTTCACTAAATCCTTTTATAAAGAGGAGAAGGAAGATACAAAACAGTTGCATTAGATAAAAAAGAACAACCAAAAAGGACATAAAGTTCTTGCAGAGAACCTTAGGGTGATCTAGTGGTACCAATAGCACATTTTAGGCCATTTCTTAAGAAGAACAACATCCACTGTTGATTACACAAGCACACTGCTTCTTGATCTTCCTCCATATCAGGAGATTGTGGGATTATTGAAGCTAACACAAAGGGAAATGGATATCATCACTGAGTGTGCAAAAGATGCAAAGGCTTTGTAAGTCATCTCATCACCCTGTTTCCATAGGTACTATGATGTGGAAATCTAGTATTGTAAATATCAGAAACTCCAAGATCCAAACAAAGGTATATTCAGAAAGCTATTGCTGTAAACAATTTTTCACTATTCTGTAGAAATTCTATCTCAAATACAGGTTAGCAGTTGGATATTCTAAAGAGGACCTAGCAGGTATTATTCCCATTTTCCAGTCACTTCAGGAGTGGAATGCAAAGAAAAGCACAAAGATGGATGCATGTGCAAGGATATGTGCACATTATCTTCAAGATGATTGAATTGACAATGTTTATTTCCAAGATGAAGAACCTGTCTTTCCTTAGATTCATGCAACTTGGGCTTCAGAGCCTCAATGCACTTGTCAAATCATTGTCTATGCTGAGTTCCTCTCCATGGCACTACTCCTTCAGAATGTTGGCAACCATTCATGCTTCTCTCTGAGTTAACTTACAATACTTTTTTTTTAGATTCTTATCCTCTATAGTGTTCTATCACTTTCCATCAATGGAAAAATATCTTTTGCAGAATGAGACAAATGTGTGGTAGCATTCCATAGTGATGACTAGCCATTACATGTACTTGTTTTTTCAAGTATTGGATCTACAAGGCTGAATTTGGCAATTGTAGATATTATTGTCCTTTTTGTAAGATCTTTGGTCAGTACTATTGCAACCAACTGATCTTAGTTTTTCAGGATTAGCCATGGTCAGCTCAAGATGAATATCAAATCTGTGGCTGTGCATACTATCAGCCACAAAAGAAGATAGTGAAATTCATTAGTCTTCTTGTAATTGACTCTGTTGACACATTGATGTACAAGATGGCTCAAGGGAAAGAGAATATGTTTGAGGCTTTTATTATATTGCAAGGTCACATTCTAGATACAAAAGAGGACAAATGAGACAAGATCCCAGAAAAAAGGAAGGTAAATCACCAAAAAAAATATTTCTGTACATTATGAGGAAGAGGGGAATGAACTTGCCAAGACAAAACGTCACTTCTATGGATCAATCATATAGGGTCAAGTCATGAGTATGTTAATTAATATAGTACTTATTCTCTGCACAGGTCTAGGATCATCTATAGGGCTACAGAAGGTGCCAATCCCATCTCTGAGTGAGCCTCAGGCTCTCATGCTTCCAAGCCAAAGAGAGATATCTCTAGATCATCCAGAAGGAACATATTCTTTATCAAGACCAAAGGTTGGCCCAGTTCAAATAAGAAGAGAAGGCGCAAGTAGTGAAAAGGTTAACAGTATACCAATTCCATCTAGGTCAGCATTGATTGGAAAACAAACAGCAAAGAAAAGAGAGATAGGCTTGAAATACAAGTAAGGCAAGGTAGGAGGGATCTAACACCATTGGGTATGAGAGTAGATAACTTGTTGTGACTAGGCATTGATCTGCAAAAATAGGTTGCATGAAGTGCACAGTTAGTGTTGAGATGTTCTGGTTCTTGTTTGGTGGGTGTTAATGCACTTTAATTTTCATTTATTTGGATATTGTAAGGTAAATTGTAGGGTACCATTCTGTTTACTAATTATTTTTTTCTACTTTTTCATTCTCCTTGATTCTATCTGATGTGATGTACTGTCTAGCCATTTTTTTCATTCTCCTTAATTTGATACTCTGCCTAATCATTTCCTTTTAATCTCCTCAATTCTGCCTAGTCTTTTTTTAAATCCTCCTTAGCTTGAGACTCTGTCTAGTCATTTTCCATCTCCTTAATGAGCCAATGAGTGATGACCAGTCATCAATGGACCACATTAACAAAAAAATTCTTACTTTGTGGGATAAATCAGTTATTGATTAGTAAAGGGTTTACTAATTAGTGATTAATCTGAACTCTCTCATAAGTACAGACAATGAAATGTTCTCTCCCAGAATACTGACTATGGTGACCAGAGTTCTTAGTTCAATGCTCCTAGACAGAGTAACATTTCCTTTGCTTATTAGGCCTATCTCTCTTATAAAGATGATTTGAAAAGCCCAGAGATCTTTAATATCTCAAGAGTTGGCTGCAAAAAGAGTTTGGTTCATTTGGGCCATAGAATTAACCCTGGCCATTGTCAGTGGTCCTATTGCAGCCATGTCGCTTAACTTGAACAAGAGGGGAATAATACCATCAAGTGCATCTGCAGAAATCTAAGCTCAGAGACACTACTCTTCCCTTATACATCTTTTTGCTAGCAAGAAACACTTATTACCTCATGTGCAGGACTACCCAGGACCAGATCATGCTTTTCATATGTGTGCTTTCTGTTGGCCATGTTTTGGTTCTGTCTGACAATTAATACAAATTTTTCTTGATCACAGAGGCAAGTTGGGTAGCAGTAAATCTGAAAACTAATAACTTACCATTAAAAATGTCCCACAGCAGGGCACCATCTAATGGAGACAGTTTCCCCTTGGCCATGAGGAGGATATGTACAAATAAAGCCTAGTACTCTTCAAACCTAAGAGCTTGAGACAAAAAAAGACAGAATAATTGGTACCCATTAGTTGGTAGCCTTTGTCAGGTGGAAAGCAAGATTATTAGAAGAGCCCTGGCCCCAGTAGCCTGTGGATAATTGATCCACATTATTATAATCTAGGTTCTGACTTTTCTCATGTATCAATGCAATGGGTTATGATGCTACTGTTATTTGTTATTCCATCTTGACAATCTGTTTGCTTCAAGTCTCTGTAGTTCAAAGCAGCAATGTGCATAGCAAGAGAATATGGGCCTTCTTAGTCTTATCCTCAACCCAATGGCAGGTGTTGGATTCTTTACTTTTGCCTTTACTAAGACCATGTATAGGACATCTACAACAAGGTCCCTGACTCATGGAATGGTGTTTTGAGTATATCCATTATTATCTGCAACTATAGTTATGACTTTACTAACTTTTAGGACCTCTGTCACAGTGGGATTCAATGGCATTACTGATCCCAGTATGACAGTTGGAATCTCACTAGAAATAATGCCTGATTCCCATTCCAAAAGGTTAACCAACATTGCCTTGGTGTTTTCACCAAAGCCTTTGGTCCAACTATCACTGATATAAGCAGCTTCAATTGGTATATTCCATAGAACATCCAGAGCCATATATAGGGGACTAGTGCTTGCTTGACTGGTCATGAGTCTAGGACCAATTAGCACATCTTAGCAAAGGCTTATTCACTATTTAGTGACAATATGGTCATGTTTGCTATACCTATTGAAGTTACTAATCAAAATATTTATACTTGGTTTTATATTGCTCAAACCAACATTTCCTTGCTTATTTTGTTCTTGATCTATGAATAAGCCCTGTTGAGGTTAAATATTCAAGTAAATGGCTCATGCAAATGGGATCTTATCACTATCAGTCTTGTCAATATGAACACAATTGGCTATGTTGCTTATAAAGTTGTTCTTTATTTCTCTCTCATTTTCAAACAGCGTATGCAATGATCTGCTGAAATTGAAAATTGATCTAGAAATATATACCATCTCGCCTTGAGCACTATTGTCCCAATGCTGAAACCGGGAAATCCTAGCAAGTATGACAGAAAAATTGTGTTGATGGCATTCTTATAGAAGATAGTACTCGATGAGAGAATGATAACCTTCAAGTATGAATTTTTCAATCTAATGTAAAGAGTAACTAGTACTGCAAGAAATTTTGAAAATGAGCTATGCATGTGTTATTGTAGTATGGTACTTTGCTAAGTGAGCCCATCAGCCAACATTTCCTATAATTGTAGCTAATTATTTACAGTCAGGATACCATACCTCTGTCTACAATATTAACACATATTATATATGCTGCTGTAGACAGATGAAGAAGACTTCAATATATTCAAACTCAGTTGAGGAGTCTAAGCAGGTAATATCAATTTTTTCACCTATACTGTTATTGCAACTCCAGTTTAAGTTAAGACAAACCTATTTCTATCATGATTTCGTTAACTGCATCTACTCTAACTAATACTCTTCCAACTTATTTCCACCTGTTTTGATATGACTGCCACAATGATTCTCTCCACTGATAATCCTTTAAGATGCTTACCAGGCTATCTCTTTTATCCATCAGAATACTCTTCTTATTGCTACTTGTCCTTAGAGATGCCTGTTAGAGGATAGGATCAATTGTGCTCAAGTCCACTGATGTTGTTTATACCAAGGTAGATCTGAGTATCAGTATGAGCTGTTTTCCTGAAATTAACACAGTGTTACCTTGGTAGAGGAAAGCTCTTGGAAGACTGAAACATGTTCAAGCATTACTTCTGTCATACTGTAACTCATGTTAAATACATCTTCTTGCTTTGAGTATTTGTGTCTCCCTTCTAAAACACTCATTTTATCATTTTCTCTTTGAGGATACTATATACCCTATTGAGAGGACAGGACAATTATATACTTTTGTATGGAATACTTTGCATTATGTCTATCATGTAGTTATCAAACTACATTATATACCAAGGTTGCCCAATTAATTTAGACAAGAAAACACTTGTAAATAAATCTTCAAGCTTATGCATAATAAAAGATAAAATCATGAAACTGGTCTATCCTTACAAGGAGCTGAGGAGCATTGTGGTAAGTGAATGCTATTTTATATACCTGGTCCAGATTTATGGTGAGTTATCCATAGAGCAACTAGCTAGCTTTCAAAAGCAGTTCTCCATATATTCCTCAATATGTGACCTCGAATCTTGCTGCCTTGTCTGACCCTGATACCTAATACTTGGATTGAGTTCACAGTTGCCAGCTTTTACTTGAGAATCCAGCTTGTGATTCACATAAAAGAAAGAAGGAAGAAAAGCATGAGAAGACCCAGGAACACAAGAAGCAATAAAGGGCATGTGGAATAAGAAAACAAGAGACAGTGGCAAAGGATGCCTAAAAGCTTGACAAAGAGCAAGCCAAGTGTTATCAATAGATAGTGAATGCCCTTAGTGATCACCCTGGATGGATGTTCAAGAAGAACTTGATGGAGTTCTTTGTTGGATTGGCCTACTACTTATACTATTTACAAGTAGCTGTACACTAAAGTTCCATGGTCACAAGTCCTTCCAGAACATTCTATGGTTACCTGATCCTTGTCATGTGATGAGATTAGCTAAGTTCCTATTTATATCTCAACCCTGTTGTATGACTTGAGGTTGCAGATTAAGTGTTTGAACATGCAGAAAACTATTTTCTTTTTGGGACTCTCATAACAAGTTCTCCATGAGTCCAACATATGGGCTACTTCACTTATTGATAATTCCTTACTTGTACAATAGCTGAGTCAGTACCTCACTAGTAGGACATGTTCTTTACTCAGCAGACCTCATGTCTGCCATGTACTTTGCTCATTTCTACCTTATGGTAGATAGACATATATAGTAGGAAATACTCACCTGTATTCCCTATGCTTTATCAAATGTATCATCTCCTTTTTTCCTTTACTCTCAACTTGCCCTCAAGCCTTTATTGAGTATTGTAACCTAAGTTACTCTTAAAGATCATAACAGTCTAGGACTATAGTAGATGAGTTTTTGTGCATGCCAATATAGTGTATGTAACTTGTAGCTGATATTTTCTGCAGTGCATGTCTCCTAGTGCTACAGTCCAGTCAGCCAGCACTGCTGTTCTATTACCCTCTATTCATCTGCCTTTAGTTTCTAACCCTAAAACAACCCTAGAAGTCCCCAATAACCCTCTCACCCAGGAATCTGCTCATGTTGCGAGGGCATCAATTAACACATGGCACAGATGCTTGGGCCATGCCATGATCTAATCTATCAAGAAACTTGTTAATTAGTCCATGATAACAGGAATGGAAGCTAAAATAGAAAAGGATAATACTACATACACTCATTGTATATCATGCCTCAAAGGGAAAAAGACTCGAGACATCATACCAAAGAAATCAGATGTCAAAAACCCTAGGAAACTACATAGGATTCATTCCAATGTCTATGGCCCCTTTGATGTTGAAAGATACTCTCAATGCAGGTATTTTGTAACATTTGTTGATGCTTTTTTGCACTATGTTAGAATAAAACCCATCAGGACCAAGGATGAAGCTTCAAAGGTATTGATGAACTGAATTATATGATTGGAGGTCAAAACTAGAGAGTGAGTGAATTTCTTGAGGACCAATGGAGGTGAGGAGTATATGGCAAATGACTTCCAAAGGTGGCTAAAGACTAGGGGTATATATCATAAGGTGACAAATGCAAATACTCCATAGGAAAATGGAGGAGTGGAACAACTTAACAGGACTATGCTGAAGATGGTACAGACTATGATGTTTGACTCTAAACTGTTCAAGGCATACTGGACCTTTGTTGTAAAGTATGCTCAGGAAATCTTGAACAGACTGCCAACAAAAGCAGTATCCAAAGATAGGACCCCCTATGAACTGTTTCTATAAAAGAAACCATTAGTGGCTCATATCCAAATTTTTGAATGTCAAGCATACATGTATGTACCTAATGAAAAGAGAAGTAAACTTGACCCAAAGTTGGTTAAGGGTTTTTTTGTAGGTTTATCTGAAAATAAAAAAGGTTATGTTATTGCAGACAGTCAAAATCATCTTCAACTATATAAGTCACATTGTCACAAACTTCATTTGGTCATATCTCCACCAATTCTTCCACAATTTCCATGGTCTTAAGGCCAGCTTAAAGTCCTTAACAAGACCTTTTGATCAATACTAGTTACGTCTTGAGGTGATCAATATTGGCCAAGATATTAAGTAGATCAACTGGTAACCACCATATTACTATTTATTAAATTGCTAATATCTCAAAAACTGCTATGATTGATGCTTTGGTTCTAGGCTCAGCAGAAGCCTTCTTTATAACGCTCAGAATGAGCCTAGAGCAACCTCAAGGCAATTAATATTAGTGGAGATATAAAGACCTCAATGTTTGTACATGAACTTCATTAATTACCCATAGATAGTTATCTGCCCTTTTCTTAGAACAAAGAACAGCCTCCATATGGTTAGGTTATCACTATTTCTAATACAAAGGCACTACCATATGTAGAACAATAGGTAGTAGCATGTGATGATCTGTCCTAGTGCACAGACTATCACTTTCCTGTATTTAAGGACTCATAGTCTGAGAATTAGACCTCAGACTTAACAATATCTTTTGTCACTTGTCTAACTTCGCATTTTTGAACTCTTTAAAGTATCAAAGCACCCATCACAAAAAGTAAGTGACCATTTGTGATACATGATATATGTGATGTGATATTCCTGGAAGACCCTCAATGTCCTGAATGAGTTAGGATCAAGGTTAGCAAAAATCAAGAAAAGGAAGATGATGCACCCACCTCAGCTACTCAAGGAGCAAACTGACATTGAAGGTAAAGTTGAGAGAAAAGAGAAAGTACAGTCAGCAAGGGTTAAAGAAAGAAAAGACAACCAACCTACCAATGGATGCCAATCACAGAGGCTAAGACATGCTCTTGCTCATAATGATGACAAATGTTTTTTGAAGACCTCTTATATGTGACAAAAGAGTCCTGGAGGCCTCAAACAGATAAATAAGGCCATTAAAATTTTGAAGGACCCAACTACCTACAAAGAAGCGATGTTGAGAGAGAATGCTAGACACTGGAAAAGAGTGTATGCAAAGGAACTTGAAGAGTTTGTAAGGCAAAATCTTTTCAGCACTGTGCCAAGGCCAATTGGATAGAAGGTAATAGGCTGTAAATGGGTTTTCAAAACAAAACTCAATATGGAGAGACATATTAAGCACTATAAGGCTAGACTTGTAGCTCAGGGATTTTCACAGATCTCTAGGATTGATTTTGATGAGACATTTGTGCTAGTAACACATCATCAGACACTTCAACGCTGAAACTGGAATGCCATCAAGAGCTATCAAATAGACAATTATTTTGGTTAAATAAACTAGATTCAAAACTGTGAGCACAGTCGGAATCAGTTAACTAGGCTAAACATACTGATATGCCACTGAGGCTTTAGAAGCCTCCTAATCTTGAACCCAGTATTACTATCTGCTAATGGACCAATTGGGTCTTGTTTCCCTCTCTAATATCTGGAATTTGAGAGAGTTTTCTTGGATCATTGACCCCAGGATTAGTATACATCTCTAATAACTCTGAGAGGAAATATAGCATTTGTTCATCATACTTGTATGAGTTGATAGATTCCTGCATATGGAGTAACATCCTAAGATAACTTTGAGGGTGGGAGAGGGACAGAAAAGTCATAAAGTAGTATTGAGAAGATAGGATCCTCTAAGAAATAAGTCAGGGCAAAAGGAGATATAAGATAGATTTGTATACACATCTAAGCTAGTTCCATCAATCAAGGGTACAAAAGTAGAGAGCATGTCATTGATAGCAGCAGAATGGAAAAATTTGCAAGCATAATCAGCAATATAACCCATATACTATGAAAGCTGACTGAACACCGTAATTAGCTGATTGCTGATGACTATGTGAGAGTGGAGACTCTAGCCCCCATAAAAGGGAGCAATTTTGGCAATGATCATAGTATAGTTATGATAATATGTAACTGTTTTGAGAAAGCTCTCAACTATTCTTGATATATCCAGCATTGGTATAATTTTGCTTGATCAAAGTTATCAAACAGTTCAAGACATGAAGAATTCGATTATGTACTCTGAATGAACATGATCCTTATATTTTTTGACTCATTATCCTGTTTTCATCCATGCAGAGGAAAGTGACAATGTTCTAGAAGTTGAGAAGGGTGGCAGAAAGACCAACGAGATGAACAAACTCATTGGTCTGCTCTATACAATGAATGGTATAGACAATAATAGCCTTGAGAACAGTAGCAAAATAGACATTGAATTTCGCTAACTAAATAATTGAAAGGTGACATAAATGCATATGCTAGGTGATGATTGATAAAAGCAAAAAGAGTTAGATGTTAGAAATATGTTATAGCTTGTAACTTACTTTGTTAACCTGATTTTGGATAAATAGAATGTAGACTTTAACTGCAAGAACATACAATTGGCCAATATGTAGCTATGCAAGCTCAAGAAAATAGTCTACCACAAGGAAGTCCCAACTTGCAAGGCTAGTTAAACCTGGAAGGAAGGAAGAATTAGAGATAAGTAATTCAACAAGGATAGGGGCATATTCACAACTTTGGAAAGTGCAACCTGAAATAATAAAATCTGACTGTGAACATAGTATTCAGTGGCTTTTATACAGAACAGTTCATAGGCCAGATAGGAAGTAGCCAAGATTTGATGGGAAAGGCAGATTAGACTAAACAAGAGGCTATCGTGCTACGAAGATAAAATCAGTTAGATACTAGGCATCAGAAAATATCAGAGTTGGCTTCAAAAGGGTTTTCAAGTATACATACATAGACAATCAAACTTGTGTCAGATTCCAGAGCACCTACAGAATAGAAAAGAACTGTTAGAAAAGTCAAGGCTATAATAACAATAGTCATTAAGTAGATCAGACAACTTGCTATGGAGAAAAGTAGAGGTTTCTTTTAGATATACCTTAACAAATAAGCTGTGCATTTATAGTCAAAGATATGTTGATCTTGAGCAAGCTGGATTAGAAAATATATAATCATTAGCATATGAGCTTACTATGAAAAACTAGAAGCAGAGTGAGATACAAAGCTTTAGATATGCAAAGTAGACTGGGGACTAAAAACTGAAATAAGAAGAATAGCCATTCTCCCAGAGCCCAAGTTGATTGTACTTCTGGACTGAAAAAAGTCTTGCATCTCAGCTGGATGTCAAGGGCATTGTCTTCTTCGAGGGATCAAATCTTATATTAAAGAAGTTAACAAAAGGCATACTACTTGCCTTCCACATAGTTGATATCTATTGCTCTTGCTTGCTCATCTGGTAGAAGAGGTTGATATAAATCTCATTCTGGGTGTTTAGCTATACCTGAGCTATAGAAAAACAAAGAAAACTGCCATAGTTCACCTACCTCGAGCTTTGCAATAGTAGCTTCTGCTCACAATAGCTGATTGTTCAACCTATCCTGATGTGTCAACACCTACCTTGCTTGAGTAGTCTCTGGCTTCAGTACATTGATGATCACATTAGGGCTTTCAGGATTACTGTTCTGGCTTAAGAATAATGAGTCCAAGTTGAGGCCCATCTCCAATGCTTTGTTTGCATGTATGAGCTTTAAACTCCCATTTCTTAACCTCTCTGCTTGCTATCTCTATTGCTTTGGTTATTGAGGGAAAACTAGCATTTGTTCAGACCTGGTATTTTGAAATACAACATGTGCTCACTAGATAATAAGGTGTCTTTGGAGAAATCATAAAATGAGAAGCAAGATTTTTGGTAGCTAAATGTATCACACTCTCAGAGTCTTATTTAGTGTCTGAGGATTGAAATAGGGAGATTGAAGGAGTTTCATATTGATAAGATGTCTTGACAGGCTCTGACTTGATAATGTAGTTAACTGGGATGTTTTGTATTTGCTTCTTTCCAATCTTGTCTTTCTAAACTTGGACCTTTTGTTGAAATGCCTTGAACAACATGTAATCTGGTGACTGGTCATATTGAATACACTCTGAGCCTCAATGAATATTGGGAGAATATGAGGAAGTCGATGAGTTGCTACATGTATTAGGCTTTGAATCTATTGAAATCTAGTGATCCAAAACAGAGTAGTTGTCAAACAAACAATCACATATGTCATAGGCAGAAAAAGAAAAAAACAAGGGCTTTTCTTCTTTTTGAGATACTCGATTTAGTTTGACACACAACAGTAGAGATTGTCAATAGTCAGACATTGATCAAAAAACAATGCCTCTCTCCCTTGATCAATGTGTATTTGTATGTTTGGGTTGTTAGTATATACATATGCATGGTATTTTGCTAATGGAATTTCCTGAGAGGACAGGAACAAATGTAGCAAACTCAGAGAGAGGATAAAAAAAATAAAAAGAATGGAAAGTTAGATGTGTTGCATCACAAAAATGTATGATACCCAATTGAGTACTCCAGAAATAATGGAGTTACCTGACTTGGTACTCTAGGAAAGAACATTACCCAAAACTAGTGCTCTAGAAAAGGACCAACTTCAAAACTGGTACTCCAGGGAAGGACCAAAGAATAACAGGTCTTTGTTTTTTGTCTTTAACTGATGTCAACAGGAGCCTGATTTATATGCTGGATAAAAATACAATGCCTGCAAGTTACTGGTTTGCTCCCATTTTTCTGTTTATTGTACTTGTATTGACTAAGCCCACTAGATTCCTGAAGTCACCAAAGTTCTAGGTCATTTACATGATGCAAGTGCTCTGAATGATACAACTATGGGAGGACCTACTGTTTGCTGCCAATGGTATGGATTCCCCTAATCACTGACCCAAGAGATAATTCATGACATCTCAGGAGCCTCTCTGACCTATTTGATGCTAGTTTTGATCAATTTAACTATAATTACTGCATGTGGGCTGGCCACTTGTTATAGTACTGCAAAACTCAAAGAATGGAGATAAAATTCAACAATATCCAAATCACACCTGCTCTGGCATGACACTGCAGAACACAAACCTCACTTATTATCTTACTTATACAAATGGTGATGGATCTCTTTGTCTAATTATCGTACATACTTAAATTGGATATAGTTGGTGAATATCTTAGATGGCAGAAAGAGGGCATAGACACTGCTATGCAGAGGTTCTAATAACTGAGTATAATTCTGTGGCATATGGAGGGCTCTAATATCTCTTCAACTGTAAGTTTTTTATAGCTTTTTGTAAGAAAGCTAAACTCCAAGCCAGAATTAAGCCAACTGCTCTTTGTTCAGAGATTGACAAAGAGAACTCAATAGAGTTCCCATTAGATTTTCTACACTACTTATATAACCACTACATGGTCTGTGCAATGTTTTTCCACACCTATTATGTGGCCCATTATGTGATGTGATGTTGTGACTTCCTGTCATATGACTGTGACTATGTGTGACACTTGTGACATGACACTTTCCCACATTCCCTTCTGTGTAGTAAGTCCAAGATAAAAGGAAAAGAAAAGAAAAGAAAAAGAAATATAAATAATGATTTAGCTGTTTTGTCAAGTCATGACACTTTTGTTCTATCTCAAAAGTTTAAATAAATTTAATGTCTAGTTCAGTGCAGCTCTTAAAGGGTTTTGAAATATATGAGATAATTTTCTGGACAGGCAGCTTAATGCCTTCGATAACTTTAAGTTCCAGTTCTCAGGAAACTTACACATAAGGGACATAAGGTGCTCAAGGCCTCAGTATGTTATATACTGAGGGGTTACCAACAATAGCTTCAACTATCCAGGAGATAATAAAGTGTTAGAGTTATTGACAGATACAGAGGTAGATGATTGAGCATAAGCATTGGAGGACAGTTGAAACTGAGATTGCAATTCAAGTATTTCTCTTGCAGCAATAACATCTAATACTCACTACAATGTCCCTGTTGCTCTCCTTTTCTATTAAAAAACATATCCTCCCCCTATTACAGCTTGTCTAGGGTAGAAAATGTCAAATATGACAAACGGCATTATAGTGAGACCAATGAGCGAAGTTGGGGTTTTGAGAACCCATTGAGGCTGAACTGCCTCAGTTTTAATGGATATACAATCATCAGATGCTTCTATAGTGCCAACAGTAGTGCCTCTACAAATAATAATATATCCAATGCTCACATACCTGTAGATTAAGTGTAGAATAATCTTCTTCCTAGTCATTAATAGAATTGACACCAGAAGCCTCTTTTGGGGTGATGAAACAAAATCCTCTAGTTGGTACTGTCTGTACCAACTAGAGAAATGATGACACTGACATAGTCTCTGAATTATGAAAAACTGGGATCAGACAAGACTATCAAGCTTACCCAGGAACTAGCAACACAGAGGGGTAGACCTGTTAATCCTGTTCTTTAAGATAACACCTTATAAGACTTACTGAAGAACTATATAGTGCAGAATCAGCATCAAATAGCAAACTGTGAACAGAGAACAAGACTCACCTCATGTCAACCAGTTACAGTAGGGTTGTGTCAAACATTTAGATACCCTTGCAAAGCATAATAGTTGAGGCGATCGCTTTCTCATTAAAGATGAGCGGGGTCACCTGGACAAGGAATATTGCAGTCTGCTTTGTCTCCAATAACACTATTGGCCCTTGTGATATTAGTGATATTACCACAGACTACATAGCAAGATTAGTATTGAATTCAACATGTGAACTTGAGGATATACAACATTGAAAACTAAACTAGACAGAAATTTAGTCAACAACAGGTGATATAATACAATAAGGACACCCCACTCCCCTCAACCCTAGCGGCAGGATAACCAAAGGCAGTACACTACTCTATACACATGGTAGCAGACATATTCAGGAGCCATTTAATCAACCATAACAAAATATGTATATCTTGTGCCTCACTATTACAAAGATCATCTATCGTAAATGAAGGTCTTACTGTAGACAACCAGCATAATTATAGTCTCCTAGCAGTTTAACCCTTTGTGGAGAAGGAACAGTGAAGGCTATGATATCGCCTTGCCCATTGAATAAACAGCAGTATGGGCAGAACCACTGCATGCTTCACTAAATGACAAGCACAGGGTCAAGTTATGATGTGTACAAAAAGTCTGAGAATTCATGTAGGTGGAATTATCATTAGCATATACCATATTACAAGAGGACTTGTCATGATAACAGCTCCATCAACCAAGTTTGGACCACATACTGGAAAGGATGACACCTAATGACAACATATAACCCTTTGTTTGAAAACTCATACTCATAATATTGGGCTAAGTATTGCTTGTCAATTTCATGCTGAGAGGACACAGAATAAAAGTTACTTACTGGGAAATCCAAGGCCAGCAACTGTAAAGTTCTGAGTATCATAAGTCTTGACACAAAGCTCAACTGTTATATTCTGATCATCGGAAATATGGTTCAGTAGGATATGCCTATTCACTGACAATTCTTTGACATGTCAGATACTACTCATATGTAGGGTAAGGTTATATGCCCACCCAGTCGGTAAACCAGATGAAAGAGTAGTGAAAGTACACATAGGCTCAAACACATCTTTATAGTTTTCATCCAAGATACGATTACTAAGAGCAAAGTTCAATGCATAGTACTTGCCCTTCATCACACCAATGTCCTGACAACAAAGTTAAGTTAACCAGGGAGAATACCTTATCCAGATCACTCACTTGTACTTCTTCTGTATTTGGGAAACACTTGTCATACTTATAGAAGCTCACAGTCATGATGCAGTCAGTAGTATATAAAGCATCCTCAACATCAACCCTATGATGGACATCAATGACAATGTATAGAATTGGTTATGATACCTAACAAAAATTGTTTCAAAAGACATTGATGGGCTAGTGTACATACCATAATAGCTCAAGGATTTCCAATACAATGTCTAGTTTGAGGAATGAGTCAAAAACAACCCCATAGTAGAGGCATGCCTAATCTAGCAATATACTATTGACATAGCACAGTTCACTTACCTTACTTTTTTTCGCATGATATAACCCACTACCCCTATTTATTGCAATACTACATTTGATACGACTTAGTCTAGCTGCTCTCTCTAAAAGGCCATATTGGAGAAGGGGAAATGAAAGGTTGGAACCCCAGTTTACCCATGGATTGACTGGCTGAGATGGAGCAATAGTCAAAGAGGCCCTCAAAAACAAAAAAATTGTCTCCAATGTTAACTAAATTGGAAGAGCAGAAATAGTTAATGCAATCCTTAACATAGAGATATAAGCATACATTTGTACTTTTCCCTCACAAAAGAGTTCATGTTTGAGGGTGTGATTTTGCTAAGGAATTTGATGTAGTTATCTGAGTGGAATTGGGTTATTTCTTGCTTTTTTACAGGTTTTACATGCTTTTTAAATGTCAATCAAGATATTCGTAAAGGGAAATCATGAGTTCAAGAGTTACAGTGCTTGTCTTCAGATTATGACCTTGCTCATTTGTCCTCAAAGTGGGTGCAGAAAATTCAACTTGTCTTATTATCCATACTTAAGGAAGTGACATAAACAAGGTTCCTCCTATTGGGAATCTGTTGACTAGCTCCACTATGGTAGTCAAATTGACTATTGTGTGGTGCAATTCTGGCCCTGTCAGGAGACTGGTTGCAGTTTTCAACCCTACTGATGATGAGCTTCCAGCAAGATTGAGTATCTACAAGACATTATATGACCACAATGTCAGTCCCATGCATCTGCACTAGGGCATTTCAGTATTTCTCCTCAACCACCTCCTGATAACTGCTATTCTGAGCTCCAGTAAACAGTTTGCATTGTTGATGAAATGTCTGTGACCAACTTCAATAGTGGTGATTTGGAAACAAGGACCATGTAATAACCCTCACTCATCATCTCCAGTTCTATGTTGATGCAAAAACCTCATAAAATCAAATTTCCTCCTATATCTCATATCCTTTTTCCTGTCCAAGGGTGCTCTCTTTGATAAGACTGTGTATACGACCATGATTATATCCATTGTGATACTCAGATTTGTAAATGCTGGAAATGCAGAACATGCTTTAGGAGCATATATCAAGCAAAAGATGCAATGAACTTTTGCTTAAATCCCCCTAGCAACTTGAGGTCAAAGCTTTTAGTCATTCTTAACTACTAGTCTGACAAGAACCAAAACAAACTCAGTAATATAACAGCAAATGTTGTAAGTATTCTTGGCTCTTTACTGAGACCATGTACATTTCAATAGACTGCACAGTGCTCATAAGTGTCCTCATTCATACTGGATAGAGTCAGTAATGCCTCTAGATCTACAGTAGAACCAGCTAACCCCCAGCTGCATTTGTACACTGGTCCAAGGCTTGTACATATAACCAGTTTTATGTAGGTTCCCTATTGTTGATGCATGTTTAGCTTACTATCTTCCAAACCTTGAGTTCAAGGTCATTCAAGCTTGATAACAGCAATAATATCATTTGTGGACATAATACAAGGGTCAACCCTAGATTGTGACAAACCTATCAGGACTATCACAAATCTTGACTGAGTTGCCATTGCAAATTATGAAACAATCCATATTGTTTTCCTGAGTCATGGCAGCATTCAAAGTAGAACCACAATCTATGAAGATGACAGTGAACTAGCATTAATATTTTAAAAGAGACATACAACATTCCCTGTATAAATGTTAGATGGGGGCTTATCCCTTCCCATTCACATGAATGCCACTTACTCAGAAAATTCCATAAACCATAACCTATTTGGAAGTAAGCAGTGGTATAAAGTCTATTTGTCAAAGGACTACTGATGTCCATACTGACCCTAAAGAGCGAGGTGCACCATTGACAGCATCACTATACTGTCCACAATTAATTGTTAATCATGAGTTGTGGATCCTACCCAAATAAAATCACAGAAGCAGAAAAAAAGTAACCCTCTTGTAAGGTATCTAAGGATAAGAAAGACAGGCAATCCGCCAGAAAGCTGATGTATAGCGCAGCACCAAGAATACCTAAAAGTCGACATATTTCCCCTAAGAAACTATTAGATCAGATTTGATAACAAGATATCGTTAAAGAAACAATCTGAAAATAGTATCAAAAATTTCACAGATCGATCAAGCATGAATGAATGAGAGGAAACCTAAGTAGATTGCAAGGCATAGAAGGAAACAAAAAAGAACCATATGTCTAACAACCCAAAGAAGTCCAGTTCCCAATGATTTTTGGAGCTATAGGGGAGGAGGAGTCTGATCACTTTAGAACAAGTTGAGATATTTGCCTATAGTGCAGAGGTCAGATGTGTTCCTTGCACAAGGCATATTGCAACTAGATGCTGTAGTATTGGTACTAGCATTATCGATGAAATTATCCTAATCTGTTAATCAAAGAGGAAGAAAGCAAGACAAATGAAAGGTACAGGGTATAAAAGGGAAAAACTGTATTATGCCTGAAAGCAAGCATAGTATACAGAGGCAAAGATTAAACAGATATTGTACCTACTAAAAATTGTAATCGAGGATAACAGGAGAGTTCAAGCCTGGTTATAAGATGTGACCTATACAGTGCTTACAGATAGATAAGGTCTCAACTCAAATTTTACTTCCTTGCACCCTCCATCTCCTAAGCAAAGACAACATCTGTATTATGACCCTCCTCTTTAGTGAGAAGCAAGGTAGCAAAGGCACTAATAACCCTAAAACCACAGAAGACTAATGAGAGTTGTTGAGCAGTAGTGCAAAATGAAGACCAAGAACTGAAACTTACTTCATAGAACAGCAGGTGTTCCTATCTTGTTAGTGAGTGTTTTTAAAACAAGAACAGAAGTAATAGCACCCATCTTGCTGCAGGCTGTAGAAATACCATGAGCAAAGGTCTTGTATTGAGTGGGAAACCCTTTCGCAGGATAATACTATCTAGTGTATTCATCAATGGAGATACAAAGTAGTCTATAATTCTATTTGAGATTTACATAGGTCGTAAGGTTGGGCCTGAAGTTGCAAAATAATTGAAGTAAAGCAAAGTTGACTATAAATGTGGCTTTGCTAAGTGTATGGGACAAATCTCAGTACAGTTACAATTATGTTGCTAAAGGAGATCTTGAACAACTGTTCCTGAGAAGAGCCTGACAAACCATTAAATCCAATATGTTATAAGTATCTGAGCTTAGATTGATACTATGGAAATAGATCTATAGTAAAAGCAAGGTGTTCAGGAGAAGCTTGAGATGTTGCCACTCAGAAAAGTATGCAGCAAATACCTTGAAATGGGCATTATTCTGAGTTGGCACTTCTGTTTAAGTGATAGAAGCCAACAAGATCCTCTTTTTCTTTCAGCAAGTTGGAGCAAGTACTGGCCAGTACACCATTGAGTACTAACCCAATGAATGTAAGTGTTAGAGTGATATAAGTAATTTGATTATAAAATAAACACATACTCCAGCAATTCCAAGCAACTTTAACTCAATTTTAGTCAAAAAAGGCAGGACAAGACAACCCTCTTCTTTGACCTCTTCAAGCTCCAACTAGCATGTTTTATTTTAAGAATCAGTTAGGGTTAGGGCTAAAAAGCTCAGTTCAAATCCTGGACCATGTTAATAGGAAAGAAGGAGGTTAAAGTTCAAATAAATGAGATATAAAATATCAGTGCTTAAAGTGCTTGAATATTTTGACATGTGATCTCAGAGACAAGTAATTAATCACCTGATTAATTCATGAGGTGCAGCCGGACCCTGTGAAAATTGAGTTGTAAAACCCTAGTATCCACTGCTGCTAGGTGAGATCTTAGCAATTAGAACAAACATGTGTCAGAAGGTGATATCTGACTGTAGCATGTTTCCTTAATTATTGTTTAATGACAAAACATAGAGTCTCTATTCTCTATCAAGTGATTGAACAGTTTTCAAACAGCCAAAGTTTTTATACTGTGGTTTTGTATGAGTTGTGAGTTGTAAGTTTATTGCTTTTTTGTGTATATCTGATTATTATCTGATTATTCTATATTGATTCATTTCCTACATGAAGTTTTAACCCTTCCATATGAAATAAATTGGCTCCTGTGAAAAAAATTATACATAAATTTATATAGATGCTCAGGCAATGCAGTACTAGGAAAATGATGATGCAACCCAATGGAGACTTCACCCTGACTGCAAAGGCATGGCCATGATAGTCCACTTCAATAAAACAGTTGAGGGAATGGAAAATTACAGTAAATAGTATTAAATTAAATATCTCAGGAGTCACCTATGAAGGTAGACAACTGAGGGAGTTGCAGGGCAAGAACAGGATTCTATAGAAAGGTATTCTAGTCCAGTTGTTCAGTTGCTATATGCAGATGACATCAGTATATAAATTATATAAGAGTACCCAGACTAGAAGATCAAGTGTCTAAGCAGATATGGTTGAAAGTAAACCCCTTCAAGTAGGGGCAGCAACTGTTGTTCATCTTGAATATGATGGCCTGTACAAAGGCTTAATCAGAATGAAAAAAGTAAGTTGCATCAAATAAAAATGAAAATAAATCAAGACAACTCACTAGGCAACAGAACAGTGACCAGTATCAGTCACCAGAAGTCTTTGTTTATCATTCAGACTTGGTGGCTGAGCCCAAACTATAAAGATATCTTCTCTACCACCAAACAAAATTAGACATGCTTTGTTGTTTAGATTGCAAAGTACTTCTCACCTTCCAGACTGGTCTCTCCCATGCCCATAACTGCCATGTGGAATGCTATGAGCCATACCAAGAGGTCAAATTTTCAGAAATATGTTCTAGGTTAGACATCCAGGAGACTTATCCTTTGATAGAGAAACTTGAAGGATTAGAGGCTATTAGTAGACTCTATATGCACACTATGGCATTGGTTTGTGCACATGATGATTGTGGCATGCTCTTTTCTACCAAAGGATCAATACAGAAGCATTACAGCATTGTATATGATATGAAGGGGAATGACCTACCAAAGGAATAGAATATTGTCTTCACTCAGCAGTTGGATCACAGCTACTACTGAACCTACTTCTGAGTCAAGGCCCTACCTCATGACATTAGGCCATCTATTACTATAGACTGAATTGACAAAGTAGAATTGAATATTAACCATTCATTGACCTATCTCTCATTTGATGCTATTGATACCCATAATATAAGTATATTCCTACTGAAAACAAGGTGGCCTGAGCATATTAATGGCCTAGACCTTGATAATCTATGCACTTTGGTGAGCTCACCAGACCATGATGAGTTCTCATATTTGAAGGCCATTGTAAACTAGATTGTGAATGTAGCTATAAACTGTCTTGATTATACTGCCCTAGACATCTTGTAACAACTAAATACAAAAGATTTCACATTGTGAGTTCTTATTTTTGAAAGAAGAAAAGATTACTTACTTCTTGGATAGTGAAGTCTCATATGACCCCTTTCACAAAGTATTGAAGTTATAATCCAGCTATATGCAAATCCTTGTTTGCTTTGTTGCATTTTTGCTTTGTGACAAGGGAGATTACCTGCTTCTCCTCCCCTCTGATGTTGATGCCCTGATCAAAGCATTTTCTCAGACCCCTCTGCCATCTCAGCTTCTACCTCCAATCTTTGAAAATGAAGGAAACCTATACTATATCAGACTTGTGAAGATTCTGATGAAAATCTAGACACAAACCTGGGAACCAACCCTGGGTAACTTTATGATAGATCCCACCATGTGTTTTATCACCCTTTCTTGCATCAAAAGAGACTATAGCTGAGCAGAGCCTACTTAGGTCACACCATTGTTGGCAAGAATGATATACAACATGTGGACAATCTTCTTATTTAATCTTCACTTTTATAACACAGGACCTGTAGATGTTTGTGAAAGGTACATAATGTTAGAGGACTGGAATTGTCAGGGCAGACCTTCAACATTTGATACACTATATTCACTCCAACACCTCGTCTCTTTCATTGCCTACCAAACTCTATCACTTTTTGTTTTCACATGGTATAATGATCAATAGACCAAATTTGTTTGGCATAGAGCAAAGATTACACTTTCAATGTTCCATGAAATGGGACAAGAGTTAATGCAACTAACTTATGAGACTTTTTTTGACAAAGTATTTCTCAAAATTGATTGGAATGTCTCTAGGTACCTCGTAGATAATTTGTCTAACACTAGCCCTAGATATAGCTTTGTTACTAATGCTTAGAATAGCAAGTACTATGATAGGATGGCCTTCATGTATGAAATTATGGAAATACCTTATTTACAAGAGGAATTTGTCATTGCTGTAACACCTGAAGGAATGCCTCTGTTGAACTTGGCATGAGCTAGGACTTGGTTGAATGACTACTCACATGCACTGGGATAGCTCATAATAAATATAGAGGTAGAAGGAGAATCACCAAGCAAAGGAACTGAATTAACTTGCATCTAGCTGTTAAATACACCCTATCAAATATGAGAACTTTATGCAATTGGACCTTGCATTACCATCTTTTGTCAGTACTTCAAGATGTCTGCAAACATGGGAAGAGATACCTTGATTCCTCATGTTCTTGATGCCTTCAGCCAAGAAATTATTAAAATTGTTGCCTTCAAGGCCCATTTGTTCGCCCAGCAGCTAATCAAGATATTGTATCCCAACAAACCCAATCTCTTGTCACTGTGGTATACCAACTTCTTTGTCAAATATGATTGGCTCTTCAATACTAAAGATATATCCAGTACTCTTTGTATAGTTAGCCTGAAATCATTGGAAACTCCTCTTGGAATTAAAGACTATTGACAAATGTCTATCTTCATCAGAAGAATGCACTGTCCAACTCTGGAGTTGATGTTTGCATTGAGTAAAGATGACAATAAGGCAGCACTATAGACAGGGCACTCAATGGCAATAAAGAAACATATTTATGGAATTTTGAGTGAATATCTAGACCAGCTCCCAGAAAACTTGATTGAACCATATGCAAAGGTGAGTAATGAGTAGCAAGTACTTATGCAGGTACCTAAGGACAGGAAGCAAGTTAAGTTAACCAATTTTACTAATAAAGTGGCATAGGCTTAATATATCTCACTGGATAAGTCCCCTTACCTTCATAATCAAACCCCTGAACTGCCTATTGTTCAATATGGAACAATACCCACCTCTACAGGTGTTTACTCCTCATTATCTAAACCCTCTTCATGACCCTCGAATCAAGAGGCATTACTTACTATAATAGAATTGGCATCATCTCTTCAACCCCTCATATAACCTCCCTCACCTTTGAATATGAATTTGAACCTGCATGATAAACATCAAGTTGAAAAAGATAGTCATATTACTGAAACAAATGCTGGGAAGGTGATGGTAAGATACCTCTTTTTTCTAGTCAAAACCCATCTAACACTACTGTAAGAATGTCATATCATATAAGGACTGGCTTGATGGTCAGGGAGCAAGTAAAACCCTCTTGTCAGATGCTGATCTTTGGGGTCAGCTTGGTGATAGAATTAGTGATGATGCCCTATGTCAGATAATAGCCCCCCAATCACAAAATGCTAGTCTAACAGACAACAATATATATAATATTTGTAAAATCCTATTCTACCATTAATAACTACTTTTCCAGGATATGTTGAACATAGATAATGCTACTCTCAAGGCAATGAGATCAATCTTGCAAATGCCCAACTACAATTGGGTATCACACGAGTAACAAAAGACAGTCATTTGTACAATTAAAGAAAAAACAGACATACTTGTTGTACTCCCTACTAGAAGCAGAAAATTGATGGTTCCCATAATAGTCACATATCAGTCACCTACTAAGACATTTGTCATTATTGTTCCCTTGATTTCACTGCTTGAAGACTGGGAGCGTCATCTTAAGAATATAGGAATACCATATAGTGTCTTTAGGAGTAGTATCTCTGACTTTTATGGCTCTTTGTTAATCCTGACAATAGTTGATCTTGCTGTCAGAAGGGAGTTCTCTGAGGCAATAGGAAGATCATATGTCTTGGATAGTTTTGGAGGGATATTTATTGATGAAGTACATGACGTGTTTGTATCAAGAGACTTTTATGCATACATGCAGTCATTGTGGGGAATTTGCACCCTCTCTTTCCCTATAGTTGTCATATCTGGTACATTACCTATCACAATAGAGAGGCCATTGATTGCTAAGCACAATCTACAAACCAATACTGTTGTTGTTCATTAATCGTCCAACTGTCCTGAGTTAAAGTATATCATTGAACCCTCTCTGATATTATAAAAAGAACTATACAAGTGTGTACAAACAATTGTCAGATTGCACAGGCTAAAGGAGATAGAAAGGAGACTCATATTTGTCAATACCATCTTGTCATGACTTGGCAAAACGGCTAAGTCATTATTTATATTTCTTTTCTTTTCTTTTTCTTTTTCTTTGAACTTACAACTACAAGGTGGAGCGTGGGAAAGTATCACATGACTTTGTCACAATGTCACAATGATATGACGGATGGTCACATATGGTCACGTCACAAGTCACAGTCACAAGGTGTCACATGACTAGAGTAACATGAGGACCATGGGAGAATAAGCGCATAGCCACAGTAGTAAAGTGTATAAGTAGGTAGAGAAATGAGCGAGAA
>Ga0153985_1000069_pt1 | contig 31799 bp, 33 predicted proteins | sample TSGA069MetaG_FD_104715 | JGI IMG/M metagenome (GOLD analysis project Ga0153985, IMG submission 104715) | Attine ant fungus gardens microbial communities from Georgia, USA - TSGA069 MetaG | ecosystem: Host-associated > Fungi > Mycelium > Unclassified | place: USA: Georgia, Alexander Wildlife...
TATTAGTATATCGAAAGGAGTTTTTAACGCTAAAGCTTTTTCGTCCACGCGTAGAAACGCGCGGTTTTTTTGTTTCACTCGCTACCGCGAGCGAAACTGACTGAAGTCGTTAATAAAAAAAGTAGCGAGCCGTCATAAACGGTTCGCTATTTTTGATTAAAAAACTAAATCTTTTCCATTTGTTTATAATTGATAACGACGACGCCGTTGGAATGAGTAATCAAATCTTCATTATCCTGCTTTTCATCGATTTCAACGACAGCTGCGTTTTTCAATTGTTTAGCGACCACCCCAGTTTGAGATTGACCGCGAATAGTGAACATGACGTGTGTCTTTACTGGAAATTTTTTACCAGCTTCGGAAGGGTCAACGTGTGTTTCTATTTTGCCAAATGTAGCCATTTGTTTCGAACGCCTCCTTTTATCACTTGCTTAATTTTAGCACATTTTCAAGTTTTTTTCATGTAATCGCTTTTTAAGAGGATTCTTACTTTACTTTTTGGTAGAAGTTTTCTATAATTTCTCTTGTATCAAACGCCAGCTTAGCTCAGTCGGTAGAGCAACGCACTCGTAACGCGTAGGTCACAGGTTCGATTCCTGCAGCTGGCATATTTAAAAGTCGTCGTATCAAAGTTTATCCTTTGGTATGGACGACTTTTTTCTATAGAAGAAATAAATTCGAAAAAACTTCTAAATGTTTTAGTAAAATGTGTGTTACGGTAAAATTGATCCATTTTTTTGCAATGATTTATTATACAAAATTGAGGAGAACTATGAAAAAAGTTTATATGTTTCATCTAGCTGTATGGCTATATATTTTATTTATGCATTTTGGTCAAACGACGTTTTCTTTTATGGGGCTGAATGTCTTTTTGGCATGGCTGCCGATTGTTTTTGCTCAACTGTTTATGCAGGGGAAACGTCCAATGTGCTGGATTTTTGCCCCTTTGTGGCTTTTGTTTTTTCCTAATGTCCCTTATTTAATGACTGACTTGTTTCATTTAACTAGCTTAAGGATTTATCAGCCTGGTGGACACTTTCTGATGAATGTTAACGACTGGTGGTCGTATTTTTTATTAGTGCTTCCAATAGTCTTAATGGTATTTATTGGCATGGCACAAGTATTTAAGCTTTTTTCAGTTGTTAAATTGCAGCAATCACAGAGAATCAGCGGTCTTCTGGTAGTATCGATTCTTTCAAGTATTGCTGTTTATATTGGACGATTTGACCGTATTCATTCCATCGAGTTATTGGTTCGTCCGCTGAAGGTGTTGGAATTATTGGTGGGGAATTGGAGTACAGAAAAGCTTCAATTTGTCTTAATGTTTAGTTTATTACAATTGGGAATTTGGGGTTTGATTTATTATTTGCGGCAGGAGACAAACGAAGAATAAAGATTTTACAAAGTCAGCAATGCTTGCTTTTCTTTAGACAAAGAAGCGTCTATAATAGAGCGAGTATACTGGTGGAAAAGAGATGAACGATGGATAGATTGAAAAAAAATAATGATGACAGTCGGATTGATTACGGCGTCATTTTACCTGTTTTCATATTATGTTTAATTGGAATGCTGTCACTGTATGTGGCTTTGTCGCAAGATCCAAGAGATCCTAATGTTTTTCGGAATATGGTCATGCAAGGGATTTGGTACGTTGTTGGAGCAGCAGCGATTGTTATTATCATTCATTTTGATGCGAAACTATTGTGGCGGTTGACTCCTTTTTTATACGTGATTGGATTAGCAGTCATGTTGGCGCTATTGAAGTATTACGATCCGACATTAGCTGCCTCAACAGGTTCAAAAAACTGGTTTAAGCTTGGCACGTTAACCTTTCAACCTGCGGAGCTAATGAAGATAGCATATATTTTGATGCTAGCTCTAGTTATTACAAAGCACAATACCATGATTAAATTGCGTTCTTTAAAAACAGATTTTAAACTGATCTTAAAAATGGTGATTATAACGATTCCTGTTTTAGTTTTAGTTTTGGCACAAAAAGATTTTGGGACAATGTTAGTTTTCTTGGCGATTTTTGCGGGAATGTTTTTGATGTCAGGTATTTCTTGGTTAGTTGTAATACCAGTCGTTGTGATTGCGGTAATTATCGGTGTTTCAGTCATTTTATTAGTGACTACAGACGGCGGGCGAGAGATGTTGACTCATATCGGATTTAAAAATTATCAATTTGCTCGAATCGATTCATGGCTAGAACCATTCCATGACCCACAAGGGAAAAGTTTCCAATTGGCTCATGCATTGATGGCGATCGGTTCTGGCGGAATGTTTGGGACTGGCTATAATGTCAGCCATGTTTACGTACCGGTTCGTGAGTCAGATATGATCTTCACGGTAATCGGTGAGAATTTTGGCTTTGTTGGCGGTGCTTTTGTAATCTTGCTCTATTTTATTTTGATTTATCGAATGATTCGGTTATGCTTTGACATGAATAATGAATTTTATGCTTATATCGCCTCAGGGATCATTATGATGATGCTGTTCCATGTCTTTGAAAATATCGGCGCGAATATTGGACTATTGCCATTAACGGGTATTCCGTTGCCGTTTATCAGTCAGGGTGGTTCATCGATTTTAGGAAATATGATTGGGATCGGCTTGATCTTATCAATGCGTTATCAAAGCGTAGGCAAGAAATCTGTTAGGAGGACACGCAGTGCTTAAATTTTATTGGTATCCAAAATGTTCAACTTGTCGTAAAGCGAAAGCTTGGTTAGACCAAGCGGGTGTTGATTATGAAACGATTGATTTGATTCAAGACACACCCTCAGCTGCTGAGTTTGAGAAATGGTTGACAGCAAGCGAACTGCCCGTTCGAAGATTCTTCAATACAAGCGGGATGAAATATCGTGAGCTTGAGTTAAAGGAAAAAATGGCTGATATGTCTATCGAAGAGGCTAGTAAATTATTGGCGAGTGACGGGATGCTGGTGAAGCGCCCCTTGCTGATCAAAGATGATCAATTTTTATTGAATGGTTTTAAAGAAGCGACCTACGAAAGTTCTATTTAAACTTTAGAGGATTCAGCCGAATATATATTTTCTACTATGAAAAAGGAGCGTTATAAATAAATGAGTTACTTGAAAAAAAATGAAGGTCTATGGATCTTGCACAATGATAAAGATTATTGCATGGGTTTGACTGCAGAGATGGCAGAGACACTTGGTGAAGTCACTTTTATTTCTTTACCAAAAGTCGGACAAACTGTTAAAGCGGGAGATCCTTTATTAGAGATTGAAGCTGAAAAAGCGGTGCAAGAATTCAAGAGTCCTTTAACAGGCGTGGTTTCTTCGGTTAGTGAAAAAGTTTTAGCTGATCCTGCCGCATTGAACGTGAAGGAAGAACTAGATGCATGGATCTTGTCATTGCGCGAGGTTGATGTAGACGAGTTTGAAAACTTATAGAGAAATTTTCACTTGTGGTTTGACAGGATAAAATCAGCCTGATATAATCCTTTCATACACATGAGAAAGCGATGAAAAGAAAAGTACATCTGATTAAAGTACAAAGAGAGCTCCAGTACGCTGAAAAGGAGTTACGGTAATGAGATGGAAAATGGTCTTTGAGCAGGATGGACGAAGCAGGTGCCAAGTCTATCACGGGAGTGCCCGTTACAGCACCTCAGTATACGCGTGAAGCAAGTACTGGCAGAGGTTGTGATCGTAAGGTCAGAACGAATTTTAGGTGGTAACACGGAAGTCAAAGCTTTCGTCCTAAGTGTACAGTCGTACATTTTTTAGGACGGAAGCTTTTTTGCGATTTACACTTTTCGCAGTATACATTGTTAGCCTCAGTTTGATAACGATTTAGGCTGTCAAAAGTGTCGAGCGTTTTAGTGGAATCGTATGCGTAACGAGAAATAGTTACATAACTGAACTAGCTATAAGCTAATAAGTTATTAAGAAAGGGTGTAAGAATCATGGCATTGATTGAGTTAAATCAAGTGGGGAAAAGTTTTGCCGGCAAAACTGGACCAATCCACGCAGTCAATGGAATTAATTTAGCAATTGAAGAAAAGGATGTTTATGGCATCGTTGGTTATTCAGGAGCTGGGAAGAGTACATTGGTTCGTTTATTGAACGGATTAGAAACACCAACAGCTGGAGAGGTTCTGGTAAATGGTGAGGATGTCGCAAAATTACAAGGTGCGGCGTTAAGAACGTTTCGCAAAAAAGTTGGAATGATCTTCCAACATTTCAATCTATTATGGTCACGAACAGTGATTGAAAATATTCAATTACCGTTGGAATTAGCAGGCGTGGCAAAAGAACAGCGTCAGAAAAAGGCTCAGGAATTATTGAATCTAGTCGGTTTGGACGGAAGAGGGGATGCTTATCCATCTCAATTATCCGGCGGACAAAAACAGCGGGTCGGCATTGCCCGTGCCTTGGCTAATGATCCGGATATTCTGCTTTGTGATGAAGCGACTAGCGCGCTGGACCCGCAGACGACAGAGGAAGTCTTAGAATTATTAGCGAATATCAATCAACAACTTGGGTTGACGATTGTATTGATCACGCATGAGATGAATGTAATCCGCAAAATCTGCAACAAGGTCGCTGTGATGGAGCTAGGGAAAATCGTGGAAGAGGGTTCTGTTCGCGAAGTCTTCCGCCATCCACAACAGGAAGTGACCAAGATTTTCGTTCAACAAGATCTTGAGCCTAAAGCAGATCCTTCTGAGCTGCTGAAAGAGTTCGTCAAAGAAAATCCAACAGGAACATTGGCGACATTGCATTTCTTGGAAAATAATGCCAACGAACCAGTGGTTTCACAAGCGATTCGTAAATTTCCGGTCAATATCAGTATCGTGTACGGCAATATTGAACGGGCGACAGGCAGCTCTTTTGGAACATTGACTGTTCAATTGACAGGAGATCCAGCTGAGGTTGACCAGGCAATCAGTTTTATTGAGAGCCAACAAGTCGGAGTGGAGGTGCTGCACCGTGGATAAGAGTTTTTCTGAGACGTATTTAAATTTCCAGCAAGTTTCTTGGGATACTTTGAAAGAGGCCATTAATGATACGTTGTTCATGACGATTATTTCTATGTTGATTGTATTTGTTCTAGGTTTGCTGCTAGGTTTATTGCTATATTCGTTAGGACGGAAGCATTCGGCGGCACGCGGTATCTTATATGGATTGGTATCCATTCTTAGTAACATTTTCCGATCAACACCCTTTATGATCCTGATGGTTTTGATCATTCCGTTTACAAAGGCGTTGGTGGGAACGATGTTGGGAGCTAAAGCAGCAATTCCTGCATTGGTATTATCAGCGGCACCATTTTACGCACGGTTAGTTGAAATTGCCTTTCGTGAAGTTGATTCAGGGGTATTGGAAGCGGCTGATTCTATGGGGGCCAGCTACTTTCAAACAATCTACAAAGTATTGATCCCAGAAAGCTTGCCTGCATTAATTTCAGGCTTGACGGTTACAACCGTTTCAATGATCGGTTTTACGGCGATGGCTGGTGCGATCGGAGCAGGTGGGCTTGGAGCGTTAGCTTGGCAAGAAGGCTATCAACGAGGCAATTATACCGTTACCTTAGTAGCAACAGTGATCATTTTAATCATCGTCTTCATTGTTCAAGGCATCGGAGATTTCTTGACGAAGCGAACGGATAAACGTTAGCAACAGAATATCTTTTTATTCTTAAAAATAAATCTATTAAAACTATTTAGGGGGAACTAACAATGAAAAAGAAAATTTTAGGTTTTGCGGCAGCAGCATTATTAACAGTAGGGTTGGCAGCTTGCGGGAATGGCGATTCCGCTTCTTCTGACAGCAGTAGTAAAGAAAAAAGCGATACATTAGTCGTGGGTGCGTCACCAACTCCCCATGCGGAAATCTTGGAGCATGTAAAACCATTGCTTGAAAAAGAAGGCGTGAAGCTGGAAATCAAAAAATTTGATGATTATGTATTGCCAAACAAAGCGTTAGCGGACAAAGATATCGATGCGAACTACTTCCAACACAAACCTTTCTTTGAAAAAGCCGTAAAAGAAAATGATTATAAATTTACTGATGCTGGTGCGATCCATATCGAACCAATGGGTTTATATTCTAAGAAAATCAAAGATATCAAAGATTTAAAAGAGGGCGCGACAGTTATTACGTCAAGCTCTGAATCAGACTGGGGCCGTATTATTACGATCTTACAGGATGCTGATTTAGTTAAAGTGAAAGACGGTGTTGATTTAGAGACCGCAACATTTGATGATATTGCGGAAAATCCTAAGAATTTGAAATTTGATCATTCTATTGATCCAGCATTGTTGGCTACGACTTACAGCAATGATGAAGGCGATCTAGTTGCGATCAATGCGAACTTTGCTTATGGTGCCGGCTTGAACCCAGTCAAAGATGCGGTATTGCTTGAAAAAGATACATCACCTTACGCGAATATCCTTGCTGTTCGTACAGAAGACAAAAACGATGAGCGCGTGAAGAAATTAGTGAAAGTTTTACATGAGAAAGACGTTCAAGATTGGATCTTGGAGAAATGGGATGGCTCTGTAAAACCAGTTGAACAATAATTTTGACATTTATGAGGTTGTGACAGAAGCGGTCAGCTTCAAGAAATAAGAAGAAATTTCCGAAGAAGCTACTTCTGGACCGACGTTTATTTGGGAAAAGGAGCTCTGACAAGATTTTTGTCAGAGCTCCTTTTTTTAGTGTAAGAATAGTTGAAAAGTTCACCGATTATGATCTATTCGGGTCATGATTAGTGAGCTTTTTTAGTGTTAAAAGAGTTTTAAACCGAAAAACAGTCAAAATATTGAACGCTTTGGATAGCGGTGCTATAGTTATCACCATAAACAGGAAAGCGCTATCCTAGTTGTGAAAGCAGGTTTTTGTGGTGAAGTTAGATGATTTAATGATGGACGATTTAGTTATTTTTGATGAGTCAATACGTTCAAAAGATGAGCTGTTTGAAAGACTCGGTCAATTACTTGAAGAAAAGCAACGGGTAACCAAAGCTAAGAAAGTAATCAAGGATTTATATCTAAGAGAAGCAGAGACATCAGCAGGAATAGAAGCTGGTTTTGGTATCCCACATGCGAAAAGCAGGGCTGTTTTGATCCCCACTGTTTGTTTTGTGCATACAGGAAAGATGTCCGACTATGTCGGAATGGATGGTCAGATGATTGAATGGGTTTTTGCAATTTTAGTTCCTAAAAAGACCTCAAATATACATTTAGAAATATTGAGTAATCTTTCACGAAAGTTAATGAATCAGACGTTTAGAAGTCAGTTGAAAGAGGCCAGAAGTGCGATAGAAGTAATGGATATCATAAATAGGGAGGAATCATCATGAAAATAATTGGAATTACAGCTTGTCCTACAGGGATCGCTCATACGTATATGTCTGCTGAAAAATTAGAAGTAACAGCAACGAGTTTGGGTCATGAGGCTAAGTTCGAAACACAGGGAGCAAAAACGGAAAATATTTTAACATCTGAAGAAATTAAATCAGCGGATGCGATTATTTTAGCCGTCGATAAAGACATTGACACCAGTCGATTTTCTGGTCGAAAAATTAAACGCGTTTCAACTGGACGAGCAATCAAAGAGCCAGAGAAAGTAATTGAAGAAGCGTTGGCAAATGTTGGAACATTTGAAGTTTCAGCAGATGACAAAAACGATTCGCAAGAACGAAAAAGCGGAATATACAATCACTTTATGAATGGTGTAAATTACATGCTGCCATTTGTGATCGCTGGCGGGATTATCATTGCCTTAAGTTTTGCCTTTGGAATAACTGCATCTGATCCAAAGTCAGCTGACTACAATGCACTTGCGGGGGCGTTATCAACCATTGGCGGCGGGACTGCTTTTGCGATGATGGTTCCAGCATTAAGCGCAGGGATTGCTAGTTCAATCGCAGGAAAAGCGGGCTTTGCTCCCGGAATTGTTGCCGGATTATTGGCGGCAAATGGCGGTTCAGGATTTCTGGGCGGGATGATTGGCGGTCTATTAGCCGGCTATTTGACCGATATCTTAGCCAATAAAATAGCTATTAAAAAACAGTTTGCGGCAATTTATCAACTGATTGTGGTTCCGTTAGTCTCCATTTTAGTGATTGGTTTAGCGATGGTCTTTTTGATAGATAAACCGATTGCTTGGGTTTTAGATGCGCTGACGAGTTGGCTAAATGGATTAGGAAACACTTCAGGTTTGATGTTTGGATTATTAATCGGGGTGATGATGGCGGCTGATATGGGCGGACCAATAAACAAATCAATATCTACATTCTCAATCGGATTAATGTCCGCAGGAGTCAATGCACCGATCGCTGCTTGTATGGCAGCAGGGATGACTCCGCCACTAGGGTTGGCTTTAGCAACAATTTTATTTAAGAACAAATTTACCAAGGAAGAACGGACATCCGGACAATCTTGTTGGATACTGGGAGCTTCATATATTACTGAAGGTGCCATTCCATTTGCGGTGGCGGACCCGATTCGAGTGATTCCTAGTTTGATGTTAGGTTCGGCAACTGCAGCAGGCATATCCATGGCAGCCGGTGTTACTTCGATGGCGCCCCATGGTGGGATTTGGGTGATGCTTATTCCTAATGTTATGAATAATCTGCCGATGTATCTCCTAGCGATCGTCGCAGGTACGTTAGTTACAGCAATAGCAGTTGGGTTGCTAAAAAAACCGATTACTGTTGAAGATAAAAAAATAATCAATGAGGTGGAAGTTTAATGCTATATACAATGAAGGATCTACTGAAAGTTGCCAAAGAAAACAAATTTGCTGTACCTGCATTTAATATTTGCAGTTACGACATGATGAAGGCCATTATGGAGGAAGTCGAAGTACAACAGGCACCAGTAATTTTGGAAATACACCCGGATGAGATTGCTTATCTAAATGATGAATTTGTCGCATCAGCGAAAGAATATGCTCACAATAGTAACGTTCCTGTCGTGATTCATATGGATCATGGCGGTTCGGTGAAGGATGTGATGCGGGCGATACGCAATGGTTATACATCTGTAATGATCGATGCTTCCACACAGACCTTTGAAGACAATATGAAGCTTACCAAAAAAGTAGTTTCGTTCGCTCATGATGTGAATGTATCGGTTGAGGCTGAATTAGGGACGATTGGAAATAACGGATCGGCGGAAGGCGGTTCAGCAAATATCATTTATACAGATCCAAACCAAGCCGAAGAATTTGTGAAAGAAACGGGTATCGACACGCTTGCTGTAGCGATTGGAACTGCACATGGATTGTATCCCAAAGATATGACACCAAAATTAAATATAGAATTACTGAAGGAGCTGAACGATCGTCTCGATATCCCTTTTGTATTACATGGCGGTTCAGGAAATCCTGATTCTGAAGTCAGCGAAGCGGTAAAATATGGTGTGGCAAAGGTCAATTTGAGTTCTGATCTGAAAAGTGTCTTCTTTGATGCTTTACGGGAAATCCTAAATGAAAATCCTGAGATGTATGAACCAGGAGATGTTTTCCCAGAAGCAAATAATAAAGTAAAAGAAGTGGTCAGACATAAATTGAGTGTCTTGAACACGATTGGAAAAGCCGAATTATATTAATAAAAAAGACAGAACTTTCAATTTTTCTTGGAAGGGCTGTCTTCTTTTCCTTTAGAAAAGTTATAATTAATTAAAATGAAGAGGAAAGCAGGGGGAGAGATGCTAAGTGCGATTGAAGACCGTCAGCAGCAGATTGTCAATTATCTAAAGGTCAATCAGTTTGCGACTGTCGCAGATTTGATTGATCTGGTCAACTATAGTGAAGCAACAGTCAAGAGAGATTTAGTTTTACTGGAAGAAAATGGATTAATCCGACGAACACGTGGCGGAGCAATGATCATTGATAACAAAAAAATCGATGTACCTTATCTAATGAAGGTCACTCGTTTGAATGAAGAGGACAACAAGCAATATATTGCCGATATTGCTGAGACGTTAGTAAAAGATGATATGGTCATCTTTTTAGACTCCAGCACAACGAGTTTGCATTTGATCAAAAATTTAAGTAAATTTGATGGGTTGCAGGTCATTACGAATGGTGTCCTTACTGCAGCGATGCTGAGTGAGTTTACAACCGCTCATGTGTCGATATTAGGTGGATCGATCGTCCCGAAACGGGCAACAATCAACGGTTCAAAAGCTTACAATGATACTCTCACGTACAATGCAGACATTGCCTTTATTGGCTGTCGGGGGTTAGATTTTGTACATGGTGTCACCGAAACCCATGAGGGAGAAGCGTTAATCAAAAAGGCTTTTCGCAGACAGGCCAATCATTTAGTCGTGCTGGCTACGGAAGATAAATTGGATCATAAATATATGTATCAAGCAATTGCTTGTCATGAGATCGATTATCTAATCACTGAAAAGCCAGTGTCCGCCGAAAAAATGGCTAAATTAAATCATCACCATATTAAATGTTTATACTGATAATAAAGTAGCGCTGAAAATTTCTTTCAGCGTTTTTTGTATTCCGTTTGCTAAAAGGAAAGACTGGGCAGTCTTTTTGAAACCCATATCATAAAAATAATTTTATTGCTAAACTAGATTCAGTACAAAACAAATGAAGCATATAGCTAAATCGAGGCTATGAGTCCACAAAAATGAAATCATTTTAAATAGGAAGGAAGTTTTTTATGGAAGCAAATGGGAGCTGTCTATGTGGAGCGGTAGAAATCAAGATTCCACATGTGGCAGAAGAAATCACGGTTTGTCATTGTCAGATGTGTCAAAAATTTTTTGGCGGACCGTTTATGTCGTTGGCGGGTGTTTTGCCTGAAGGGTTCACTCTAAGCGGAGAGGAGCAGGTTCAGCGTTTCATGTCATCTGAATGGGCCGAACGCGGTTTCTGTCAAAAATGCGGCAGCAGTTTGTTTTATCATAGTCTAGCGGATAATGAGTATTACTTTCCGGAAGGTTTATTCCCCGAGATTGATCAGGCAAAGTTGACTGAGGAAATCTTTTATGACCAAAAGCCATCTTTCTTCCATTATCAAGAAGCGACGGAAAAATTAACCGAGGAGGCATTTCTGCAAAAACTTTTTGCGGACTCGGAGTAAAGGCACTGTGAATAAACAAATTTATAATTATTCTAAATAAAGGGTAGTTTTTTGGAAGAAATTCGGTGAATCGGTTTGTATTCCATTCTCATTTAGATTAAAATATGTGAGAACGAGAAAAAAATTTTGGAGGTACTTTCATGTCAGTTTTAGAAGTTAAAGACTTACACGTTGCCATTGAAGATAAAGAGATTTTAAAAGGTGTAAACCTTGTGATGAAGACGGGAGAAATCCACGCCATCATGGGACCAAATGGGACTGGTAAATCTACTTTGTCAGCAGCCATCATGGGCAACCCAAACTATGAAGTCACTAAAGGCGAAGTTCTTTTCGATGGTAAAAATATTTTAGACTTGGAAGTCGATGAACGTGCGCGTCTAGGTTTATTCTTAGCGATGCAATATCCAAGCGAGATTCCAGGAATCAGTAATGCCGAATTCATGCGGGCAGCGATCAATGCTCGTCGTGAAGAAGAGGATAAGATCTCTGTGATGCAATTCTTGAAGAAGTTAGATAAAAAAATGGAATTGCTGAATATGCCGGAAGAAATGGCTGAACGCTATTTAAATGAAGGGTTCTCTGGCGGGGAAAAGAAACGTAACGAAATCCTTCAATTATTAATGATTGAGCCTACATTTGCGATCTTAGACGAAATCGACTCAGGGCTGGATATCGACGCGTTGAAAGTCGTTGCTAAAGGGATCAACGAAATGCGCGGCGAAGGCTTCGGTTCATTGATCATTACTCACTACCAACGTCTATTGAATTATATCGTGCCTGATGTCGTGCATATCATGATGGATGGTCGAGTAGTCTTAACTGGCGACGCAGAATTAGCGAAACGTTTAGAAGCTGAAGGCTACGCAGGTATCTCTGCTGAATTAGGTATCGATTACAAAGAAGAAGTTTAGGAGGGCAAGATAGATGAAAAAATGGACAGAATATCTTGAGGCCGTCAAAGCTTACTCAGCCGAATGGGCCGAACCTCAATGGATGACCGATCTACGTGTCAATGCGCTGAATAAAATCGATGAGCTGCCTTTACCTGTAATTGAAAAAGTAAAATTTGCTCGTTGGAATCTTTATAATGTAAAACCTGAACATCAAGAAGTTAGCGGAACGATCCCTAGCTTTGATCAAATGAAGGACAACCCAATGGTCGTACAAGCTGGCGAAACTACGGTTTTTGAACAAATTTCGCCAAAACTTGCGGATCAAGGTGTGATCTTTACCGACTTGGTTACTGCGATGCAAGAGCATCCTGAACTAGTCAAGGAATACTACATGCAAAAAGCGGTGCCAGTTGAAGAAAATTCATTGACCGCGTTGCATGCGGCGTTCATGAACAACGGTATTTTCCTTTATGTGCCTAAAAATGTGGTGATCGAGGAACCATTGGAGAGCTTGTTCTTGCACAATGGGGACGATGACGCTCATTTCTTCAAACATGTATTGATCGTGGCGGAAGACAACAGTGAGGTTTCTTACTTGGAACGTTTTGAATCACAGGGCGATACTGCGAAGAAACTATCAGGAAATGTCGTAGTCGAAGTAATTACGAAACCAGGCGCGCGCGTGAAATTCTCAGCGGTTGATTCACTAGGCGCTAACATCGCTACTTATATGAATCGTCGTGGTTACTTGATGCGTGACTCAATGATCGATTGGGCGATTGGGATCATGAACGACGGAAATGTGGTGGCGGATTTTGATTCTGATTTAGTCGGCGAAGGTTCGCATTCAGAAGTGAAGATCGTAGCAATCAGTGATGGCAAACAAATTCAAGGGATCGATACTCGTGTAACGAATAAAGCGCCGCATACGATTGGCCATATTTTGCAGCATGGGGTTATCCTAGAGAAATCCACGTTGACCTTTAACGGAATCGGACATATCCTAAAAGGTGCCAAGGGTGCTGACGCACAACAAGAAAGTCGTGTATTGATGTTGTCTGAGAAATCTCGCGGCGATGCTAATCCGATTCTTTTGATTGATGAAAATGAAGTAACCGCCGGACACGCAGCCAGTGTAGGTCGTGTGGACCCAGATGAATTATTCTACTTAATGAGTCGCGGGTTAGAACGAGCTGCAGCGGAACGACTTGTTATCCGCGGATTCTTAGGACCTGTGATCACTGCTATTCCAGTGAAAGCCACGCAAGAGCAATTGATCGCTACGATCGAAGGGAAGTTGAGTAAATAATGAGGGATTTTTCTACTATTAGAAAAGATTTTCCGATTCTTTTCCAAGAAGTAAATGATGAACCACTTGTTTATTTAGATAATGCGGCGACAACACAAAAACCCACGCAAGTCTTGGACGTGCTGCGTCATTATTACGAGCATGATAATGCGAATGTTCACCGTGGTGTGCATACCTTGGCTGAACGGGCGACAGAGGACTATGAAAATAGTCGCGAAAAAGTTCGTGGCTTTATCAATGCGAAGGAGACTGCGGAAGTTTTGTTCACCCGTGGAACGACGACTGGGTTGAACTGGTTGGCACGCAGTTATGGCGATGCCTTCATTAAAGCAGGCGATGAGATCGTCATTTCTTATATGGAGCATCATTCTAATATCATTCCATGGCAGCAGCTAGTCGAACGCAAAGGTGCGACATTGCGCTACTTGCCATTGACGGACGAGGGCTTCATCGATATGGACGCCGCAAAAGAAATCATCAATGAAAAAACAGCGATCGTTTCTTTGGCCTATGTATCCAACGTACTTGGTGTCATCAACCCAATCAAAGAATTGGCTGAGATGGCGCATGCCAATGACGCGGTGATGGTCGTGGATGGTGCGCAAGCCGCGCCTCACATGACTGTTGATGTTCAAGCATTGGACGCGGACTTCTTTGCCTTCAGCGGGCATAAGATGTGCGGACCGACTGGAATCGGTGTATTATATGGAAAACGCGAATGGCTGGAACAAATGGAGCCGGTGGAATTCGGCGGCGAAATGATCGACTTCGTAAATCTTTACGATAGTACGTGGAAAGAATTGCCGTGGAAATTCGAGGCGGGAACACCAAACATTGCTGGAGCAATTGCTCTTGGCGGTGCGATCGATTATTTAAATGAGATCGGTATGGAGAACATCCACCATTACGAACAGGAATTGGTTGCTTATGTCCTACCGAAGCTGCATGAAATCGGCGGGATTACGACATATGGACCGCAAGATCCTGAACACCATACGGGAGTGATCGCATTTAATTTGGATGGCATCCATCCTCATGATGTGGCGACTGCTTTAGATATGGAAGGTGTCGCTGTGCGAGCAGGACATCATTGTGCTCAACCATTAATGAATTATTTGAATCTGCCAGCAACGGCGCGGGCCAGCTTCTATTTCTATAATACGAAAGAAGATGCGGACCGCTTGATCGAAGCAATTAAGGCGACGAAGGAGTTTTTCAAAGATGGCGCTATCTAAATTAGACAATTTATATCGGCAGGTGATCTTGGATCACTCCGCGCATCCGCATCATCGTGGAAAGCTAAGTGATTCTACGCAAACGATCGAGATGAACAACCCGACTTGCGGCGATGTGATTGAATTGGAATTGATCGTGAAGGACGATATCATTACCGATATCGCATTTTCCGGCAGCGGCTGTTCGATCTCAACAGCCAGCGCGTCTATGATGACGGATGCTGTGGTAGGCAAACCTGTCTCAGAGGCAGAACACCTGGCGGTAATTTTTGCCCAAATGGTTCAAGGAAATGAGATTCCTGAAAAGGACGAAGAAGCATTAGGGGACGCGGCGATGCTCAGCGGCGTCGCAAAATTCCCAGCCCGCATCAAATGTTCAACCTTAGCGTGGAAGGCATTAGGAAAAGCCCTGACCAACGAACAAGGAAAAGCCAGAGAAGGGCAATATCATAAAGAATAGGATAGGAGCGGGATTACATGAGTGTACCTGAAATCGAAGAATATCAATACGGCTTCCACGATGATGTCGAACCTGTCTTTACGACTGGTGAAGGTCTATCAGAAGAAGTCATTCGCGAAATCTCCCGCGCTAAAGGAGAACCAGAATGGATGTTGGATTTCCGTTTGAAATCCTTAGAAACATTCAGAAAATTAGATATGCCCGGTTACGGTCCTGATTTAGCTGAATTGGATTATGACAAAATCAATTACTTCATCCGTTCAAGCGATAAACCAGCCCGCGATTGGGACGATGTACCAGAAGAGATCAAGACAACGTTTGAACGCTTAGGGATTCCAGAAGCTGAACGTGCTTACTTAGCCGGAGCTTCTGCACAATACGAATCAGAAGTGGTGTATCACAACATGAAAGACGAGTTCACCAAATTAGGGATCGTCTTTACCGATACGGATTCAGCCTTGAAAGAATACCCTGAATTATTCAAAGAATATTTTGGAACATTGGTGCCGCCATCAGATAATAAATTGGCAGCTCTGAATTCAGCAGCTTGGTCAGGCGGAACCTTTATCTATGTACCAAAAGGTGTGCAGACTGAGATTCCGATTCAGTCTTACTTCCGCATCAACTCGGCAAATACCGGACAATTCGAACGTACGCTGATCATCGTAGACGAAGGCGCAAGCATCAACTATGTAGAAGGATGTACAGCGCCAACGTATTCTTCTGATAGTTTGCATGCCGCAGTCGTAGAAGTCTTCGTTAAAAAAGATGGCTACTGCCGTTATACTACGATCCAAAACTGGTCAAACAATGTCTATAGTTTGGAGACAAAACGTGGACAAGCCCAAGAAAACGCGACAATGGAATGGGTCGATGGCAACTTAGGATCAAAAGTAACCATGAAATACCCAAGTGTCTATATGGAAGGCAAAGGCGCGCGTGGCACAATGCTATCGATCGCTGTAGCTGGCAAAAACATCGTGCTAGATAATGGTGCTCGTATGATCCATAACGCACCAAACACATCCAGCTCGATCGTTTCAAAATCCATCGCCAAAGATGGCGGCGCGGTAGACTATCGTGGAACTGTCCGCTTTGGTCGTAACAGTGCTGGTTCATTCAGCCATATCGAGTGCGATACGATCATCATGGATGATCAATCAAGTTCGGATACGATCCCTTATAATGAAATTTTAAATGGGAATGTGTCTTTAGAGCACGAAGCGAAAGTTTCAAAAATCTCTGAAGAACAACTCTATTATTTAATGAGTCGCGGAATTTCTGAACAAGAAGCGACGGAGATGATCGTTATGGGATTTGTGGAACCATTTACGAAGGAATTACCAATGGAATACGCTGTGGAGTTGAACCGTCTGATTCAGTATGAGATGGAAGGGTCTGTGGGGTAGGACTATTATATGAGCTAGAAACCTTGATTCGTTGGGGTTTCTAGTTTTTTTATTAAGATGGAAAATCAGAAAGAATCGTCATCACGAACACGCTTTCTTCAATCAGTACGCCGAAGAAAAAGAATCAGACTATCGACAAACAAGATGCCTATATTAATGCCAAACATCAAAGTCAATCAGTCTAATTTATCATCGTTTTTTTTCTCCTTGAAATAAACTAGAAAAAGATAAAAATTAGCGAGTATAAGTATAGTAGTTGAAAAAAATGACGGGGATCTTCATAATTTTTTTTCTTCACTTGATATGTGGATTTGTTTCCTATCTACATTATGCTCAGCAATCGTCAGAAAGACAATGGGAATGCAAAAAAATAAAACTGATTCTATAAAGGTTGATATTTTTCACAAAATATATTATTGTTATGACAATAGAACTTTTAAGAGGTGAGATTCTTGAATGAAAAATTAGCTAAAGGCAAAGGTGCGAGTCCTTTATATAGTCAAATAGCCGATGATTTACGTTTTAAAATCGTTTCAGGAGAATGGGGCGATGGGGAAAAAATACCGCCTGAACTAGACCTATGTGATATCTACAATGTTAGCCGAATCACGATTCGCAAGGCAATCGATGAATTAGTCCGAGAAGGTCATTTGTATCGTGAACGGGCGAAAGGAACCTTTGTCTTGTCGATGGATCACTCGACTGAAAAAGAACATTATACAATGGTTCGGAGCTTCACGAGGGAAATGGAAGAATTAGGGAAAAAGGTCAGGACATTAACCGCCCAGGTCCAAGTGATCGATGCTTCAGAACGAATTTCTCAGCAACTGGGCATTGAAAAAGGCGCTAAAGTACTTCAGCTTCGAAGAACGAGAGGTGTGGATGACGGCAAGGCTTTTGCTTATTTTGTGACTCACATTCCTTATTCGGAAAAATTTTCATTAGACAGTAAAGATTATTATGGCTCTCTTTATGAGTATTTGAAAACCTTTGATATCGTCATGAGTGAAAGCAAAGAATACGTCGAAGCTTTGATGGCGACACCAGAATTACAAGTTGTATTGGATGTTCCGGAAAATACACCGATTTTAAAACGAGTACGAATGGTTTCTAAAAGCGATGGACAGTACAAAGAGATCAGTGATTGCTATTACATTGGGGACCAATATCGCTACTACGTCGAAATTTAAATCTACTAAAAGTGCAGGACAAGTTAAATTGTTTTGCACTTTTTTTGAAAAAATAAAAGAAAGCGTTATCTTTTTTGGGGAAATGTTTTATAATCAATTTGTGTTATTGTTATAACAAAATGACAAAAAGAAGACAGGAGTGTTTTAAAATGGCAATATCTTTTATTCGAATTGATGATCGCATTATTCACGGACAAGTAGTAACTAGATGGATGAGTGAAAGAGCCTGTGATGGTGTCGTTGAAGTAGATGATCCTTCTGCAAATAATCCAACATTGTCAAAAGTGCTTAAAGGAGCAGTACCCAAGCCATTGAAAGGTTTTGTTATGACGGTCGATCGGACAGCTTTGAAGTGGGATGAAATCGTCGGCAGCAAAAAGAATTATTTCTTGATCGCGAAAACGCCGGAAACACTTGTGCGTCTGTATGATGCAGGAGCTGATTTTATTTCTTGTTACCCGATTCTAAATGTTGGTCCCATGAGCGCTCGAGATGGGGCAGAAAAAATTGGACCAAATGTAGCAATCACAGAAGGCGAACGTGCAGCTTTTGAACGTTTAGCTGAACTGGGGATGGATATTCAATTTAAATTAGTACCGGATTCAAAAGGCTTTACTTGGAAAGATATCGAAAAATAAAGAACGGAGGAAATAATTATGCTCTTTTTCCAAGCAGTACTGATCTCATTATTGTGTTACTTAGGTGCTTTGGGCACGCCCTGGTTGATGGGGTTAACAGGTGGATGGTATACCATCAGCCGTCCATTAGTATCAGGATTTTTAATCGGACTTATTTTAGGTGATGTGACACAAGGTATTATTATTGGTGTTGCGATTCAGGCAGTCTATATCGCAATGGTAACTCCCGGCGGTCAGATGCCGGCCGATCTGAACTTTGTCGCATACCCAGCAATTGCCTTAGCCATTTTATCAAATTCATCAACCGAAGTAGCGGTAACCTTAGCGACTACTATCGGTGTTATCGGAACAATCGTCTTTAACTTCTTCCAAGTTGCCAACTCCTTCTGGAACCACCGCGCGCAAAAAGCGATTGAAGAAGGCGATGAAAAGGGATTTCACTTCAATGCAATCGTTGGCCCGCAATTATTGAGTTTTGTTTTGCGCTTCGTTCCTTCATTTTTAGTTATCTACTTTGGTTCAAGCTTTGCGAAAGAATTGCTGGCAAGCATGCCGCAATACTTGATCGATGTGATGGGAATCCTAGGTGGTGCTCTGCCAGCGATCGGAATCGTGATGTTGCTAACGGCCGTTGTTAAAGAAGACATCATGCTGCTATTCTTCGTTTTCGGATTTATCTGCGTGATTTTCTTGAAATTGAATATGATCGCATTGGCTGTTGTGGCTGGTGTCATCGCTTATATTTTCTTCCAAGCCAAATCTAAACCAGCAGTAAAAGTAGTGACAGAGGACGGCTCTTATGATGACTTCGATGATGAGGAGGAATTTTAATGGAACAAAAGAAATCTTATCAACTTTTAGATAAAAAGACGCTGAATAAATCTTATATTCGCTGGATGATGTATAACTTAGTGGCGACGAGTTTTGAATTCTTAGAAGCCTTTGGTTTTGCCTTATCAATGGAGCCAATCGCGAAACGTTTATACAAAGATGATCCTGAAGCACAAAAAGCTATGCTGAAAAGACATTCCGTCTTCTATAATACCGAACCGCAAATCGGTTCATTGATCAATGGCGTGGTTGTTGGGTTAGAAGAACAACGAGCATTAGGTAAAGAAGAGATTGACGATGAATTTGTTAATGGGTTGAAAGTCGGCTTGATGGGCCCCTTAGCTGGTATTGGGGATTCGATGATTCCAGGGATGTTGATCCCGATCTTGCTTTCCATTGGGATGGGATTATCAGCCAACGGCAGTATCTTAGGACCGATTTTTTACATTGTCGCTTATAACACGATCATTATGTTTGGTTCCCGCTTCTTATTCTTCAAAGGTTATGAGCTGGGAGCTGAATCGGTTGATACCTTTGTTGGGGAAAAAGCCCAACAGATCACGCAGGCTTTCTCTGTTCTAGGAATGATCGTTATCGGTGGGGTAGCAGCAAGTTACGTCAATTTACAATTACCGATCGTTTTGAAGTTCAGCGATGCAAAAATCGATATCCAACAGATTTTAGATGGAATTTTCCCTAATCTGTTGCCATTAGTTTTAGTCCTTGTCTCATGGTATTTGATGGCGAAAAAAGGTGTTTCTGCTTTGAAGCTAATCGGTATTTACTTTATTACAGCTTTTGGTGGGGTGGGAATCGCCTACTTGATCCAAATGATGTTCTAGATTGAAATGAAACTATTAAAAGGAACAAGGTGAAAAGAATATGATTGGAGTTTTATTGGTCAGCCATTCAAAACTGGCTCATGGCATGAAAACGGCTGTCGAATTTGTTGCCGGTGAACAAGTGAATCTATTTTCATTAGGATTAGAAGAAGCGGGAATTGCTTCTTATCGAGAACAATTGGAAAAGCTAGTTGAGGATTTACCAAAAGATATCAAGCAAATGATCCTTGTTTGCGATATTCCAGCAGGTTCTCCTGGAACAAATGCTTACGAAGTCTTTGCACAAACGGGACTTGAAGTTGAGATGTTGTCAGGGATGAATCTAGCGATGCTCTTGGATATAATCCTGATGCGAGATAGTAAAGAGTTTCAACAGCTGATCACGGATGGAATCAAAGCTGGGAAAGAAAGTATCGATCGAATGGATTTCTCTGAAGAAGAGGATGAAGAGGATTTCTAATGTCATATCATTATGATTATTAAAGAGGGGTAAAAATGACGTATAATTTGCGACCGGAGATCAAGATCAACCATGAAGCACAAACATGGGAGAACTATGATCAAATTATTGAAGAGTTGAATAATCAACTTGCTAATGAAAAGAAAACTATTGTTGTAGAGTGCTATCCAGGTGTTGATCTGGAAGAATTGGAAGAACGGCTGTTAGCAAAGCTTACTGATGTCTGTCTAGTAAAAGCAGATGATTATGCTTATGATGCTGAGACGGTGACCAAAAAAATATCTGCGAATTTAACAGAAGATCGCGTATTTGGCATCATGTCCCATGCGACGTTGGATGAATTTTACCCAGAATACGAAGTACAGCAGCTGCAAAAGAAATTATCTGAAGAAAAAAGAAATGTGGTTGTTTACGGTACTGGAGCTACTATTTTGCAACCTGATTTTGATATTCTATGCTACGCTGACTTGACGCGTTGGGAGATTCAAAAACGTCATCGAGCAGGAATGCCGAATTGGAAAGCTGCCAATGAGCAAGAAGATAATTTAAAAAAAGTGAAACGTGGTTTCTTCTTTGAATGGCGCGTAGCCGATCGCTTGAAACAGAAATTAACAGAACGAATCGACTATCTGATTGATACGAATGTTCCGAATCAAGTTAAAATGGTTGATGGTGCTAGTTATCGTGTGGCGCTGGATCAGATTGTGGAGCAGCCATTCCGTTTAGTTCCCTACTTTGATGCGAGTGTCTGGGGCGGTCAGTGGATGAAGAAAGAATTTAACCTGGACCCTGATCAGGAGAATTTCGGCTGGGCCTTTGATGGTGTTCCCGAAGAAAATAGTCTGTGTTTGGATTTCTCAGGAACCAAGATCGAAATACCAGCGATCAATGTCGTGCATCAGCGCTCGGTTCCATTACTAGGTAAAAAGGTGCAGGCTCGCTTTGGCAATGAGTTTCCGATTCGCTTCGATTATCTGGATACAGTAGGCGGTGGAAACCTGAGCCTGCAAGTTCATCCGCGGGTAGATTATATCCAAGACAAATTCGGAATGCCTTATACGCAAAATGAAAGCTATTATATTTTGCAGGCTTCGGAAAAATCAACGATCTATTTGGGCGTAAAAGAAGGAACCGATAAAGCAGAATTATTTAATGAGCTGCGTAAAGCTGAAAAGGGTGACTATCGTTTTCCAGATGAAAAATATATCAATTGTTTCCCGATAAAAAAACATGATCATTATTCAATTCCCGAAGGAACGATTCATTGCGGCGGGCCGGATACTGTGGTGCTAGAGATCAGCCAAACACCGTATATCTTTACCTTTAAGCTATGGGATTGGGAACGTTTGGGATTAGATGGTGTACCGCGGCCGGTTCATTTGACCCATGGGGAAGCGAATGTAAATACTGATTATGATACGGAGTGGGTTCAAGAAAATCTGATCAATCCTTTTGAGACGCTCCATGAAGATGCTGAAACACGAGTCGAAAAAACAGGACTGCATGAACTTGAATTTATCGAAACGCACCGTCATAGCTAACGCAATTATGAATAATAAAACTATAGCAGTTGTTTCTCCTAATAATGCCGCTACTGATAATGTATTTGAAAAGCTTGAAAAAAAGAAACTTTCTTTTATTGCCGCTAATTTAGGGAACACAAAGAAAACGCAAACCTTTTTTGAAAAAGTGCAACCTATCCCCCAAGAATTAAGCGACTGGCAGATACCTGAAGATGATTTAGATAACTTCAGAGAAAAATTAAGGCAAGACCTTAAAAGTTTAAGTCAAATTTTAGATGATCGGAATCGATTGGCTACATTGGAACAAGAATTGAGAGATTGGAAGCAGGAGAAAAAATATTTTGAGTCTTATATAAAGAACATAATAGATTCTACCAATACTTTAAAAGGTAAATTGAAACGAGTACCTTTGATTAGATTCGGTGCCCAAAAGCAAATGAGTTTTCTGGTCGATTTGATTTTGAATGATGAACAAAAGCTCAATTTTGGTAAGAAGGTAAAGTATTTCTTTCGTTATGGGATATACAATTTTGATCCATTTCGTTCTAGCGAATCAATCCAAGAGCTTATTGATTATGTAGAACGAGAATATTATCAAAATAAAATAGTATCAGTTAAAAATGAGATAAAGGAAATTTTGTCATTCTTAGAAAAAAACAACTATAAAGAACTAGAAGAAAACGTTGGAGAGCTATCCGAAAAAATATTTAAATCATTCTTGTGTAGTAAATATACAGTGGGTAAGAGTAGGGCAACAAAAAATCAAGTACGGAAAGACTATGATGGTTTCACAAAAGATTATCCTGTTACGCTAAGCACTTGCGATGCTATTACAATGAATATTCAAAAAGGAAAAAAATTTGATATTGTTGTGATTGATGAGGCATCCATGGGGAGTCTAGTTCCAAGTATTTTTCCGCTTAGTGTTGCGAAAAATATTGTTATCGTCGGTGATAATAATCAGTTACCCAATATTATAACGGACAAGGAAGCGAAACAGAAAAATATAGTTGTTCCTCAGGATGAAGCATACAATTACTTTGAACATAGTATCTTATCATCAATAGAAGCAGTGTTCGCTGACGATCTACCATCAGTTTTATTAAAAGAGCACTATCGATGTCATCCGATGATTATCAACTTTTGTAATCAAGAGTTCTATGATGGAGAGTTAATTGTTTTAAGTGATTTCAATGAAAAAGAAAAAGCATTAGTTCTTGTTGAGACATCTGATGGAAATCATATGAAATTTGACTATGACAAGAAAATATTTAATCAACGTGAGATTGATAGCGTTTTATCTGAAGAGTTTAGTAACGCTTGTCCGATTATTCATGATATGAAAACTACAGGAATAGTAACTCCTTTTAGAAGACAAGCAGATAAAACTCTTGCTACCATCGAAAAACAGCAAAAGAAGTATGTTGCAGATACTGTTCATAAATTTCAAGGAAGAGAATGTGAAGCAATAATTTTTTCTACTGTTTTAGATAATAAAGGAAGTAAAAGAAATTACAATTTTGTAGAGGATGAAAAGTTAATCAATGTTGCAGTGTCACGAGCTGAGCGCCTTTTTGTTCTTAATAGTTCTGTGAAAGAGTTTAGCAAGAGAAATGGCAGTATTGCGAGTTTAATTAGACATATAAAATATAATAGTGACTATTCGTTGGAGCATAAAAGTCCTGTGAACTCAATTTTTGATTTGTTAACGAGGGACTTTCAAGAGGAACTGTTTAGAAGAAGAAATAATTATAAAATCAATCATTCTAATTTTGATTCGGAAAATTTAATGATGGATATGATCTTAACTATTCTAGCTGAAGAAAAGTACAAATCAATTACGTGTACGACAGAATATACGATAAAGAAATTAGCTAGAGATTTTTCAGTGTTGACAACAGATGAGCAACAATATGTTAAGAATGGTGCAAGATTAGATTTTGTTTTCTACTTTAAAACAGGAAAAGAACCCATTGCTGCAATTGAGGTAGACGGTCATAAGTTCCATTCGAGACCGGAGCAGGTGGTGAGAGATAAGCGGAAAGATAGTATTTTATCTAAATTAGGGATAAAGCTTGCCCGCTTTTCTACGAATGGAAGCGAGGAAGAAAAGAGGATTAGGGGATTCCTTGATAGTTTGGTATCGGATAGACATTAAATTATTCGTTTGTTTACTATAGATTCGTATGGCAATAATCGGGCTAGATTATAGTACTTTAAAAAAGGGAATCCTATTTATAGAGATTCGCCCGAAGTTTGACGTACCAAAACAAGCTATTTTCACCCCAAGCTAGAACCTTATAACCATAGGTTTCTAGCTTCTTATTCGTCTTCTTCGACTTTCTGGCTTTTTCTCGTTATAATTTTTATGGAAGATTGAGGAGGAATAGTCATGAAAAGAGCGAATGTTGTGAGTGAGTTTGCGTCGTTAAAATCGGTGGTGTTGGCACAGTCGCAGTTTTGTTTTCCTGAGGATACGGAAGGGGAAATGGATACGTCTTTTTAACGGCTGAGAATGCTCGTTTGGCGAAAAATAGCGGTGGCAAGGATCTAGCAGAAGTAGATTCGAATTTGCAAAAGGCCTGGGAAAAAGAAAAGATTGGAATGCAGAAATTGCTAGAGTCTTATGGGGTAGAGGTTTTAAGACCGCGTCTATTGACTGAGCATGAGAAGGCGTATGGCAAGTCGCAGGGAATCGGCTACAGTAATTTCTTTTCTCGTGATCCGTTCTTTACGATTGGGTCTTTCGTGATTGAAGGGAATTTGCGGTTTATGCATCGCCGCAGAGAAATCTATCCTATTCGGCCTGCTTTGACGGAGTGGCTGTCAGATCATCAGGGGACGTATTTGGCTACGCCGCAACCTGATTTATCGTTGGGCGAGGATAGTGAGGCAGGTCCATTTATTGAAGGCGGAGATGTTCTAGTTCTGGGGAAGACTGTTTTTGTTGGTTATTCTGGTTTAGCGAGTAATTTAGTAGGAATCAATTGGTTGAAACAACTGCTGGGCAGCTTTGGCTATCAAGTAATTCCTGTTCGCTTGCATCCCCATATCTTGCATTTGGATTGTGCCCTTAGTCTTTTGAGAGACGGGTTGATGATCGTTTGTGAAGAGGCCTTTTTAGATGGAATTCCTAAAGAGCTAGAGAATTGGGAAAAAATTGAGGTGTCTTTAGAGGATGCAGCCAAATTAATGACCAATGGCTTGCCGATCAATGATCAAGTTTACGTAACCGATCAGGAATTTACCTCGCTGATTTCGCAGATTGAAGCGAAAGGGATCAAGGTCGAAGCGTTGGATTATCATATTTCTCGAATGTTTGGCGGTTCTTTCAGATGTACGACGCAACCGCTAATTCGGGAGTAGTATTTTAAAATAATTGCGGGATTGCTCCAATCGAGTTGGAAAAATTAAAGTAAGTTGAACATGCGGTGCGAGTTTGCGCCGCATGTTTTTTTGTCTTTTCATTGATTTGACCTTGAACAGTTTGTCTATTACAGTGCAGTGTTCAAAAATTTTAATTATTTAAAATAAGTGGACAAATCAAACGGGATATTTTTGGTATTCTTTTAAATGATCATTTGAGGAGGAGTTTCTATGAAAACTGGGACAGTAATATCTGTGAGTGTACTATCCATGATGCTATTAGGGCTGATGGTACCAATGAAGACTTTGGCTGAGCAGCCAGAAGAAGTAAATGAAAGCAGCAAAATTATTGAGAAAGATGAACAAGAGAGTGTTCAAATGCTTGATGAAAGGGAAGAACCTGATAAACATTCAGAGGCTGATGAACCTGATTTAATGGCCCAATCTAGTGAAGAAGGTATTGAGAGCGTGACTCCATATAGTGTTGATTCTAATACGGGAATTGGATATTCAACAGGAGGCTATGTCCCTGCGGAAGATAGCGGAATGGCTATGACTTATATGTCTTCATACAAAGTCATTTCCTTTACACCAGGGAAAGTTACGGATATTGTATTACCACCTTGGGTTAATGCTCAGGCTTTGGCAGATATTGATGAGATGGTGTTTGCCAATAAAGGGATTACTTCTGTGAGTGGCGGATCAATGATGCGCAGGTATAGAAGAGCGATATTTAAGGATAATGAGATTACCTCCGTCCAAATTTTAGGGGCAAATGTTCTAAGAATAGAAAGCGACGCATTTTCAGGAAACCAAATCAAAAATCTTTCTTTTGGAAAGACACTAGATAGTATAGACGCGAATGCATTTAGAGATCAAAAATTTTCGAAACTCGTTTCTAAGAATGAAACGATTTCCCTACAATCTTTGTTTAGTGATAATCAGATTGTTCAAACAGCGATGTCTACTGGGGGAGGGAATACGGCTGTAACTGTTTCGAATATTTCGAGTAGTCATGTATCGTACAATCGTAGTACTGGAGTTTTTACTAGGGGGAGCAGACGGGAACCCTTCACGTTTAACTTTTCACTCACTACAACGATTGACGGCAATAGAATTAATTACAGCGGGATTTATTCTGTAGATTATGATATGGATGAAACAGCGTTTGGATTAAAAGAACACTATATGGAAGTTCCTCAGTATACGAGTTTGGACCTCTATGAGAACATTTCTTTTGTTACGGATAAGTATGGAAATCCCGTAGATAAGCATGAACAAGTCGTTCTATCTGGAAATATAGACACATCTAGACCGGGAAAACATTTCGTCAGGTACTATTACGAGAACTTAACAAGGGATCTAGATGTCAATGTGTTAGCCGTTTATGATCTATCCTTTGAGACAAATGGCGGGAGTGCGTTTCTGACTCAACAAGCCGTAATCAATTCCAAATGGACCATTCCGACTCCCCCCACAAAGGAAAATTACCAGTTTGACGGCTGGTACAGTGATAAGGAGTTTACTGAACGTTTTGATTTTAATCAACTAGCAACTGAATCACGAACGATTTATGCTAAATGGATTGAAAACTATACGGTAACTATTCCCGCGAGCATTTCTTTGAATAGCCATTCGGAAGTTGCGATTAGTGGAATAAACCGCGGAGATAAAGAACTAACTGTTGGGATCAATAGAAATGACACGGTGATTTCAGTGGATAATCAATTGACGCTAAAACACAAAAAGAATGCATCAATTGAAGGTCTCAGTCAATTGAGCTGGAGTGGTTCAGATGGAAATCCTCAGGCTCCGATTTTATCTATTCCTTCCGGTACAGAGGCGGTTGAGGGAAAAGGCATTCTTTCACTGAAAGAGCCGAAGCAAGTTCAAGCAGGAAGCTATGAAGGAAGAATCGTATTCGCAATCAGTTATGATTAGATTGAAAGTATTAGGAAAAGAAAAATGTTTCAGGATTCTTTACGGCATTTATTTTAAATAAAAAGTAAAAGAAAAGCTTAACCAACGGAAACAATCGTTGGTTAAGTTTTTATAATTCAAAGAAGGCGTTTTCAAACACCGCTATTTAGTGCTATCATAAAACTAGCAACATAGATATTTCCCCTTACCCTATTCGAATCATCAAGACACCTGTCTGTACGTCAAAATCCATGAAATGCTTCTTAATTGAACAAATTCAACTGCCTATTTTCATTTGAAGTTTTTTTTGCTTTGGAAAAGGGAGGTAGAACAATGTTCCAAGATTACAAAGTTGTGATTACTGGTGCGACTTCTGGTATCGGTCTGGCGACGGCTCGGCTGTTTATCAAGGAGGGCGCGACGGTCATTGGGATCGGACGAAATTTTGCAAGACGACGGATTTAGGTGATCGGTTTATTCCTCGAACCTGTGACGTACGGGATGCGGATGGGATTGTGAAGACGTGTGATTTTATCAAAGAAACCTTTGACAATGAGTTGGATGTGTTTGTAAACAATGCGGGTTTTGGTGAGAATACCACGATTCGTGACGTGACGGTTGATCAGTTTGATCGCTGCTTCAGTCTTTTGTTGCGGGCACCGATGTTGTTTGCCAAAGAATTGTATCCTCTGTTATTAAATGCGCCAAAAAACAACGCAAGTATCATCAACACCGCTTCTGCAGCCAGCCGAACAGTCAGTTCTGAAAATCCACTTTATAACTTAGCGAAAAACGCCGTGGTGCTGTATACCAAACAGCAAGCTATGGGGTTTATTGGCGTGCGTTGCAACAGTGTATCGCCAGGTTTTATCCAGACGTCGATTTTCCAGCGTGAGGGTGTCAATATGGAAGAAAATGATGTGTTAGCGATGTATGATCAGATGGCGCAGATTACTTGCGGGCGAACAGGGAAACCGGAAGAAGTAGCGGATTTGATTGCGTTTCTAGCCTCGACGGATGCACAGTATATCAATGGTGCCGATGTGTTGATTGACGGCGGCTTGATGACAGTCAGTAATTGATGTCAGTTCCACTTTTAGCAGTTTGCTTGAAAGTAAAATGTATAGTGGAATGGTATTCGAAACGAAACGAACATTCTTTTTAGAAAAAAAGAATTCCTTATAAATGAGATAGATGCCAGTTCCACTTTTAGCAGTTTGCTTGAAAGTAAAATGTATAGTGGAATGGTATTCGAAACGAACACTCTTTTTTGAAAAAAAAGAATTCCTTATAAATGAGATAGATGCCAGTTCCACTTTTGGCAGTTTGTTTGAAAGAAAAATGTATAGTGGAATGGTATTCGAAGCGAAACTAAAACTCTTTTTTGAAAAAAAAGAATTCCTTATAAATGAGATAGAAGGAGGATTAAACATGTTAAATGATTATATCGTATTGATTACTGGCGCGACTTCCGGCATCGGTCTGGCGACGACGAAGGAGTTTCTGGATCAGGGGGCGACAGTGATCGGGATTGGACGAAATTTTAGTCGGACTAAGGATTTAGGCGCGAACTTTTTACCGTTTAAATGTGATGTGACAGATGAGGAGCAGATCAAAGCGGCAGTGGCTTTTGCGAAGGAAAAATTTGGCAGATTGGATAGCTTGATTTGTAATGCGGGTTCCGCGATTGTGGGCACAGTTGAGGATGTTGATTCTGGTGAGTTTGAACGGGCATTTCAATTGTATGTGCTGCATGCGGCGATGTTTACTAAGTATTGTGTACCGCTTTTACGCAAGTCGCAGAATCCGAGTATCACTCACACGGCATCCGTGGCATCCTTTATGATCGGTGATTCAGTTCCTTATAATGTGTTGAAAGCAGCACTGTTGAACTATACACGGCAAAGTGCGGCGGCACTTTTAAATAATAATCCGGCTGATATGTTCGGACGACCAAAAGTGGTGACGGAAATTGATGAAGGCGACAATACCTTTATTCGAGTGAACGCGGTTTGTCCAGGACTGATCCGTACGAATTTGATGCCAGATCAGGCGTGGGAAATGTTGGGAACCGAAGCGGCATTGAAGGCGATCCCTAGTCGGCGAATCGGGGAAGACTGGGAGCCGGCGAAGTTATTTGCCTTTTTAGCATCTGCTAAAGCTGGTTTTATTAGTGGAGCCACGATCACGATCGACGGCGGCTGGTACACGACGCATGCGCGAGTATAGAAGAAAGTGAGGAATTAAACATGAAGGAAAAATATGCACCATTATTTGAACCGATCGATTTGAAACATGGCGGTCGTTTGGAAAATCGTTTCGCCATGTGTCCGATGGTGGTTTTTGCGGCTGATCCAGCAACTGGCCGCCCAACTGAGGAAGATATCACTTACTTTGAGCGTCGCAGCAAGTTTGCGGATTTATTGATTACTGGCGCGATCACTGTGCAAGAGAATATTCAGGGGCATCCGAAACAATTGGCGCTTTATACAGATGATGCGATCGAGGCATATAGCAAGCTGGCGGCGGCAATGAAAAGCAATGGCAGTAAAGCGATCGGACAAATCCAGCATCCGGGGCGTGAGGGGGCCTATGGCTGTTATGTGACGGGCAAGGCCTATGCGCCAAGTGCGATTGAGTTTCCATTTTTGCAGTATAAGGTGACTGAATTGACGGAGGACGACGTTTGGCAGGTGGTGAAGGACTTTGGCTTAGCGGCGAAGCGTCTGCTGAAGGCAGGTTTTGATGGTGTAGAAATTCATGGAGCGAATCATTATTTGATCCAGCAGTTCTTCTCCAGCTATTCCAACCAGCGGGATGATTACTGGGGCGGAAGCTTTGAGAAGCGGATGAATTTTGCGCTTGAGGTGACGAAGGAAGTCTTGAAAGTCGCTCGGGAAGAAAATCCACATGCGATCGTGGGGTATCGTATTTCCCCTGAAGAGATCCATGGGGAAATGGTGGGCTATGGCTTAGCTGATTCGCTGAAACTGATCGATAAGCTATTGGAACAAGACCTTGATTTTCTTGATCTTTCTTCTGCGGCTGGCGGCAACTTTGGTAAAGACGCCTATAAAGCAATGCCGCAAAGAGGCGAATTTACTGATCCAGTCAGCTTAGTGGTCAAAAAGTTTGTTGCAGGCAGGGTACCAGTTGTGATCTCGGGAACGATACGTTCAGCGGATGAAGCACTAGATGCGCTGAATTATGGCGACATTGCTTCAATGGGAGTAGCGGCATTGTCTGATCCAGACTTTAAGGAAAAAATGATAGCGGATAAAGAAGACACGATCCATATGAATGTTAAAGGACACACCGGCGATCTTGCGCTGCCGACCGGGTTGATCGAAGTGTATACAGCGGGGATTGGTTTGCCGCAGGTTGAAGGGTTAATTGAATAAATTTTTGATCGAAGCGTTGTAGCGGACAGCGCTTCTTTTTTGTTGTTCTTATAACCAAAATGTTGAAAGTGGTTTAATATATATTCAAAAAATGATATAATAAAACACGTTATCAAACACCTAAATTGTATTTTTTGTTATAAAAAAGTTATTTAGCAGAATAAATATGCGGAAAATAGTAGTTTACGGTGTAGGAAATGCTTAATGAGTGTATTAAGGAGGCGAATGAGCTTAATTCTTTTTAATTTTAGAAAAAAATATAAGGAGAAGCATTCAACCTGAATGTGTGGTGAAAAATGATTTCAGAAAAACAAAAAGTAGTGATTGTTTCTTTGGCAGTTTTGTTAGTTGGTGAGTTTTTTTGCGGTATTAAGCATGGGCTTGATTTATTTTAATAAAGAATTTTTTGGAGAAAACATTGATATCATCAAGACATTTCTCAATGCGTCAACGACGTTCTTCGGCTGTTTCTTTTCGTTTATTGTGGCACTATTGATGTTTCAGTTCTTGAAATATCGTGAGAAGCAAAAAGAAGCTGCTAAAACGGCTCGTCTATTTACGAAGCTGAAAAAGGAATACGAGAATAATTTTTCCGTTTTGGTCAGTTTAGGCGACGAGATTACAAATGGTTCGACAGAGCTTGCCAGATTGCTGAGAGAAAATCAAAAGGTTCGAGATTTGTTCGTTTTAGCAGTCTATCGGTTGGACTTTATCATGTACGATACTTATTATCATGACACGGATTGGCAGCTTATCAGTGCGGTAGATCGGCATAGCGAAAGCTACCTAGAGTTATTCGAACAAAGTCATCAAATCGAATACCTCTGCCAAGCGATTGTCGAGAACAAGATCAACACAGAGGAAAGCTTGAGTCAGCTATTGCTTCTGATTACACAAAAGATCGATGCGCTGCAGCAGCATCAATTAGAGCTTGACTTGAAGGAACAGCCGATGGAAACAGATAGTGAATACGACTATGCGGCTGAACCAGCAGGCGTAGAAATGGTTCAAGAATAGTAACCCATCCACCCGTGAAAACGGGTGGCTTTTTAACACCTCTAGAAGAGGTCCCCGCTCACATACTCCATAAATGGAGCTTTCTAAAAGACCGCCAACCGCTCGTCGCTCGCTACTTTATTTCTTTTTCTTACTCTTGAACGGATCAACGTATTCTCGTTTACTTATACTATCTCGAATACGATCATCTGATTCCTGTTCTCGTATATATTTTGCGA
>Ga0153985_1000071_pt1 | contig 31653 bp, 26 predicted proteins | sample TSGA069MetaG_FD_104715 | JGI IMG/M metagenome (GOLD analysis project Ga0153985, IMG submission 104715) | Attine ant fungus gardens microbial communities from Georgia, USA - TSGA069 MetaG | ecosystem: Host-associated > Fungi > Mycelium > Unclassified | place: USA: Georgia, Alexander Wildlife...
AGGAGGGAATTGTAATATGAAGAATAGAAAAATCAGAAGTTTAGCAGTTTCGCCAATCGGAATGGGGTGTATGGGGTTTTCTCACGGATATGGAAAGGTGCCAGAAGAAAAAGAGAGTATTGCATCTATTCGCAAAGCTTACGAATTTGGCTGTACATTTTTTGATACAGCAGAAGCTTATGGAAAAGAAATGTTTTATTCTGGACATAATGAGGAGTTGGTGGGTAAAGCACTGTCGCCTTTTCGAAACAAAGTTGTTCTTGCCACCAAGTATCATCTCGACGAAAAAGAAGTGAATGAAAGCACAACTCTTTACACAGCCATCCGTAACCATTTGATTGCTTCAATGGAAAAATTGCGCACCGATTATGTTGATCTCTATTATCTTCATCGAATCAATGAACAGCTTTCTTTAGAAGAAATAGCTGAGGTGATGGGACGATTGATCAAAGAAGGTATGATCAGAGAATGGGGACTCTCACAAGTTTCCGTGGAGACACTTGCTAAAGCACATGGGATTACCCCCGTTGGTGCTGTGCAAAATCTCTATTCAATGGTTGAGCTTGATTGTGAGCGAGAGATTTTCCCCTATTGTCTTGAGAACGAGATCGCCGTCGTTCCTTTTTCACCAATCGCTAGTGGGTTTTTATCTGGAAAAGTCACACCAGATACATCCTTTGAAGGGGATGATGTTCGCAAATTCGTCCCTCAGCTGGCTAAAGAAAACCTCGTAGCCAATCAACCGATTTTAAATATGCTAGCAGAAGTCGCTCAAGCAAAGCAGTCGACAAATGCCCAAATTTCATTGGCGTGGATGCTTCACAAGTACCCGAATGCAGTGCCGATTCCTGGATCAAAAAATCGAGGCAGGATTTTGGAAAATCTAGCTGCTTGGGATGTACAGCTTACAGATACCGAGTTTCAAGTAATTGAAAACCAATTGAATCAAATACCTGTATATGGCCATCGAGGACATGTCGAATCACAACAACAATCTTTCGGAAAACAGTGGGACAAACACTAAATAAAGAAAAAGTTGGAAAAGCAGACTGCATGACAAATGTAGTCTGTTTTTTTGCGTATAGTTCATTAACAGAAATTTTTGCCATCTTACTTCTCGCAATAAATGATTCTTGTTTCACCCACTAAAAAAGCTGATCAAAATATTGCGCGATGCTTAAAAAAGAATTATGATGTGCTTATCTATTATATCTATCAAGATCCTTTTATTGCTTGGAATTATACGAAGCAACGTGAAAAAATAGAAGGACGCTTTGTTCCTAAAGAACATTTTATAAATGCTTTTTTTCAATCAAGATATAACTTGATTAAAATGAAGGAATTGTATAAAGAAAATGTGACCGTTAATATTTTTATAAAAGATTTTCAAAATCGCCATTCTCATACGTTGATGGCAGTTGACAATGTATCGTTCGCTTTGCCATTAACATACACAAAGGAAGAATTGGAGGAGAAGCTCAATGACTGAGAAAGAAAAAGTAGAAACAATCATGATAAAATATCATCGAAACTTCTCGATCTTACAGAAAAAGGCAACGCCTAGCGAATTGAAAACAGTTTTAAACTTTGTTGCAGAAGAATCGAACCGTAAACAGCGAGTGCTTGTTGGCTTAGAGAAAGAAGAATAAGTGGTCAATGAAAAAATTTAAGTTTCTTAAGAATGACCATTGAACAAGTAAAATCCGAGATAAGAAGCAAGCGCTTCTTATCTTTTTTTTGTATCATTATGGCGGGCATGCAGTAAAGATAGGATCAAAATAGAATAAATTCACAAAAAGTGCTTGACCTAAAGTGAACTCTAGGTGGTATCTTTTTAGATAGAAGAAATGAGCAGCGATTGTTGAAACTCAAAAAAATCACGATTTCCCTTTAGGATAACTTGCTATTTCTAGGTTTGACAGGAATTCTAAAAAGAGCGTCTAGCTCCGATGGCCACGTTTTTCATTCTAGAGAACGATCCACTCATTTCGATTTCGTGTCTTTTTCCTTGTGAGTAAACGCACGAATCATTCGAATATTTTTACAGGAGGTACGTACATGTTATTAGAAAAAATCAAAAGCCCCAAAGCGTTAAAAGAATTGACCAGTGGGCAACTTCAAGAACTGGTAGTAGAAGCACGAACTGCTTTATTGGAAAAAATCAGTCACCATGGGGGGCACAATGGCCCCAATCTGGGGATGGTTGAGATGACGATTGCGTTGCATAAAGTCTTTGATTCCCCCACAGATAAGCTGATTTTTGATGTGTCCCATCAGACCTATATCCATAAAATGCTGACAGGACGCGTCCATGCCTTTCTTGATGCTGCGCAGTATGGTGCGGTTTCTGGTTACACGAATCCGAAAGAAAGCGAGCACGATCTCTTTACGGTCGGACATACCTCCACGTCAGTTTCGCTGGCAAATGGTGTGGCGAAAGCCCGTGACCTAAAAAATGAAACGTATAACGTCGTTGCCGTGATTGGTGATGGTTCTCTATCAGGCGGGTTAGCGTTTGAAGGCTTGAACAATATCGTGGAATTAGGCACCAATACCATCGTGGTCCTCAACGACAATGACCAATCGATCGCAGAAAACCATGGGGGGATGTATCAGAATTTGCGAGCATTGCGGGAAACAAAGGGGCAAGCAGCAGACAATCTGTTCAAAGCGATTGGTTTTGAGTACCACTATTTGGATGAAGGAAATGACCTCGCTGCATTGATTGCTTTATTTGAAAAAGTGAAAGATGTTGATCATCCTGTTTTATTACACATTCATACGATCAAAGGCAAAGGCTTCAAGTTTGCGGAAGAAAATCGTGAAAAGTTTCATGCAGGCGGTCCCTTTCATTTAGAAACCGGCGAATATATTTCTACTGGCGGCAATCAAGTAACGTACAATAGCTTAACGACGGATTATTTATTAGAAAAAATGGCGTCAGATCCTAAAGTCGTGGCAGTAAACGCTGGTACACCGATGCTGCTTTTTTCTCCGGAACAAAGAGAAAAAGCAGGCAAACAATTTGTAGATGTAGGTATTGCAGAAGAACATGCGGTATCGATGGTTGCTGGGTTAGCAAAAAATGGAGCAAAACCTGTCTGGGCCGTTTTTTCTACCTTTATGCAACGTAGTTTTGATCAAATTTCCCATGATTTGGCCTTAAATCATCTGCCTGGAACGATTCTGGTATATGGTGCATCGATTCACGGCATGAATGACGAGAGCCATTTGGGAATTTTTGATATTCCATTTTTGGCACATATTCCCAACCTTATTTATCTTGCGCCAACCTCTAAAGAAGAATATCTGGCAATGTTGGATTGGTCGCTGGAACAAACCAACGCACCAGTTGCGATCCGGGTACCGGTTGGACCTGTCAACGAAATGGCAGTGACAGTCTCTACTGACTACAGTGATCAAAAAAATGAAGTGACTCAAGCTGGCACGCAGGTAGCCATCGTCGGTGTTGGGAACTTTTATGCGCTAGCGGAAGAGATCGCAGAACAATTGAAAATGCAACATGGAATTACGCCAACGGTGATCAATCCTAAGTTTATTTCAGGGGTCGACAAAGAGTTGTTGGATGCTGTGGCACGATCGCACAAACTCGTTGTCACGTTGGAAGATGGCATACGAGAGGGTGGCTATGGACAAATGATTGCCAGCTACCTGGGTGATCGTGAGATTGTCGTCAAAAACTATGGCTTAGAAAAGAAATTTTATGATAATTACCGGGCAGCGGACGTTTTATCTGAACTTGGTATCACCGTTGAGACAATTACGAAAGACATTATGGAACAGTTACAGCAATCAATTCACTAAAGCATTCTGAGTAGTTACAGTCGATTTATGAAAAGCAGAAAACCTTGCAGAAAACATACTGCAAGGTTTCTTTTTTTTAGACAAACATAAATGAGTTCCAGCAATCGCCATAGAAACCTAGCAAAATACAGAAGACCAATGCTTTTCAAGCATAAAGCCCAAGCGCGTTAAGCATTGGTCAACGAGGACAATCTAGCGAATAATAAGGTAGTGAAAGGATCACTTTGTCATCTTGGACTATTGGGTTCAGAGACAAGGAAGAAAAGGTGTTTTTAAGGAAAGGGGTATTTATGAAATTTTTTTCTATGAAGTTGTTGGCACTGCTGTCGGTGGCAATGGTTGTCTATTCGGCACCGGCGATTTCTGCCAATGTCCCAGCGATTGCGGCAAGCTTCCCAGAAGTTGATGCGGTCTACATTGGGTTACTGACCACGATTCCATCATTGTTTCTTTTACTGGGAATTTTTACTACCAGCATGATCGAAAAAAGGATCGGCAAAAAATACACAATGGTCACCGGCTTGGTCATTGTGGCGGTTTTTGGCACGCTGCCGGCATGGTATCAGGGGAGCTTTCCCGTCTTGTTTCTTTCTCGAGGGATTCTTGGCTTCGGGATCGGCTTATTCAATCGTTTGGCGATTCAAATGATTAGTTTGCTGTTTCAAAATGAGCCGCAAAAGAAAGCCAAAGCTCTTGGATTAGAAAGTGCCGTCGGTGGTTTAGGTGGTATCTTTATGACTTTGCTGGTTGGGCAGCTAGTGAAAATCAGTTGGGAAATGTCCTTCTTGGTTTATGGCTTTGCCCTGATCAGTCTCTTCTTTGTCCAGCTGTTTATTCCAAACGAAACACAGGCTGTGACTAATGAGACGTTATTGGCGAACGTCACGGTTTCAAAAGAACGGAAACAGCGATCATTCGTTCTGGGTGTGCTCTTGTTTCTAATCGTTGTCTTATTTATTAATTACAATTTACAGATCACACCATTGTTATTGGAAAAAGGAATCGGGGACGCCACTGAAGGCAGTAACATGATTGCCGCCATTGCGACGGGAGCATTTATCGCCGGCAATGCCTTTGGCTTGATATACAGTCGCCTACATCGCTGGTTGCTGCCCATTGCGGCATTGCTTGCAGGAAGCAGCATCTATTTGACTTATGCATTGCAGACAGTGGGGCTACTCTTGGGTTGTTCTTTATTATTAGGCTTTGCCTTTCGCAGCATCATGCCTTTTTTCACCCACTTGCTGACGACTGGTGGTGAAGCAGAAGCTAAGTTTGGCACGATCGTCTCGATCGTTGCTTACAATTTAGGGGTCACGCTCGCACCCTATGCATCACGCTTGCTGATACTAGTCAGCGGCAATGAAACAGCAGGGATGCAGATGATCTTATCAGGGGGCATGCTATGTCTGATTGGTATGATCGCCCTTTTGGGAAATAAATTCTTTTTGTATTTTGAACGAGGGTAGGCATACGCTGGCGTGCTCCACGCTTTTCTGTCTTCAATTCATCACTTTCAGTGCTTTTAGATAGAAAGAAACGTGAATGAATGGGACGTGTAAAACTAACAGCAGCAATCAGAAGGGAGAACCAGATGTATCTTTTTCAAAAAATTGAAGAAGCAGCGTTTAAACAAAATGATGCAAGAAGGACGATCGGTGATTTTTTACTAGGCAATCGGGAAAAAGTCAGTGAGTATACTATGGAAGAAATCGCAAAACTGACCCATACCTCAAAGCCGACGTTAGTCCGTTTTGCAAAATATTTTGGCTTTTCCGGTTGGAAAGAATTTGTGTATGCCTTCGTGCATGAACTGGCACACTTTGATGATGGCTCAGCAACGATCGATGTGAATATCCCTTTTGGTGAGGCGGCAGACACATTAGAAATCATTGAAAACTTGGCGAACTTGCGCATGCAGACGATTAAAGAAACAGCGGCACTTATGACGGTAAAAGACCTGAATCAAGCCGCTCGACTCATCAATGGCGCTCAAAACGTTGTCATCTATGGGCGTAGTCCAAATTCGTATTTCGGGCAGCTGTTTAAACGCAACTTAAACACGATTCATAAAAAAGCCTTTGTTGCGGATACGGACGAAGCGGGCTTGATTTCCCAAACGCTGACCCCGCAGGATTGTGCCATTCTTATCTCTTATTCTGGCAATAATTCAGAGACCTATCCTATGAAAAATGTGAAAACATTGCTGAAAAATGGTGTGCCAATTATCAGTCTTACGAGTGGTGGGGACAACTATTTGCGGGACTATTCGACGATCGTCTTGACGATTGCTAGCCGAGAAAAACTATATTCTAAAATCGGAAATTTTTCCACAGAAGAATCGATTCAATTCCTTTTGACGGTTTTGTTTGCTCAGATTTTTTCCCTCGATTATCAGGAGAATATCCAAATGAAAATCAGCAACGCTCGTTATTTAGAAACGAGTCGAAGAACGACGTTTAAAGAGATGGCAGAAGAATAAAAGGACCACACCAAAAACGGTGTGGTCCTTTTTCCCTATTCTAAATTGTTGGAAGTGGTTGATTTCAATTCGATCGGCTCACCGGCAGCAACTAGACGAATCCGTTTCGGATTGACGATCCGATCGTACAAAGCTTCAGGGTCCCCATTAAAAGCATCGATATACGGAGCATCCACTGTTCCCCAATGGGAGAGGATCAATTCAGCATGAGGATAGGTATTTGCCAGTTTCACGGCGTTCTCAAAGCCGATATGCCAAGCGTTGTCGTTAAAGTCAAACAAGATCGCATCTGGTTGAGGCATCTCTAATTGTTCTGGTAAAAGACGAGAATCGCCAGGAATCCACAAGGAACCATCCGGAGTATCGATCCAAAAGCCGCAATAGTCCTCAATTTGGAAGACACGGTCAAATTTTGTCGTCTCATTTTGCCAAAGGTGATACGCCTTTGTTAAAGAAATCTCCAAATTTTTAACGGTGAATGAATCATAGATTTCGTGACCTTGGGCAGCAACTTGAAAGTGCTCTTGCATAAGTTCGGCAACATATTTGGGTCCATGGAAGCTATCGGTAACCGGGACTAATTTTTCAATCGTCGGAATGCCGTAGTGATCATTATCTGAATGGGTGATCAATACCGCATCTAAGTGAGGGACTGCCGCCGGTTTGATTGGCAGATCGATCAGTAACGGCAGGTCAAATCCTTCTAAGACCGGATCGACCATGATACATGTACCACGGCTGTTTAGAAGAATACCGGAGTTTCCTAACCAGCGAATGATCGTTTGATCTGTTTTTTGAAAAGCTTCTTCATGAAAGAAAATCGTTTTTGGGGGTATTGCTTGTTTCGCGTTTGTCATGTTTCTTCGTTCCCTTCGCCTGTTTTTTATAAATCCAACCTAGAATAGCCGTTCATAACAGGCTAGACCAAATCGTTGATTCAGTAAGGATTGCTTCAATGGTTGGGGGAAGAAGCAGTGGTTTGATCCGTTGTTGCGGGATCATCGGGGCGCTCTTTTTCGGTTGGTGGGTCCATTACGTTGAAAAAGCCTATTATGATCGCGATAAATCAAAAGTAACACAATCATCTAGTAAATTATATCATTGTTTCTAGTGGCTTCGTCAAGGCGATGTTTGGTCTTTTAATGGAATGGATTTCGAAAAAAGAGCGGTTTTTAATGAAAAGATGAAATCCATTTCGTCTTTAGGAAAATATATTGGAAACGCTCTCTATAAATGGTACATTGCTGGCAGAAAGAACAGTATGTTATACCGGTAAGCACATACAACATAGATTTTCTTTGAAATTTATTTAGGGGTGGAATGTATGAGTGAAAATTATCAATCATTAGCAAAAAAAATCGTCCAGTATCTGGGGGGACAAGAAAATATCACGGATGCCTATCACTGTCAAACCCGATTGCGCTTTAAAGTCAATGAAGAAAAGCGTATAGATCAAGGAGAACTAGAGGCGCTCGATGGGGTTGCCAAATACATCAATAACGCAGGGGTACATCAAGTCGTGATCGGAACACATGTCAAAGATGTCTATGAAGAAGTCACAAAATTGGTTTCGCTTCAATCATCAGGGGCGTCGGAACCTGGGGAGAAAAAAGGACCAGCAGCTGCAGTGATCGATTTTGTGGCAGGAACGTTTCAACCAATTATTCCCGCACTGTCCGGTGCCGGAATGGTTAAGGCAGTTTTGGCTTTATTGATCGTTTTTGATGTGATCACGGCTGATTCGCAAACCTATTACATGCTGAATCTTTTTGCAGATGGTGTTTTCTTCTTCTTACCAATGATCCTGGCCTTCACTGTGGCACAAAAATTGCGATGCAATCCGATTTTAGCGGCTTCAGTGGCTGCTATGATGATGCATCCTAATTAGGGTGCCTTGGTCACAGCAGGCGAACCCGTTCACTTTTTTGGGGTTATTCCTTTTACATTAGCAAATTATACGGGATCAGTCATTCCAATCCTGATCGTGATTTTTTTCCAATCGTATGTCGAAAAGTTTTTGAACAAAGTGATTCCAAAATCAGTGGAGCTGGTTTTTGTTCCGATGCTAACATTCTTGATAATGGGTACATTAGCCTTCTCGCTATTTGGACCGATCGGTAGTATCTTGGGTGGTTATTTGGCAACATTCTTTACCTTCTTAAGTGTCCATGCTAGCTGGGTTCCAGCGGTTTTGATTGGGGGCTTTTTGCCAATCATGGTGATGTTTGGATTGCACAATGGGATTGCTCCTTTAGGGGTGATGCAAATGGCAGAACTTGGGTATGACAGTATTTTTGGTCCAGGGGCATTGGTCTCAAACATTGCTCAAGCAACCGCAGTAGCAGTTGTCGCATTGCGTACGAAAGAGAAAAAAACTAAGCAGTTGGCGGTATCAGGGGCAATCACTGCCTACATGGGGATTACCGAACCCGCTTTATATGGCATCAATTTGCCCAAAAAATATCCGTTGGTTGCGGCAATGATTGGTGGGGCTTCTGGTGGTTTGTATGCTGGCTTGACCAATACGCATCGCTTTGCGACCGGTTCGTCTGGTCTCCCAGCAGTCTTACTATATATCGGTGATGATACGATGCGCTATTTTTGGAACATCATTATCGCATTGGTGATTGCAGCTGTGGTGAGTGGGGCCGTTACCTATGTCTTAAGTTTCAAATATGAAACAAAAGTGACAATTGATGTTCCGGAGATGAAAGCAGTAGTACTAGAAGATACCGGCTTGATCAATCCTGTACCGGGAATCGTGATTCCGTTGAATCAAGTCAAAGATGACGCATTTGCTTCTGAAGCACTCGGAAAAGGATTTGCGGTCGATGAACCCATCGGTGAAGTCATTGCGCCTTTTGATGGAAAAGTCGCTGCTGTTTTTCCTACCAAACACGCGATTGGCTTGGTTTCAGACACCGGAATCGAATTGTTGATCCATGTCGGTTTAGACACAGTGGAACTAAATGGTCAGTATTTTGATGCTTTAGTAGAAGCAGAGCAAAAAGTTACAAAAGGGCAGCGATTGCTGACGTTTGATGTACCGCAGATAAAAGCTGCAGGATATGTCACACAAGTACCGATCATCGTTACCAATACACCACAATATACCGCAGTCGAACGTGTGAAAGAAGGTTTGGTAGCTAAAGAAGAGGAAGTACTTGTAGTCAAAGTTTAGGAGGAAATAACATGGGATTATCAGATGATTTTTTATGGGGCGGTGCAACGGCTGCCAATCAAGCAGAAGGTGGTGTATTAGCAGGAGGACGTGGCTTATCAAATGTCGACCTCTTACCAACTGGTCCTGATCGCGCAAAGGTCGCTGCGGGTGAACTGGAAATGTTGGAATGGCAGGAAGATTCTTTTTATCCAGCCCAAACGGCCATTGATATGTACCACCATTATATGGAAGATATTGCCCTTTTTGCCGAAATGGGGTTTAACGTGTATCGGATGTCACTTTCTTGGTCACGGATTTTTCCGAATGGCAATGACGAAGCGCCCAACGAAGAAGGACTGCTTTTTTATGAGAAAATCTTCAAAGAATTGAGAAAACATCAAATCGAGCCATTAGTCACGATTGCCCACTTCGATGTTCCGCTGCATTTGATCAAGGAATTTGGTGGCTGGAAAAATCGCCGACTCATTGATTTCTATGTGACTTATGCGGAAACCGTCTTCCAACGCTATCGCGGGTTGGTCAAATATTGGCTGACGATCAATGAAATCAATATTTTGCTGCATCAGCCCTTTGTAGGTGGCGGGATCGTCTTTAAAGAAGGGGACAATCGTCAAGAAATCAAATACCAAGCAGCGCATCATCAGTTAGTCGCCAGTGCCTTAGCAACCCAAAAGGCTCATGAAATCGATCCGACCAATCAAGTTGGTTGTATGCTGGCTGGTGGCAGTCATTATCCTTATACTTGCCGACCTGAAGATTACCAAGAAGCAATCGATCGTGATCGCGAAGGCTATTTCTTTATCGATGTGCAAGCCCGAGGCAAATACCCCAATTATGCCTTGAAAAAATTTGAGCGAGAAGGCTTAACAATCAAAATAACACCTGAGGACGAGGCGATTTTAGCGGCTTCTCCTGTTGATTTTGTCAGTTTTTCTTATTACTGTTCGCGAACGGTCAGTGCCCACCCAGAAGACTATGCGCAAGCGACAGGGAATCTCTTTCCATCAATTAAAAATGAACATCTATCATCGACTGAGTGGGGGTGGCAGATTGATCCGTTAGGACTGAGAAATTCATTGAATCAATTGTATGATCGCTATCAAAAACCGTTGTTTATCGTAGAAAATGGGTTAGGGGCGATCGATACCCCTGATGAGAATGGGTTTGTCGCAGACGATTATCGGATCGACTATTTAAAAAAACATATTCAAGCCTTCAAAGATGCAGTGACGATCGATGGCGTGGAACTACTTGGTTATACTACTTGGGGTTGTATTGATCTTGTAGCAGCCAGCACCGGTCAAATGAGTAAACGCTACGGCTTTATCTACGTGGATCGAGACGATCAAGGCAACGGCACCTTGAAACGAACCAAGAAAAAATCCTTTGAGTGGTATAAAAAAGTGATCGCTTCAAATGGGGAAGTTTTATAGCATACAAAAAGAATGACACATTTCCTCGTGTCATTCTTTTTGTATTGTGTCATCTAACATCAGGAAAGGGAAGCAGCAACTCTTTTTTCACGAGCCAATGATTGGCGCTTTGCAACGGCTTGCTATTTTTTCCCTGCAAAATGCGTAAAACGGACAAACTGATTTTGGGCTTCTTCTTGTAAAAATTCTTTTGGTGTCAGCTGAAATTCTTGTTTAAAGCAGCGTAAAAAATGGGTATAGGAGTTGAAGCCGCAAGCTTCGAACGTGGCGGTGGCGCTTCTGGTTTTACGTAAAATTTCTTTGCTCTTTAAGAGTCGTTTCTTTACCACATAGGCATGAAAGGCGACGCCAGTTTCTTTTTTGAAGGTCCTTGAAAGCGAGTATGGGCTCATGAAAAGGGCTTTGGCGACGGTCTCTAAGGAGAGATCAGCGGTCAAATGCTGATTGATATAGGTAATAGCAGCCAAAATGTCTTTATTTTTATAGAGTGAGTCGGATAAAAATAGCGGTTCTTTTTCCTGATAGGCAATCGTATTGATGGAAATCAAAAACGCAATCAAATGATTTTGATAAAGTAAGTCGGTGCCATAATTGCTATCCGTTTTTTTGCGTAAAGGACGCAATAGCTGGTCTAGTTGGTCGGCATCGATCGATAAAATACGACTGTTGATGCCGCCGTTGCTACGAAAACAGGCAGTGAGATCTGTTTGGGTAGTGGAGAGGGCAGCGAGATAACTAGGATTGATATACAGGTAGGTTCGCTCGAAAAAATCAGAAGTTTGATGAACGATTCGATGCAAGACGTTTGGAGGAATCAAGATGATCGTACCAGGTTCTAGAGGGAATTCTCCGCCATCGATAAAGAAGACCGCTGATCCTTTTAAGGTACAGTGAATCTCATAAAAACTATGGTAATGATAAAGGGTATTGTTTTCTTCTACGATGTCTTTGATATGAAAGGCCTCAAAACGATCGTTGATCATCGTATCCGCACTTTGCTTCTCCATGATTGGCTCCTTTCGTACTCGTTTGTTTTTATCATACAAGAATAGATAGTAAAGTGTCAATAACTGCTATTTTTGTGTAAATGTAAGCGTGTTACGATCAATCTATCAAAGAGAAATGAGAGGATGAACCCAATGGTGATTTTAGAACAGTTGTTTGTGGAAAAACGTGTTGTAGAAGAAAAAATTGATCGCATGATCGAAAATTTAACGACGATCAAGGATGATAATGGCGAATTTCTATTAGACTTTGACGGCTTGATCGTTGATGATAAAAGCTGGGGGATTTGGAACTGGCCGCAAGGGGTGGGACTATATGGCATTTATAAAAACTACCAAATCACCAAAAATCCTAAAGCGCTCCAAGTTGTGGAAGAATGGTTTGAGCAGCGGATGTTAGAAGGCGCGCCGCCTAAAAATGTCAACACGATGGCGCCGCTTTTGGCAATGGCGTATCTTTATGAAGACACCAAAGATTCTCGTTACTTGCCTTACCTTGAACAATGGGCGGAATGGGTCATGCATGATATGCCGCGAACCGATGAAAATGGTCTGCAGCATGCGACCTATGGACCAGAAAATCGCAACCAGCTTTGGGACGATACCTTGATGATGACCGCTTTGCCTTTGGCGAAAATTGGCATGTTGCTGAATCGTCCGGCTTATATCGAAGAAGCAAAACAACAATTTATGATCCATATCAAATACTTAGTGGATAAAAAAACTGGGCTTTGGTTCCACGGCTGGACCTTTGAAGAACGCCACAATTATGCACAAGCGCTTTGGGCAAGAGGCAACTGCTGGATCACCATTGCGATTCCTGAGATCATTGAAATTCTCGACTTGCAAGAAGGAGATGCGTTACGTGGCTTCTTAATCAATACCCTCTTAGACCAACTAACTGCCTTGCAAGAAATGCAAGATGAAAGTGGCCTGTGGCACACCTTGTTAGACGATCCTAGCTCGTATGTGGAGGCTTCCGCGACGGCTGGTTTTGCCTATGGGATTTTAAAAGCCGTTCATAAGCGTTACATTGACAAAGCTTGGGAAGATGTTGCCTATAAAGCTTTAGCCGGTTTGATCGAACAAGTCGCAGAAGATGGAGAAGTCCAAAATGTTTCCATCGGTACTGGAATGGGAGAAGACTTGGCGTACTACAAAAATATCGCGATTACGGCGATGCCTTACGGGCAATCACTGACAGTTTTAGCATTTACTGAACTATTGGTTTCATTTTGTTAAGCAGAACACCTTACGTAATAAAGAGAGGAGCAGACAAAGATGATCAAAAAAGCGATTCGGATGAAGCTACATCCTGGTTATGAAGCAGAATATGAAAAACGGCATCGCGAACTATGGCCAGAACTAAAAGAGCAGCTCATAGCACACGGGGCGAAAAGCTACCAGATTTTTTTAGATCCAGAAAGCCTTGCGTTGTTTGGCTACCTTGAGATTGAAGATGAAACCCGCTGGCAGCAGTTAGCGGCAACCGAGATCAACCAAAAATGGTGGCAGTACATGGCAGAACTTATGGAAACAAATCCGGATGATTCGCCAGTGACACAGGAGTTAAAGGAAGTCTTTACGCTGTAAGCTAGACAAAAATGTTTATTTCTTAAAACGAACACGGTCGCATCAATTGTTTGACATCAATTACTGGTTAGTCAAAGAGGTAGTTCGCTCACGAATGTGAGCGGACTACCTCTTTTGTTGAAATAGCAAAACAATCATTTCGGATAGAAGAACCGTTAAGAGAGAAGTGCTTTTTCTTGCTGCTTCAAGAATTTCTTTGGTGTCATACCGGTAATCTTTTTGAACGTTTGAACAAAATATTCGGGGGCATTACTAAAGCCCGTCATCGCTGCCACTTCGTAGACTTTGTAGTTTTTCTTCAGCAATTCTTGTGCTTTTTGGATGCGGTATTCGGCTAATTTTTGATTGAAGCGAATCCCGGTTTCTTTGTAATAGGTTTTTCCTAAGTATTCAGGATTTAAGTACAAAAGATGGGCGGCGATCCATTTCAATGACAATGCTTCATGGTCATAATATTCTTCGATGATTAGGTTGACTTTTTGGGACAACTGCATGTTCTCGCTATCGTCTAAGCTGCCCCGCATCAAATCGATACAGTGAAGCAGCATAAACTGGAGTTCGTGCCAATTATTCAAGAGCATGATCTTTGGGGAATAGTCATCGAAGTAGATGTCTTTTTTGATGCGATGATTTTCAAAAATTGCTGATAACAAATCGTTGACCTGCAGCCGCAATAGTTGGACAGGGTAAAGCTCCATGCGACAGGTAGAAAAAAAGTTTTCCGTAAGAACTTGGGCTAAAGTCAGTTCGCCTTTGTCGATCAATGCCAAAAGTTTTTCACGGTATTCCATGTAGAGACTATTTTCATAGACATTTTCTTGTGAGATTTGGGCTTCTTGGATGACTTCAAAGGTATCAAAATAAAACTCCTTATCCAAGTTCCGCTTGCCTAAATGATAACTGAGTAAAAATTTTTCGGGGGTTTCGACCCAGCAATTGATGGCGATCCCTTTTCCTAGATGCGCAGCCTGTACCTTCGTTTTAAAAAAGAGATTAAAGGTATTTTCCGTACTGAAGTTCAGGATATAGCCAACTTTGTTTTGATGACCGATCACCAACTCGTGATGGTTCTCATAGCTTTCGATCCGCTTGGCGATGGCGTGATAGAATTTCGAATCAAATAAGTACATACAAAATGGAAAAACGAACGATTCAGGCAGCGGTTCTTCTCCGCAGCTATTGATGTATTGTTCAATTTGTTGTTTTAAATAGAGGGTAGATTCCATTTGACGACGTTCAGAACGTTCGATCGTCTCAGCCAACGCTTCTGAAAGCTTGCTCGGAAAAACAGGTTTTTCAAGGAAAAATTTGACCCCTAAAGCCATCGCTTCTTTGGCAAAGGAGAAGCTGCCAAAGCCTGTCAAAATAATGATTTGAATCGCAGGATTGATGGCTTTTAATTTTTTGATCAAGGCAAGTCCATTGACTTTAGGCATATTGATGTCGGTAATCACGATGTCGATGGTGTTTTGCTGACAAAATGCCAAGGCTTCTTCACTGTCTGTGTAAATTCCTTTGACCACTAATGGGAAATCAAAAGAAGCAACGAGGTTAGCCACACCATTTGCTATCAAGGGTTCATCGTCAACAACGAGGATATTTTTCATGTTTCACTCACTCCTTTTAAGGGGATCACAAAGCGCACCGTCGTCTTTTTGAAGGGAATCGAGGAGACGATGGCTAAGGACGCTTGATCACCATAATGCAGTTGCAATCGTTTTTGAATATTGGTCAATCCGATGCCGCCTTCTTTTTCAATCGAGAAGTTGGCTTTAAAACCAGGGCCATTGTCAGAGACACTGACTTGGAGAAAGGTTGCTTGTTGTTCAATCGTAAGGACGAGGCGACACGTCTCCTTCATATCATTGACCGCGTATTTAAAGACATTTTCAATCAATGGTTGAATCAGTAACTTAGGAATCTTAAAGGACAAGTCATTCACCAAAATTACTTCGATATACTCGATCCGTTTCCCGAAGCGAACGTTTTGAATATTGATATAGGCGTGCACGATATCTAATTCATCTTGTAGCGTTGTGAAGTCAGACTTGGTATCGATTTTTTTTCGAAACAAATAGGCAAGGGAGGTGACCATCTCTGAGATCTGCCACTGCTGATTTTCAATGGCGATCCAGTTGATCGAGTCTAACGTATTGTATAGAAAATGTGGATCTAATTGCGCTTGCAATCCTTTAAATTCGATTTCTTGGGACAATATACGCATTTCATAATTGTCCTTGATCAAGGCATTTAATTCATCGATCATCGTATTGTAGCTTTCATAAAGGACCATGATCTCTTCTTGACTATTTTCTGGGACAGCGAGGGTCTTTAAAGAGGCCAGTTTTTTCGTTTTCCGCAGAACGGCCATTTGCGAAGCCAAGTCAGCTAAAGGGCGGGTCAGCTGATTGCTTATTTTCCGAATCACAACAATAATCAAACATAAAAAAGGCAAACTCACAGCGATGGAAAGGCCTTGTAGTTTATAAAGATCAGCTAAGACTTGATTTTCAGGCAGTAAATAAATGAAGGTCATATTCGGCATCGTCTTCCGATCCATTGCGTAGTAGTACTGGCGATTATCAAACGTCATGGAGCCGATCGATCGCTGGAAGGTTTCCATTTTTTGCTGCAAGGTATTTTGATCCGCAGCGAGGGTTTGCTCGTCATTTGCGGTACTATAAAATTGGTTCTGATACGCCATGAAAAATTGGTTTTGTTCGGAGACAATGGGAAGACTTTCGATCTCGTTACGAAAGAAGGACGTATTCACTAGAAATATCACCGTACCAATATAGGTTAAAGAAAGATCGGCTGTTGAATAGATTTTTCGCAGGTAGACGCCTTGAGAAAGGTCTTTTGCAAAAAACCAACTCCCTTTGGCAGGCTTATCGGGCAAAGTCTCGATCATATCTTTGATGGTTTGGCCATTAAAGATATGGTCGGTCTCGGCTAGAAAGTTGATCATGTTTTCGTTCGTTGGGGTAAAGAGATAGACGTTTTGAATCGTTGATTCATTGCGTACGAGGGCGTTGATTTCTGCACTTAAGGCATTCTTTTGGTTGATCGCCTCTAAGGATTGCAAGGAATCTTGTGCCAAGATCCTTTGTAGGCCATTTTGGATCGGTGCACTATCGATAATGCGAAAAGAGAGGGTTTCGACGGCAGTTAAACGCTTGGCGATATTTGTTGAAATGATCGAGACATCTTTATACGCGGCTTCTTTCAGCTGCGCCATGTAGACTTGTCGCCAAACTAAGGTCAGGAGAACAGCCAATGAGACGATAATTGCCACCGTCGCAAAAAAGACAAAATGTAACTGTCGCTCAAAAGGCTGCTTTTTAAAGTGATTGATCAGCTTCTGGGACTTCATGGACACTGCCTCGCTTTGCTTGCAATTGTTTGGTTTTTTCAATCATCTGACCATGAAAAAATTCAGCGAAAAACAAGAAAATCACCAGTCCAAAGACGAGTAACAAGGAGGTTTTGGCAGTCAATAAGAGAAACAATAAATACCAGGTAAACAACAAGGCAAGGCCTTGCAGTGGGTAGCGAAAGACTAGAAAGATACTGACGTACAAGGTCTGTTTCCAAGCGTGTTGTTCGGCTTTGGCATAGGTCATAAAGCTGATGAATGCAGTGTAAAGGAGGAGAATCGTTAAAAGTAAATAGACAGGACGCAGCCAAGCCATTTCAGTCGGGAAAAAATGAGTAATCCGTAAGTTAAACAACAACAGGAGTACTGTACTTAATAGTCCAATGCCAAAAAGGGAAAAGGTGCGAAAGGCTTGCTTGTAGGCTTGCCAGAAGGCAACAGCTGAATAGTCATGACCAGTTTTACGAAAATCATGTAAACATTTGATCGTGACAGCGGTGGCAGGACCGAAGCCAAAAATCCCCAACCCTAAAAGGGTAAAGAAAAGCCATAAAAGGTTTAATTTAGCAAAATAAGCTGTTACCGTAAAAAGACGAAACAGTCCGGTTTGTATTTTTTTCATTGTTTCCACCTACCTTGTTTTTTGAAAAGTAAGCCTTTTCAACGCTAGTATAGCATAGTATATTGGAAAAAATAGAGCATGTCTGTTTTTTTACATTTTTCATCTGTTTTTCTATTTTTTTCTAGCTATTGCCCGTGAAGGCTTAGCCTTCAGCAAAAACGACAGTCTAGTTTTTCACATATTTGCTCTTGTTTTTTCATTTTTATTAACGAGGATTTCCATTACAATCACCTTGTAAGCGCAAACAAAAAGGAGTGTAGAAGAATGAAGAAAACTTTTTTAAAAGCAGCGAGCTTGTTGTTTCTTGGTGCGACCTTAGCAGCTTGTGGCAATAACGGCAATAGTAGCGGAAGCTCAGAAGCTGATGCAGATGGGAAAACGACGATTTCCTTTACCTGGTGGGGCTCAGAAGTCAGACACGAGAAGTATATCGAATCGATCAAAGAATTTGAGAAACAAAATCCTGACATCAAAGTTGAATATGAATATGGTTCTTGGGATGACCATTGGAAAAAACTAGCGACAAAAGCGGCTTCTGGAGAATTACCTGATGTGATCCAGATGGATGTGCAGTACATTGCGCAATATGGAACGAAAAATCAATTAGCAGATATGTCGGAATTTATCGGCAATGAGATTCAAACCGATGATATCAAAGAATCGATTTTAGCAACAGGCGAGTTAGATGGAAACGTTTTCGGCATACCAACTTCTGTCAATACTATGGCGATGCTCTACAATCCATCATTGGTAGAACAAGGGGGCACTGGGATCGACTTTAGCAATTATACCTTCGATGACCTTGTAGAAAGTACGGCAGCGATCGCTGAAGCAACAGGTGATTACGGTTGGAACGATAACAATGACAACAGTACGATTTTGCAATACTTTTTACGTACTAAAGGCGAAGATCTATACCAATACTATGCAGACGGCAAACCAGAGATCGGTTTTACCAAAGAAAACTGGGTTGAATTTATGGGGGCTATCGCAGATCTTACGGAAGCCAAAGCAATGCCAACCGCAGAAGTGACTAGCAATGCCAACAGTATGGATCAATATCCGTTTTCACAAGGAAAAGCAGCTTATATGATGACTTGGTCCAATCAATACTTGACCTATAAAGCCTCCGCCGCAGAAGATGTCGAAATCAATTTGGCTCGTCCTTTTGACTCAGAAAACGGGGCGATGGCGTATCGACCAGGGTTCTTTTATTCGATCGCGAATGCTTCTGAATCAAAAGAAGCAGCTGCGAAGTTTGTTGACTTTTTAGTGAATAGTGAAGAAGCCAATAAGATCATCGGTACTGAGCGGGGAATTCCTTCCAATGATGCCATCAAAGAATTGCTTTATGCCGACATGACACCAGAAGAACAAGAGTCCTCTGATTTCTTAGATGATATTGCAGACATCGTCGGTGATCCATCCCCAATCCCACCAATTGGGTTTGCTGAAATCAACACGTACTTTAAAGAGCTGTACGCAGAGATCACTTATGGCACGATGACACCAGAAGAAACTTATGATGCCTTTACGCAACGCTGCGAAGAAATTTTTGCAGAAAACTATCAATAAGCATAGATGCGGCGCCTTTACTGACTTTTTCAGTAAAGGCGTTTTTTTAGGAGAAGCACTGGAGGAAAAAAATATAGGTCCTCTAGTTTTTCACATTTCTGTGCTTTTTTTTCTATTCATTTTTAAGAAGTACTTCGTTAAAATCAACTTGTAAGCGTAATCAACTATAGGAGGTAGGAAGTGAAAATTATGGAACTACAATCAAAATCACCCACGGCAAAAGAGCCTGGGAAACTCAAAAGCTGGTTTAATCGATTACCAGAATCAAAACAGAATATGGTTACAGGCTACTTATTTATCTCACCCTTCATCATTGGCTTTTTTGCTTTTATTATCGTCCCGATGGGGATTTCTCTTTTTATGTCTTTTCATGACTATGATTTATTGACAGAGGCGCAATTTGTTGGCTGGAATAACTTTAAGACGATTTTTACGAATGATCCCAAGTTTGTTCAGTCACTGACTATTACGCTGAAATATGTTGTGTTGGCAGTCCCTTTACGGCTGATCGTCGCATTAGCAGTGGCGATGCTGATCAACCGCCCATCGAAATTAAGCGGCGCTTATCGGGTATTATTTTATATCCCTTCGATTTTAGGTGGGAGCGTGGCGGTCTCGATCATGTGGCGGAATCTTTTTGGCGATTCAGGGTTGATCAATGGCGTGCTAGCGGCGATCGGCTTAGACCCGATCTACTTCTTTAAAAGTCCTGGCTTAGCGTTGATGACCTTGATTTTATTAGCAGCGTGGCAATTTGGCTCGTCGATGTTGATTTTCTTATCCGGTTTGAAAAATATTCCGAAAGATTATTACGAAGCGGCAGAAATTGATGGGGCAGGAAAAATCAGACAGTTTTTCAATATCACGGTTCCAGTCCTGACGCCAATCATCTTTTTCAATCTGATCTATCAAACGATCATGGCCTTTTTGACCTTTACACCTGCGTTTATCATTTCGAATGGGACGGGTTCACCCCGTAACGGCACGTTAGTCTATTCCTTGTACATGTATCAACGAGCCTTTACCGATTTCAAAATGGGCTATGCTTCAGCCTTAGCGTGGATTTTACTGGTCATCGTTGGGTTGATTACGATTCTGTTGTTCGCAACATCGAAATTTTGGGTGTTTAAAGAAAACGAGGAGGTTTGATTGATGCGTGAACAAAAACAAAATTATTTCTTTGATGCCGTGATCTTAGTTGCTGCATTACTGATGCTTTATCCGATTTTCTGGCTGCTGTTTAGTGCCTTTAAACCTAGTAGTGACATTTTTCGAACGGCAACGGAGTTGATCCCCCGCAGCTGGACGTTAGAAAACTTTACCAAGGGGTTTGAAGGGATCGCAGGGATTCCCTTCATTCGCTATATTTTCAACTCATTGCAAATCGCGTTGATTTCAATGGTAGGGGCGGTCTGTTCTTCGGCTGTCATTTCTTATGGATTTGGTCGAATTCCTTTCAAAGGAAAAGGCTTTTGGTTTGCTTGTATCTTGGTCACGATGATGCTGCCGCAAGAGATCATCATGGTGCCTCAGTATCTTTGGTTCAATCAATTAGGCTGGCTTAACTCGATTCGTCCGGTAACCGTTCCTTCATACTTCGGACAAGCTTTCTTTATTTTCATGATGGTTCAATTTGTCTCTGCGATCCCGACAGATTTAGATGAAGCAGCAAAAATGGACGGCTGTGGACGGGTCGGTATTTTCTTCCGTGTGATTCTACCGTTGATGAAGCCTTCCTTGGCAAACGCTGCGATCTTCTCTTTCTATTGGAAATGGGAAGAACTGATCGGACCGATGCTGTACCTTACACGTCCGCAAAACTACACGGTATCGATTGCCTTAAAGCAGTTCCTAGATGCTAGCAGCACCTCCAATTGGGGAGCGATGTTCGCGATGTCTGTCGTCTCCTTGCTGCCTGTGTTGATCATCTTCTTTATTTTCCAAAAATACATTGTTGAAGGCATCAGCACGACTGGTCTTAAATAAGTGTGGAAAAAGATATTCGCTGTTTTGGAATATCTTTTTTCTATTGAATGAATTCGTTGAAGAAAGGACAAACCGATGCAACCATTTCAAGTAATTGATTTTCATGTGGTACCAAGCACGATCGGCGCTCATCAAGCGACCCTTATTTGGGAGAAGCCGCTGCACGCTCAAGCTATTTTTGGTTATCAATTGTTTTTAGACAACGATTTGATCCAAACCAGACCAACAAACAAGACGCATTGGACGTTGACAAACTTATCTGCCGATCAAACGTATCAAGTAACGATCATCTGCCTCGATCTTCAGGGATGTCTGCTTACAAATACCGCAGTCACGACGACCTTTCGTACAAAGAAAAAAAGTGTTGTGTTAGATGTTACGCAAGCACCATACCATGCTGATAGCGAAGGCAAAGAAGATAGTACCGCCATTCTCCAGCAAGCGATCAACGATTGTCCTAGCAACGGCACAGTCTGGATCCCAACAGGGGCGGTGATCCTTTCCGGTGCGTTGGAGCTAAAAAGCAATATGATTTTTCAGGTAGATGGCACATTGCAAGCAAGCCTCGACATAGAAACGTATCGGGTTGCCCCTCACGATTATTTAGGGAGCGTGAATCAAGAGGGGTTGCCATTAAGCCGTTATGAAGGCTGGGAATTGTTTTGTTTTCGTTCATTGATCAACATTGGGTATATCGATCGGGGCGATCGAGGGCGTATCGTTTGTGAAAATGTCCGTCTTTGTGGCAAAGGAACGATCATTGGTGGCGGGAATCCATTAGGACTAGCGATGCGAAACCCTTATGCAGACCGTGAACAGTATCCAGAATATGTTTCTGATGGAAAACCTGGAAGACGAGTAAGGGGACGTTTGATCTGTATGATGCAGGCCAAAAACATCCATTTGACAGAGCTGACGTTGATTGATCCACCATGCTGGACTGTTCATATGATTTACTGTGACACCGTTGTGACCCATGGGGTGACTATTCAGTCCAAAGGCATCGACAATGGCGATGGTTGGGACCCAGATTCTTCGCAAAATTTGCTGATTTTTGACACCGTTTTTGATACGGGCGATGATTGTATCGCAATCAAATCTGGCAAAAATCCAGAAGGAAATCAGATCAATAGACCAGCGAAAAATATTCGGCTGTTTGATTTGGCTATTCGAGGGGGACATGGCATCGCGATTGGTAGTGAGCAATCTGGTGGTGTTGAAAATATCGCTTTTCGAGATTGTCAACTGACCAATACGCTTTATGGACTAGAATTGAAAGCGCAGAATGATCGTGGTGGCTATATTCGTCAAGTGACGATCACCGATTGCCTGTTGGATCGTTTCATGGCTCATCCTGTTGCTTACAATGCCGATGGTCAGGCAGCACAACAGTTACCGATCATTTCGGATATTTTGGTCAAGAATACCCGTATCGTAGGGCAGAACCCTTTGGTCGAGCTAAAAGGGTTTGTCGATGAACAAACACAGCAGGTTTCACCGATCCAACGCGTTACTTTTGAGTCAGTTGCCTTTGAATCAGCTAAAGGGCAAAAGAAAATGATTTTTGAACAGTGTCAGGAGGTCAGCTTTAAAGAGGCAGCGATCATTGATCGAGCGGCCATAAGTGACGCAATAAGTTGCCAAGAAACAGTCGAACTATCCATGGTGGGGCAAAAGAAACGCACGTAGAACAAGCTTTTGGAAATGATCTGCGTTGGTTTTCCCAATGAGAAACAGTTAGTTAAGCACCTTATTTCCTTCCTTGACAGGTTGCGCCTTTTTGCTTTTGTAGACAAAAAGGCGCATTTTTCTAACAAGAAAGGACGTTACAAAAAAAGACGATCCTCAGAAATCAAAAAGGACTTTCTTTTGCCGCTAAGGGGACTATAGTAAAGAATGTAGGAAAAAAGGACGCCAGAAAGCACATGGGAAAAGACAACGAGATGTGCCAAGAGGAACGCTTTACTTGATGGACAGCGCCAGTAAGAAGCACTTAGTTCTATCCAAATAAATGATAGATGAAAAAAGGTTGGCGATGCGCAAATTTTTAAAAGTCATGGATATCGATAAACCTATTTGTAGCGTAAAACAAAAGCGTAGGAGGTAAGCAAGAATGGAAGACATCACGCAATTATTGCAACGAGAAATTGACCAAGCATCAACTGTGCAGGGAACAGTGATTACACCACCCGGCGCCTATCAAATCGGCGCGTTGTTTTTAAAAAGCAATGTGCACTTGATTGTCTCAGAGGATACGATTCTGTATGGTAGTCAAGAACTGGCCGATTATCCCGAAGTAGATAATCGGGTCGCAGGGATCAATATGAAGTGGCCTGCAGCGATGATCAATGTTTTTCACGCAGAAAATGTCATGATCTCGGGAAAAGGGAAACTTGATGGTCGTGGAGAAACATGGTGGCAAACGTTTTGGGGAACAGATGAAGCCAGCGGGATGATGGCGGATTATGCAAAGAAAGGCTTACGCTGGGCAGCAGATTATGATTGCAAGCGTCCACGAAATATCCTTGTTTATGAAAGTCAGCAAGTAACCATCAAAGATATTTCGTCGGTACAGTCGGGTTTTTGGAATACACAAATCACGTATTCTCACCACATATTGATCGACGGCATCACGATAGACAATGGAAAAGGGCCTAGTACTGATGGCATCGATATTGATTCCTGTGAAGAAGTCACCATTCAAAATGCCTACATTTCCTGCAACGATGACAATATCTCGATCAAGGCGGGACGTGGGGCAGAAGCCTTAGCCCAGCAAAGAAGCTGTCGGAAAATCACGATCAAAGACTGTCAGTTAGGGTACGGTTCAGGAATTGCCATTGGCAGTGAAACTTCAGGTGGGATCGAAGAGATCAAAATCCAAAAAGTCGTCTTTGAGCAAACTGGCGCAGGGTTTCGGATCAAATCCGCTAACAATCGAGGTGGATTTATACGCAAGGTCACTGCTTCGGATTTAACGATGAAGGATGTTGGCTTTCCTTTTCTCTTACAAACAAATTGGTACCCAGATTATAGTTATCCAGAACTGCCAGCTGATTATGCGGAAGAGATTCCCGACTATTGGCACAAATTGATGGCACAACCTGCTATTCCAGTAGGTCCAGCAAAGGTCTGCGACATTAATATTGAAAACGTGCAAGCTACCAAAATAGGACAACAAAGCGTGCGTGCTTTCTTCATCGAGGCCAGCCCAGCAGAACCGATCCGCAATCTAACAATGAAAAATCTTTCCATCCATGCCGACGAGTTCGGCAAGATTGCAGGGGTCGAAAACTTAAAGATGGTGGAAACGATCGTCACTGCGTTAGCGCCAACCTTGGATCAAAATGATGTGTATGAGCGGTAGTACTCTTTCTGTCGGATATGAATGAGTGGTGATCCGCTTAGTACTACAAAACTGATGAATTATCAAAAAAGACCAATGAGTTGGTCTTTTTTTCATGATAAGATGTTTCCAAATCTCTCACGAATAAGAACATCAGTACTTAGGCTACTTTTTCTACAACGAGAATTTAAGAATGATAGGAATCAGAAAAACTGCGATAATTAAATTGATTGAGCGAACTAAGAACACGAAGAACTATTTATTCTTTTTTCCTATAATTTACGATACCTGCAAATGTAGAGCAAAACTCCCTACCCAGCCATATATCAACGATTAACAAAAAATGTCAATTGCTGGAAATCCTGCTTTTCGTTATGCTTTTGGTATTGAAAGCGGTTTATTTAATCGAGCTCAACAACAAAATCTAAGGAGGAAAAGTAGTGAAAAAATTAAGTACGATTCTTGGTTTGGGGTTACTATCAGTCGCCTTTTTGTCGGCATGTGGGAAGGAGGAAGCAGGTTCCACAACAGATTATGATACGATTTCGATTTTATCGCCGTACATTGAAACTGAACCACCTGCAAGTGACAACGAGATTTTGAAACAATTAGAAGCTTACACTGGCAAAAACATTGATATTACCTGGGCACCCAATACATCCTATGAGGATAAAATGAATATTACGTTAGCTTCAGATGATATTCCAGAAGTGATGGTCATTCAAGGAAAATCAGGAGGATTTATCAAGTCAGCAGAAAATGGGGCTTTTTGGGATTTGACCGACTATTTAGCTGATTATCCTAATCTCTCTCAGTCTAACGAGGATGTTTTGCGTAATTCTTCTGTGAATGGCAAAGTGTACGGAATTTATCGGAAACGTGATGCGATGCGGACGGCGGTGATCATCCGAAAAGATTGGTTAGAAAACTTAAACTTAGAGGTACCAGAAACGATCGATGATCTTTATGAGATTGCCAAAGCATTTACTGAGAACGATCCCGATGGGAATGGTGAAAATGATACGTTTGGTTTGATTATTCCCCAATGGCCTGGCTCGATCAATTCAAATAGTCCTTACGATGTGTTAGCTACTTGGTTTGGGGCAGGAAATGCTTGGAAAGAAATAGACGGCACTTTAGAGCCATCCTTTATGCAACCAGAATACCTAGAATCAATGCAATTTGTTAAAGATATGGTGGAACAAGGCTATGTCAATCGTGATTTTGCAACCATGGCAGCAGATAAATGGGATGAGCCGTTTATCAATGGACGTGGTGGGATCATTATTGATACGTATTCACGAGCAGCACAAATCAGTAATAAATTATTGCAAGCTGGAGAAGAAGACCTCGTCGTCTTTACAGGGAATTTAAAAGATAATAGCGGTACGATGAATGCGTTACCGACAGATGGCTATTCTGGTTTCTTGGCGATTCCTAAGTCGAGTGTCCAGACAGAGGAACATCTAAAAGAGGTGTTGACGTTCCTTGATAAATTAAATGATAAAGAAGCACAGGTATTGCTGAACAACGGAATCGAAGGAATCAATTTTGAAGTAGTGGATGGAATGTCCGTCGCACTAGAAGGATCAGAAGCTGAAGCGTTAGCCAATGCGGTCAAAGGGTACTCACAAATTGGGATGAATGTAACGGAAGATACCCTGTACTACATTGCTAAGCCTGATACAGAAGCGGCTACTGAAAGCTATGAAAAACGATTGTCATTGATGGAAGCTGATTTAGAGCACGCTGTCTTTAACCCAGCAGCCTCCTATAATACAGATACGTATGTAACAAAAGGGGCACAGCTTGATCAGATCATTAGTGATGCGCGGGTTCAATTTATCGCAGGACAAATCGATGAAGCGGGTTGGGAAGCTGCGATCGAACTTTGGAAGAATCAAGGAGGCACGCAGCTGATGGAAGAAACGAATGCCCTTCATCAAGCACAATAACGACAGTCGAAGAAGGTTGAGTGGATCTTGCTCTCAACCTTTTTCTTTTTCAATAATTTTTTTCAGCTAATAAAATGGAGTAATAGTCAAGTGAGACGAGACAGGTAGTGAGAAATCAGAAAAGAAAAAATGGAAACAAGCAAATGAAAACCCTAATCTAACGCTTGATATCAAAGAATTCAAAAAAAGTCAATTGTTAGAAATGTAGGTCAAGTTTACTATGAAAAGAGAAAAGCAGCTCATATACGCATAAAAGGAGAAGAAATGTTAGCGAAATTGATCTATGAAAATCCGCTGAATCAAGCAGCAGATATTCAACACTTTATTGCTGAAGGAGAGCCCAAAATTACTTTCCAAGACGGGATGATTCTGGCAAATACGTATTCTGAAGAATCAAACAAACAACCACATTTTGTTTTATGGCTGCCTCAACAATTTCCAGCGGACCTACGAATCACCTGGCAGTTTCAACCACTGGCTGAACCAGGCTTATGTATGCTCTTTTTTGCAGCAGCCAATCGCAAGGGTGGCTCGATCTTCGATTCTGGAGTACCCAAACGAACCGGGGCATATCCCGAGTATCATTCTGGAGGGATCAATGCTTACCACCTTTCTTATTTTCGAAGAAAGTATGAGGAGGAACGGGCGTTTGAAACGTGTAATTTGCGCAAAAGCCATGGATTTCATCTGGTCGCCCAAGGCGCAGATCCACTTCCGAGTGTAGCAGATGCCCGAGGGTTTTATCACCTAAGAATCGATAAGGTAGGTGCAACGATTACCTTTTGGATCAACGACTTATTGGTGTTAAGGTACCTTAATGAGGAACAGTTTGGTCCCGTATTAACCAAAGGAGCGATCGGATTTCGGCAAATGGCGCCAATGAAGGCCTGCTATAAAGACTTGAAGGTATATTCCTTAGAGGAGGAACAGTGATGAAATGGCAGAAAGCATATCAAGCAGCAGATTTTGTCTTTTATTGTTTGCTGATAAATGTAACCGTTATTATAGGTGCGCTAGTAGGTGGGATCATCTTTGGACTGGCGCCTAGCGTACAAGCAGGATTCCACGTAGCAAAGAAAACCCTTAAACAGGAATCGCCGCCTTTTTTTCAAACGTTCTTTCGGTATTACCGCAGGAACTTTTGGCGATCGAATCGCTTGGGCTTACCGATCATTCTCTTTTATTTGTGCCCCATGGTAGTGATCCAGCAAGGATTTTTAGCGGCATTGACTCAAACAGGCTTGATCCTATTGATCGTTAGCCAATGCGTCGCGATCGCTGTGATTAATACATTGCTTAGCATGTACGAATATTATGTGCTCCCAACGAAGAAGTACCTAGGCGCTTCACTACGCTTTCTTTTCTTTCAACCTATTGGCACCTTTTTAGGCGTCCTTTGGTTTGGGATTTGTAGTACGATCAGCTTTTTTCTCCCCGGTCTCCTGCCATTTTTAAGTATTGGGATGTGGATCATTGGCACAATGGGGATTTACTTGAAATTATTTGATGAAAATGAACAAAAGCTAAAGCAACAAAACGATGCAGGTCAACCTGCAGAGAGGGAAGAGGAGGAAATCGAGCATGGCATTGAAATGGCTCAAAAATAAACCTAAGGGAAAACGTGGGCTGAGTTTTGGGTATCCATGGGAAAAAGGAGCTTTACAACCTGAGGCTCTAAGTGAGGAACTGTTTTTGCTGGGGGAGGAGCCGCTGCAAACGAAAGTACTGGCTTACTGGCCAGATGGCAGTGTGAAATGGACAGGACACAGTGGTCTGGTGGCAGAAACGACGCAGTTACTTTTTCAAAGAAAACAGCGTGTCCAGAAGAAACAGGCGATTGCTAGGGAAGCTTACAACGGTATTTATTTTGACAACGGTACGATCAAAGGCTTCTTCCCGAAACATGGGGAAGGGAAAAATGTATTGGACTGGGTAGCGGTCAATGGGCAGAAAAAATTGCAAGATCTTCACGCAATCCTGCAATACCAAAACAAAAAGGTGCAGTCCAAAGTAACGGACTTGATGTTGGAAGAAAATGGTTCCGAGAAAGCCGTTATCAAAGTATCAGGCATCATTGAGATCGATCAAGAAGTGGTGCAAGAGTTTATTTTACGGTTCCGTATCTTTCGCGAAATCAGCAAATTGGAAATCATTCATACGGTCATTATCATCAAACCACTTGCTTATGAAGGCATGGGGGTAGCATTTGATTATGCGTTGACAGGTGAAAATTGGAATCGACAAGTCAAATTTATTGCAGATGCTGTGTATCATGAAGCGGCGCAATTGTTACTTTCACGGCGACACTATCAACAAAACATTCCCTATCAAGAACAAGCCAGTGGACAGCTCGTTTCATTGACCCCAGCGGACGAGCCGATGCTGTCTCATGCGGTGGAAAATGCTATTTGGGACAATTTTCGGGTCAATCAAATCAATCATCGGTCATTTGAATTAGAAAAACAGACAGAACCTGGGTACTGTTGGTTGCCCATTGGGGATGGTGAGCGTTATTCAGGTACCTTTTACGCTGGGGGAGAAACCGGCGGCGTTGCTTGCAGTATGGAGAAATTTTGGGAAAAAGCACCATCTGCGATCGAGGTGGCAGGCATCACCCAAAAAGCAACCCGAATCACGATGTGGCAGTGGTCACCGAATGCCAAGCCAATGGATTTTCAGCACTATTCCAAACGGGATCATGTGCTTAGCGGATACGAAGGAATGGAAGAGATTCGTTCGACGGCAGTTGGCGTAGCAAATACGACTCGTTGTTGGTTGGATCTTTATGAGGAAGCCCCGTCAGAAGAAGTGTTGCTGGACTTAGCTCAAGAAAACCAAGAACCTGCCCAGATCGTTTCATTGCCAGAGCGTTATCAAGAGACGAAGGTTTTTGGCAGGATCAGTTTACCAGACGAATCAACGAAAACGAAACAGTTGCTGGAGCAACAATTGGCTGAGATGCGTCAATTCTATTTAGAAGAAGTCCAACAAAGAAGTTGGTATGGCTATTGGAACTATGGTGATGTCATGCATACCTATGATCAGTTTCGACACCAATGGCGCTACGATCTTGGTGGGTACGCTTGGCAAAACACTGAATTGGTCCCTAACATGTGGCTTTGGCTAGATTTCTTACGGACTGGTGATCCAAGCGTCTACTATCTGGCTGAAAGCATGACGAGACATACTTCAGAAGTCGATCAGTATCATGCTGGTGAATACAAAGGTTTGGGGTCTCGGCATAATGTCGTTCATTGGGGCTGCCAAGCCAAAGAAGTTCGAATTTCAATGGCGGGTCTCCATCGCTACTACTACTATTTGACAGCGGATGAACGCATTGGGGAGATTATGGAACAAGTCAAAGACAATGAAACCTATGCTTTTGATGCGTTACCACCGATGCGCGAGTTTTATGAACGAGAAACGAAGCGGATACCGATTCGCATCGGACCAGATTGGGCTGCGCTAGTCTCGAACTGGTTTACCCAGTGGGAACGGACGAATGATCCTGTTTACCTTGAAAAAATTCGCACCGGCATCACCTGCATCAAAGCCATGCCCCAGCGCCTATTGTCTGGTCCCACAGTGTTATTTGATCCACAAGACAAAACCTTATCTTATATGGGAACTGGGAATTTTGGCGGCTATCACATGGTCATCTCCTTTGGGGCGCCGCAAGTTTGGTTAGAACTTGCTCAAGTGCTGGAAGACCCCGAGTGGTCAGAGATGTTAGGGGAGTTTGGCTGGTTTTATAGCTTGAGTCCTGAGAGAAAAGCAGAAGAATCAAACGGGGTACTGACGGAACCTCATTTTGCCTGGCCAATGTTTGCGTCGACGATGATGGCCTTTGCTGGGCGAGTGCGTAACGATCAAGCAATCAGCCAAAGGGCTTGGCAGTTATTGCTTGATAATGACAAATCGAGTGTTCCATTGCCGATCGAAGCGACCATTGAAGCAGCGACAACGTGGAAAAAAATAAAAGAAATGCCGTGGGTATCGACCAATGTGTTGTCACAGTGGGGGCTAAATACGATTTGTTGTTTAGCACTGATCGGAGCGGAGTTAGAGGAGGAGAATGAATGGAAACAACAATAAAAAAAGTGCCGAAAACGAAAGAGCAATGGGGGAGTTTTCTCAACCATTTTAAACAAAATAAATGGCTCTATATTTTGACGATTCCCGGGATCATCTATTTTGCAGTATTTCGTTATGCACCGATGTATGGGTTGATCATTGCTTTCAAAGATTATGTGCCTTTTTTAGGAATCGCAGATAGTCCATGGGTTGGAACACAAAATTTTATGGATTTCTTCAATAATCCTGATTTCTTTCGGATCTTGTGGAACACGTTGATGATTGCCTTTTTAAACATCTTCTTTTCGTTTCCAGCACCCATCTTTTTGGCACTGTTACTGAATGAATTGCGCAACAAGCTGTTTCAGCGGACCATTCAAACCTTCGTCTATGTACCACATTTTCTTTCATGGACGATCGTCGTTAGTCTTTGGCATATCTTATTCAACATCGATCATGGAGCGATCACTCAATTTATCGCTTCGTTGACAGGCGTTGAAATCGACTTTCTCTCAGACCCGCAATGGTTCCGCCCCATGATCGTAATGCAATCGATTTGGAAAGAGATCGGTTGGGGGACTATTATTTATTTAGCTGCCTTATCAGGTGTGGATCAGGAACAATACGAAGCCGCGATCATGGATGGTGCAGGACGTTTCCGTCGTGTGTGGCACATTACTTTGCCTGCGATTCGTTCGACGATCATCATTATGCTGATTATGCGGATCGGGTCAATTTTGTCTACTGGGTTTGATCAGATTTTCTTGATGACCAATCAATTGAACCGGACAGTAGCAGATGTTTTTGACACGTATGTGTATATGATGGGGATTACCAATGGCGCTTACAGTTATTCAACAGCCGTCGGATTATTTAAATCGATCGTTGGGATCATCCTCGTACTTTGTACCAATAAATTAGCGAAACGCTTTGGCGAAAGCGGCTTATACTAAGGAGGAAAAAGATGGCTACTTTACACAATACGAAAGCAGGGAAAATATTTGACATTTTTAATGCACTATTTTTGGCATTGATTGGGTTATTCATGGTGATTCCTTTTATTTATGTGATCGCAGGTTCATTTGCTACGGAGTTAGAATTGACCACTCGCTCGTTTTTCTTATGGCCAAACGAGATCAGTCTCGACTCCTATCGTTTTATTTTTTCAACCAACACCTTTATCCGTAGTTTGCTTGTA
>Ga0153985_1000072_pt1 | contig 31574 bp, 27 predicted proteins | sample TSGA069MetaG_FD_104715 | JGI IMG/M metagenome (GOLD analysis project Ga0153985, IMG submission 104715) | Attine ant fungus gardens microbial communities from Georgia, USA - TSGA069 MetaG | ecosystem: Host-associated > Fungi > Mycelium > Unclassified | place: USA: Georgia, Alexander Wildlife...
AAACAGGACCTTGGTGGTTATAGCAATACAGGATGAGAGAAAATGTTATTTATTTTTAATTTCAATGAACAAGTTAAAGAGTATCAATTTGATGCTTACAAAATATATTTTACGAGGAGAATGCAAAATGCAAACGAGTTTAAGAATCAAGGTAGGAATTTTTTCATTGAGTATGCTTTCGATGGCAACCCTGCTGATGTCGCCTGTATTAGGAGCGATCGCGGGTGCTTTTCCATCGAGCGGTATTAATCAGATCCAAATGATTTTATCCGTGGCAAATTTAACGGGGATCGTAGCAGCTTTTGTTGTAGGACGAATCGCGTTATCCATTTCTAAACGGACGATCGCTTTAGTTGGATCAGCGATGACATGTGTGTTTGGTCTTATTCCATACTTTTTCCACAGTCAACTAGTTGTACTTATCATTTGTTCGGGACTGATCGGTGTGAGTGTGGGCTTTATTACGAATGTCATCCCCGGATTGATCGCCGACTATTTTTCAGTTGAGGAACGGCAAGGGGCAATGGGGAAACAGGTTTCTTTTGTAAGTATTGGCACGATGTTTTTGATGTTTCTTTCGGGAAATTTGGGAGCGGGCCTTTGGTATCGTTCGTACCTAACGTATGTTTTTGCGGGTATCGTTTTCTTGATTGCTTGGGTTTGTTTACCAAAAACGAATGTGGAAGATCATAATCCCCAGCAGGAAAAACATTCAGTGACCGATGTCATCAATAAACGCGTGTTGATTATTGCTTTAATGGGTTTTTGCTTTATGGTAGTGAACAATGCTTTTAATAATAATATCTCACTGCTGATTACTCAAAATAATCTTGGCGGGAGCGATATTTCGGGGCTAGTAACGATGTTGGCCCAATTAGGCGGATTGATTACGGGACTATGCGTTGGCAGAGTCTCGAAGGTTATCAAATCGCATATGATAGCTTTTGCTTTTGTGATTGAAGGGGTATCATTACTTATTTTGGCGGTTGCCGGCAATTTACCATTGGCGATCATCGGCAGTTTTCTTTCAGGAGCAGGACAAGCGATGTTCTTCTCTCAAGCGCCATTCTTGATCACGATTTTAGTTCACCCTATTTTGATTCCTATGGGGATGGCGGTATTATCGACAGCTAATTCTGTTGGCGGTTTTTTGAGTCCAACAATCATTAACTTTTTAAATCAAGCATTTGTTGGTTCAACTGCTGCCGGCGCAATGCTTGTTGGCTGTGTGCTCTCAATTATCGTTGCGGTAGGAGCGATATTATCGAATTTTCAAAAGAAAAGTATGCGTCTGTTGGGACAAAAAGAGGTGTGAGATGATGAATAAGATTGAGGAACGTTTTAAAAAACCGACAAATGATAGCCGTCCCAGACTGAGGTATTGGTGGCCTGGCGGGTATGTGGCAAATTACCTAGAGGAATTGGATAGTGAAATGAAGGAAATTTCTGAAGCTGGCTTTGGCGGTGTTGAAATCTCTGATGTATATGACGCGATTTCCGAAAAAGATGCGCAAGTGTTAGATCCTAAAAAATACGGCTTTACCAGTGACAATTGGCGAATTTCGGTGAAACAAGCTTTGAAATCAGCAAAAAAATATGGATTGAAGGTGGATCTGACTATCGGGCCTCATTGGCCAGCATCAACCAATGAAGCTGATCCTAACGATTTTGGAACCGCGAAAGAATTAGTATATGGAAGTTATTCGTTTAACGGAGAACTTCCATCAGGGACAATCATCGAATCTCTTTGTTCACCCCATTATAAAACGAGCGAAAAAAGGATTGATGGCGGAGAGATAACTAATAAATTGATCGCCGTTTATACAGCGGCGCATATTGATCATAAGGAAGTCGAAATGCCTCCCGCAGTTCCTTGGGAGGAGGCATACACTGTAATTAGTGATGAGATTCGATTTGATTCATTGGAAGAAATTACTGCCAAAGTAAAGGAGGGGCGACTTTCCGAAGCGGTAGGGACCACTCATTCTAACAGTATTATTATCGCGGTTTTTGAACGAGGAACAGGACAACGTGTCAACATGTTTTCGATGGGCAGTTCTGCTCGGCCAGATGTCATGGAGCCGTATGCCTATGTCGTTGATCATTTTTCAATCGAAGGCTTCAAATGGATTAAGTCTCTTTGGGAAAAGAATTTTTTCTCGGATCCAGGGTTCCTTGAACTTTTGCAGAAGGTTGGAGACTGCTTCTTCGAGGATTCTTTAGAGCTGCAATCTGTCGGACATTGGACCACAGATATGCTGGAGCAATTCGAACAACGAATGGGATATGATATTCGTCCGTATCTGCCTTTTGTATTGGGAATCAATCAGGACAAAGGGTTAGGTGTTGAAAGCTCTAGTTTTCAAGTTGAAAAAGAAAGTAAGAATAAGATTCAAGAACTGCGGCATGATTATTTTGAAGTCTTGAACCAATTGTATCAAGAACATCATTTACAGCCGTTGAAGAAATGGGCCAATACATTGAAAATGAACTATCGGGCGCAGCCATACGGTTGGGCGATTGATTCGGCTGCGGCTGCAGCAAAATTGGATGCTGCTGAAGGCGAATCTTTAGGCTTTGGTGAAGACGGAAATGATGCTTTTCGTCTGTTAGCGGCTGGGCGTGATTTTGGCGGAATTAAAATTTTATCAGACGAGGCAGGCGCTTATCTTTTTCAAGGGTATGCTACGACGTTATCTCAATTGTTTGAAACATTACACAAAAACTATATGGCGGGAGTCAACCAGACTTATTGGCATGGAATCCCCTTCAAATATGCTCCAGGAGCTCAATGGCCGGGATTTTCCGCTTTTAATCCTATGTTAGGGGGACGCGGATTTGCAGAACCATGGGGCAAACGTCAACCGGTCTGGGAATATTTACCAGCATATACAAGTTATTTGGGCCGTCTTCATGAATTGTTGAGACATGGGAAAAATAACTTGGATGTATTAGTCTATCAAGCTGGACACAATGCAAGTGAAAACAAAAAAATCGAAATTGGCGATCAATTAACCAAGATGGGTTATCGTTACCAAGTGATGACGGAAGGGTTGTTTTCAGAACCTGTAACGATAAAAGGCCGTGTTTTATATACAAAAGGCGCAAGCTATCGCAGTCTTGTCATTCCAAAGGAAGTGGCGCTTTCAGAGAAAGTTAAAAAAGCTATTGAGGAATGGACTAGGCAAGGGTTGTCTGTTATCTATCAAGCGACAGCAGAATTGGAAGAGCTGGTTCAGATTTTAAAAGTCTCTGATTTCAAGACAGATACTGGAGATTTGTTGACGTATCAACGTAGCAATGAGCAACACAAATTTATTTTTTGCTACAACCAAGGTGCTAAAAGTTTATCACTTTCTGCTTTTCTGCATAGCTACGAGGTACGTGAATGGATGCCTTGGACTGGCGAAATTGCTACGGTGAGAGGAGCTCAGTTAAAAGCTAAAGATTGTCGTATTTTTGAAGTACTTGGTGAAGGGTCAGCTATAGTCGAGGAATTGGAAAACGCGGAGGTGCTATCTTTGAAAAAGCACCCGTGGACATTAACCCTTGAAAGCTGGGAAATGTATTCACCAGAGAATCTAGTGAACAAGAAAACTAAGAGATCCAAGGAGCTGTCAGAGTTAAGTTATTGGAATAAGCTTAATGATTTTAAAAATTCTTCTGGTGTCGGAACTTACAAAACTGTATTCGACTTGAAGGATCAAAAACCGCGAGGTCTTCATATTAATAGTGCGGCAGGAAGTTTGCTGGTCAGACTTAATGGACAAGAGCTCCAAGGAAATCCTTTAACTGGTGATTATTCTCTGCAACACTATTCTCTCACTGAGAGTTTCGAATTGGAAATCGTTGTAGGCAGTACATTGAATAATTACCTGAATACATCGCCGCTGGCTGAGCATTACGGAGAATTTCCAATGCAAAATTATGGTATCGAAGATGTAGAACTGCGATTCTAACCTATTTATATATCAAAAAGGAGCTGCCCCAAAAGTCTTTTAGACTTTCGGGGTAGCTCCTATTCACGAATAAACGGCGACTCATAAGTAGCACCTGCGGAAATAAGCCAAAATTTCTTGACGCTGAACACTTATGAGTCGGCCTCTTTCTGTGAGGAAAGATTGATTGGTAGATAAAATACAGGAGTTAGACTGAAGAAAATTCATTTCAAAAATAAAAAAAATCAGACGACCTTTTCTGAATGATTCAGTGAAAGGTCGTCTGTTGTTCATTTTATAGCATTGATTGGTAAAGCTTGGCGATGTCTTCTACAGAGGCCTCTCTGGGGTTTCCTGGTGAACAAACATCACGGAAAGCATCTTCAGCAATTTGTTGAATATGTTCTTTTTTCATACCAATTTCAGTTAGGTTTTGTGGAATACCTACGTCGATACCTAATTGTTTGACTGCTTGCACTGCAGCGTCGCGTACATCGTTTAACGGCATGTCAGCTGCCCCCGCTACCCCCATTTTGATCGCGATCTGACGATATTTTTCACCGGTATATTCTTTATTATAGTCCATTATTAATGGTAACAGCGTTGCGCAGGCTACCCCATGGGGCGTATTATACCAAGCAGATAACGGATGCGCCATGCCATGGACAAGACCCAGACCGACGTTTGAGAAGCCCATTCCAGCGATGTATTGTCCAAGGGCCATTTCTTCGCGGGCAGTTTGATCTCCTGCGACGGAGTCACGTAAAGCTTGAGCGATAATCTCAATTGCTTCAAGATGAAGCATATCTGTCATAGTCCAAGCGCCTTTGGTAATATAGCCTTCAATGGTGTGAGTCAATGCGTCCATTCCAGTAGAAGCACAAAGTCCTTTAGGCATGCCCATCATCATGTCGCTATCAATGAAGGCAACCACTGGGATATCATGTGGATCTACACAAACAAATTTACGTTGGTTCTGTTTGTCTGTGATTACATAATTGATGGTTACTTCCGCAGCGGTTCCTGAGGTGGTAGGGACCGATAAAATCGGCAGCGCAGGATTTTTTGTATCTGCGACACCTTCTAAACTTAAGACATCTTCGAATTCAGGGTTTTTGTTGATGATTCCAATAGCTTTTGCTGTATCGATTGGTGAACCGCCGCCAATAGCTACGATGTAATCAGCTTTTGCTGCTTTACACGCTTCAACGCCAGCTTGTACATCTTCGATTGAAGGGTTAGGAACGATCGCATCATAGATTTCATATTCGAGTTCAGCGTTCTTTAGGACCTCCATCACTTTAGTTGCTACATTAAATTTGATCAGGTCCTTGTCAGTAACGACTAGCGCCTTTTTAAAGTTGCGTTTTTTGGCTTCATTTGCGATTTCTTGAATCGCTCCTTTACCGAAGTAGGAGGTTTCATTCAAAATCATTCTGTTTACTGTCATTTTTTTCGCTCCTTATTCATTTGATCCTTTGGTACGAATTTTTCTTTTAAAACGATGCTTTAGTTATTAAGCATCAAAGAATTCTGGATTAGGGGTGATCCCAAATTGTTTTGCTAAAGCGACAAAATTCTCATCTGAAATAGTTTGCTTGATACCGCCTTGTGCCTGTACGTAAGTATAGACTTCGGCCGCTTTTTCAGCGGTTTCGATCAGGCCAAAGGTCTCATCCATTGTTCGACCAGCACCGTAAACACCGTGGAAGGACCAAAGAACAAGTCGAGCTTCCTGCATTTTTTGAGCAGTCGCTTCACCGATTTCATTGGAACCTGGAATCAGCCAAGGCAACACTTGAACGCCTTCTGGGAAGACGACTAGGCATTCTGTACACATTTCCCAAAGTGTTCGAGTGATGGCTTTAGAAGTCAGTTCATGACTGAAGGTCATGGCTAATAGGTGGGTTGCGTGGCAATGCATCACCACGCGATTTTCTGCGTCCACTTTTAGGCGAGCAATGTGGCTCATCAGATGGGCTGGGAGTTCACTAGTAGGCACGCCGCCGTCCGTATACCCCCATAGTAAATCGACACTTTGCCCATCTTCAGCAACACGAATGACACCGAGATTATTCGCTGGGTCCGCTGCGACATTTTTAAAATATTTTCCTGAACCGGTCACGATAAAGTAGTTTCCTTTAATTGCTGAACCATCAAAGTCCATAGAAATATTTCGTAAAACATTTTTAGTATCTAAATACTCGTTAACTGCTGATTCCTCCAATAAATAAGAGATGTTTCCGCCATTTCGTTCATCCCAACCTAGGCGATAGAGATTGCTGATCACGTCAACCATTTCTTTTACAAAGGGTGCTTCTAAAATGTTTTTCATACTTGATTCCTCCATATTTTTCTTGAACGGTGAATCCCATTCAACTAGTTTTTAACGTGTTGCTAGAACGTTTTTTTCATAATCCAGTACATCTTCGTACCAGTCCATTCCAACAGGTACATTGTTTTGTTCACAGAAATAATTCCAGACATCGGCGTAAGGGAAGTCCTTCATTTCTTCCGTTAATACCATCCGTTTAGTATGATCAAAGGCCAATTCGATTGTCTTCAAATCGTCGATTGGTTCCAGCATAGCTTTTAAAAGCGCTTTTTGTGTATTTCGGGTACCGACGACCCAAGCGGCGATCCGATTAATCGTTGCATCAAAGAAATCCAAACCAATCGTGGTCTTGCTCAAAAGATCATTGCGAACAATCTCTTTACCGATCTCTTGTAATTCATCATCCATAAGGACAACATGGTCAGAGTCCCAGCGAACAGGGCGGGAAACATGCAGCATGATGCCTTTTGAAAACAAAGCCAGTGAAGACAATTTGTTCGAGATAACTTCTGTAGGATGAAAATGACCGGCATCTAAACAAATGAGCTTATCACGAGTCAGACCATATCCCATATAGAATTCATGAGATCCGACAGTATAGGCTTCGGCACCGAGACCGAACAGTTTACTTTCAACCGCCTCTTGGGTATATGCTTCATTCAATTCTTCAGTAAAAATCTCATCTAGTGATTCCATCAGAAGTTTTCGAGGACTGTAACGATCAATCGGGTTATCCTTCATTCCGTCGGGGAGCCAAAAATTATTGATACAGGTTTGTCCCGTTTCTTTTCCGAGGAATTCAGCGATTTTCCGACTGCGTTTCCCATGTTCAATCCAAAACTCTCGAATTTCTTTATCGGGATGAGCCAAGGTCATGCCATCCTTCATCATTTGATGAGAGAAGAAGGTAGGGTTGAAATCTAAACCAATCTTTTGCGTTTTGGCCCAGTCCACCCATTTTTGAAAATGTTTTGGTTCGATTTCGTTTAGTTCAACGGATTCATCTGTATCAAGGTAAATAGCATGGAGATTCAATTTATGGCTGCCTGGGATTAAAGATAAGGCCTTCTCAATATCTTGTCTTAATTGATCGGGTGTGTGTGCTGCTCCAGGGTAATCGCCTGTGGCCATGATACCGCCTGTCAATTCACCGTCCGGCTTTAAGAATCCTTTGACATCATCTCCTTGCCAGCAATGCATGGAGATTTTCACTTCTTGAATTTTTTTCAAGGCGGCATCCGTATCGACACCGACCTCAGCGTAGCGTGCCTTTGCATCTTCATAACGTTTTTCTACTGTTTTTGACATCATTTTTCCTCTTTTCGTTCGATTGATTTTTAATTCGTTTATTTTTCTAACACAATTATTAGTTCCCTTTTGTACCTGTCTTAGATGATTGATTTGGTGAGTTCCAGATATTTTTTAAGTGCTGCAGGATTCTTGCTTTGTGGATGAAATTCTTTCAGCGGGAAAGAGTTCTTGATTCCTTCGCGACCTTCCGCTAGCGTTCCAAATCCCTCTGTAGCGACCATTTGGACCATGATATTTCCAATTGCGGTTGCTTCGCTTGGACCAGCAAGAACAGTGACACCGCAAGTATCTGCGGTTAATTGATTTAAGAAAGTATTATTTGAACCACCGCCTACGATGTGAAGCTTTGTGATCCTTCGACCAGTAATTGTTTGCAGCTTGTTTAGTTCCACCGCATAACATAAGGCTAGGCTATCGAAAATACAACGAGCCAATTCTCCCGCAGTTTCAGGAATTTTCTGCATGGTCTCTTGGCAATAGGCTCGAATTTCAATAATCATGTTCTCAGGATTTAGAAAGCGAGGGTCATTCACATCGATCAAGCTTTCGAAGGCGGGGGTTTGACTCGCCAATTCCGCCAATTCAGGATAAGAATACTGATAGACTTGGCTGCGTGCGACTTCTTGGATCAGCCACATACCCATGATATTTTTCAAAAAACGGACCGTTCCTTGAACACCCCATTCATTGGTAAAGTTGGCTTGGTAGGCCTTCGAAGTTGAAATTCCTTCATCGATTTCTACCCCCATCAAGGACCAAGTCCCTGAGCTGATATACGCCCAATCGGTGCCTTTACCTGGCGTTCCCGCAACAGCCGAAGCAGTATCGTGGGAGGCGATGGTGATGAACATGGCATCTGGGAGGTCATAGTCAGGAAAATTCTCTTTAAGCAGCGATCCTAAAATTGATCCTGGTTCTGCTGAATTTGGGAAGAGCTCTTTGTCGATGTCGATGGCGGTTAAAATATCTTCATCAATCTCTCGGGTTTCCAAGTTCATTAGCTGCGTAGTCGATGCATTAGTCTTTTCTAATACCGCGTGGCCAGTCAAAACGTATCCCAGGTAATCAGGGATCAATAATAATTGTTTGGCTTGTGCCAATTTAACTGGACTTTCCTTTAGCAATTGAAAAACGGTGTTGAACGGTTGAAGCTGGATGCCCGTCTTTTGATAAAGTTTTTGCAATGGGAAATTTTGGCCAAATTCCTCCATAGCATGTGCGGTTCGATTATCACGATAGCTTACCGGCAAACTCAAGGCTTGACCTTGATCATCTAGTAAGCAATAATCCACCCCCCATGTATCGATACCGACGTAACATTTTTCAATGCCGCGGTGCTTTATTTTTTCTAAGCCGATCAAAATTTCCTTGATTAAGTGTTCTGTGTCCCAATGGGTTGTTCCTTCAATTAAAGAAAACCCATTTTTAAAGCGATGAACCTCTTCAAGTGAAATACGATTAAATGTATCCTTTTCCGAGAGCATCAAACGTCCACTTGAAGCACCGATGTCTACGGCTATATAAGTTTCTGCCATTCTTATTCCTCCTTTTAAAACGAGTTACTATTTTACATAACTAATTAGATATGCAAAAACTTCAATCATATGATTAGTAACTGAGCATGGATTCTTTCTTATCACGATTTCTACCTCTATTATCAGAATTCTGGGTTGTGTTATCAATGACGAGGATATAGAATAAGTGTGACGAATTTACAGGGATGTGAAAAAATGCATGAAGTGACTAAAGAGTATTTGCACCGCCATAATCGAGTCGAAGAGGAGCAATTGAAACGCAAGGAATTTATTATTGATATTCCCGAGAACTCGTTTCAAACGAAAGAAGATAGCATGGTTTTGCTGAGAGATTATTTCTTGAAAAATAATTCTGTTTATATAAGCAAGCACCCGCGATTTGCTGCTTATCCAGAACATAAGCATCATTTTTTGGAATTGAATTATGTTTATTCAGGGAAATCGATCCAGTATATTAATGGCAATCGAGAGGTGATTCGTAAGGGGGAAATTCTTTTACTTGATCGTGGCTCTGCCCATGCGTTAAGTGAGCATGGTGAGGATGATATTATGATCAATATCATCTTTCCGAATGATAAAGTGGATATCGATTGGCTTTCTAACCTTAACGAAAAGAGCAGTGTACTATTTAGCTTTTTAGCGCAAACCTTAGCCAATCGTTCCCGGAAAAATTATTTGATTTTTCGTTGTTCTGAGAATGAACATGTTCAAATGATTTTGGATCAAATGATCAATAAATATTTTATCGAGCCGAATTTTGCTAACGAAATCATCTCTTTGTATATCCCGATTCTATTTACTGAATTAATCGGAAACTGCACCTATGATTTTTACGAAGAAAAAAAAGACAAAACAAATCATCAGGTGGTCATCGATACATTGAAATTGATCGAAACCGACTTCGCATCAGTAACGTTAGAAAGTGCGGCACAACAGCTGGGATACAACAAAAATTATTTGAGTAACATCATTAAAAAGAAGACCGGCGAGACATTCTCCAATTTATTAACAAAAAGACGTATGAAGCAGGCTAAATTCCTAATCGAAAATTCCTCCCTATCGATCAGTTCGATCATTGAACTGATCGGACTTAAAAATCGCAGCCATTTTTATCATCAATTCAAAGAGGCCTATGAGGTACTTCCAAATTCGTTTAGGGAGTGAGCATAGGGGAGAGACAAACCACTCATCAGTCATTACGGGCCTATTAAGGATTGAGCTCTATTAGCAAAAAAACTATCTGCCTAGGATTAAAGCCTCTGAATAAAAGTTGTTGAAATCATGAAAGGTACGCACAAAATAAAGACCTTGGATTCTAAATTCTACTAGAGATTTAGGAATCCAAGGTCTTTTTAAACCATTTGAACTGTTGTATAATGTCTCATTTAGCTCACTCTGAGTAATTTATTGCCAAATTTTATGCTCGATAATTTCTAATTTATCAGGATTAAGCAGAGTATCTAATCGTGCATCAATCAGGTGCTTTCGACCGGCGAGGTTTTTCGTATAGAAAATTTCTGCCGATGAATTGCTTTTTTGAATCTCTGTTATGAAAGTTTGAGCCTCCTTTTTATTCTTGCTGTAACGAGCGGGGACTGCAAAGTAGGCATGTTTAATTTTTAAAAGATACCTAGGATTCTCGATTTCACCCAATGCTTCGCTAACTAGGTCATTAAATAGTTTTTCCTGATGATAGCTAGCGGTAATTTCACAGGAGAAGACATACTCATCCCAACTAATTGTTAAGGGGATATTCTCAGATAGCAGGCCTTCATTTATTAGTAATTGATAAATTATTTGAACTATTTTTTGTTGGATTTGACAAGATTTTCGCCAAAGCCTTCTCTTCTTTTGTTTTTTAAAATAGAATGCTAGATTCCCATGAAGCAGGGATTGAAAGAAGGTCAGCGATTTTTCTTTTCTATTTTTAAAGCTAGTCGGTTCAAAATCCAATTCTTTTTCTGCAGGCTGGCTTCGAATAAACAGGGGCATTGCCAAGCGAGTTCCTTGCTTTAAGGCATCATTCCATAGTGTAAAATATTTTTCACGCTCTTTGGCTTGATAAAGATTGTGCTGTGTACAGCCGCTGATTACTTGAATATCCGGAATATCCGGTAGTTCAAACCGTTCACTGCCTGTTGAAATCAGCGGTGTGGCAAGCAAATTTAAGCCTTCGATAAATGATAAACGTTTAAAAATAGAAGCGAATGAAGGTTGTTCTGATAACGGAATATTCGGATAAATTGCTCCAATATGCCAAATATTGGTCAGCTTTCCTTTTCCAGTTTTCCGTAACCCTCTGCCGCGAATCTGCTGGGTTTGGACGTAGGAACCCGCCGCGTTTCCCATGATTATGGTGTTAATCGAAGGGCAATTCCATCCTTCTCCCAATAAACTGACCGTACCGATTAATAAATTGAGAATACCAGAATCTAAAAGCTGTGTTGTCAGGGATAATAAGCTGCTTCGATTTTTGTCTGTCATGGTCAAATAAACATAGTTAGACAGATTCTTCTCTTTCTGAACTGCTGAGTAATTTATGAAGTAATTCTGATAAACATCCTGACTGATGATGAGGAATTCTCCGCAAATAGCGGCTAGAGAAGTTTCAGGTTTAAGCAAGTCCTTGAGATCTAAAAATGCTGGCGCAACACCATATTCTAAATACCTTTCTTTTCCATCTAGAACATCCTTTTTGATATGATCAAATAAAAGTACACCGCGCAGCATGTTTTCTAAATAGCTCTCTTCTTTTATAACAATATGCTGGATTGCCTCTTTTACCAAAGGAATGCTTGATTGATTCTTGCCTTCAAAGTTCGGGAAAAGCCTGAGCTTATCGTTGTATAGCCAGCCTATTTTTGATAAATAGTTAAATATAGTTAAGCGTGGATTTGCATGATATAAATATTGATATAGATCGATGATACTTTTTCTTGTTTGCTGAGGGATTTCAAATTTCTTTCGGTTTGTCCCTAAAATCTTCCAATGATCCCCGCCAATTTGATAGTGCTGCTCATTCAGGTAGAATAGACAACTCAAATAAACGTCAAAATTCTTATAGATAAATGCTGTACAATTCAAAGGCTGTTGAATAAAATCTTGAGCTAACAGATAATCAGTTACTTCTTGATTACGACAAAGCGTGGCTACAATTTGATTTTGATTCTCTAAAAAATCTGAGAATTGTTCCTGTGCTTCTTTTGTCACAGGGATTAAGTAGACATAGTCCTGATAAGGGGCAAGCACCTCTTCTTTTATCAACTCGGAAACAGAGATTTCTTCATCAATCGTTCCCGTTAATCGAATATAGTTCTTCCATTCTTTTTGATTCGCATCAAAGGGAGGTGTTGCGGTTAAGGCTAATGTTTGCAAATCATTCGTATGTTCTCGCAAATGCAGCAAAAGGTCAGACCAACTTTTCTTTAAGTGATGTGATTCGTCTAGCACAAGAAAATTAATACCATATTCTTCAAAGTAACGCGTCCACTCTTTTCCTTTACTATACAGATTTTGATAGGTAGCGATAGTAATTTGAGTTGGCTGAAGTAGATTTTCAGAGATTTCCCATTGAGGATAGTATTTTTGAATCGTATCCATCCACTGCTCTTTCAACAGTAAAGAAGGGACTAAAATTAATGTTTTTCTCTGTATTTTATCAATAATCGTTATCCCTAAGATTGTTTTGCCTGATCCGGGTGGAGCGACAATATGGATACTGTCATTATCCAAATAATTGGCTAATTGATCGATTGCTCGTTGCTGATAGGTTCTTAACTCGATAGTCGGTACCATTTTTTCTCCTCAAAAATTTTTGTTTTTTTCAAGTAAGTCTTTAATTAATAACCAGCTTATCATGGATTTATTTTAAAAAGAAGAGCGCGTGTTCAGGTGTATCTGTAAAGAAAATAGTAATTTTATTAAGAATACATCAACGAGAAAGTCCAATACGTTATATTTGTTTCCTAGTTTGGAGTAAATAGATAGATTAGAGAAGCAAAAACGCGATACTAGAATCTTACTGTTACTATTAAAAAAAATGGTAACGCTTCAAATTTTTAAAAGACCGTATTGACAATCTTTTTTTATGATGATAGTCTTGGAGTAACAAAAAAACAAATTTAGCAGGGTTCGTTACGGGTAAAGCTGGCAATGCCTAAAGAAAGTATGTTTATTATGCATACTCTCTTTAGGCATTTTTTTATTGGATTCGGCTAGAAAAGGAGGAGAATTATGGATAATCGTGAGCTGGCAAAAGCGATATTAAGTAATGTGGGAGGAGAAAAAAATATAAGCCATTTTACAAATTGTGTGACAAGGCTGCGTTTCCAATTGAAAGATGACATGAAGGTTAATCAGCAGGAAATCAGTCGATTGGACGGTGTTTTAGGTGTTCAGTTTCAAGGGGATCAATTTCAAGTCATTCTTGGTGGTAGGGTAGCGAGTGTAGCCAACGAACTGAATGAGATAACTTCTCTAACAGGCAGTGATGATGAAAATAATGGGGAAATCGGAGTATCCAGCGTGTTGAATACGCTGTCATCAATTTTAACTCCAGCATTACCGCCAGTTATTGCGGGAGGATTGCTTAAAGGCTTCATTTTCATGTTCATTAATTTTGGCTGGGCAGATGGCGGTACGGATACGATTATTTTTCTTAATGGTTTATCAGATGCGATGTTTTACTTTTTCCCATTTTTGCTTGCAGTAAGTTCAGCAAAACGATTTAAGACGAATGAATATTTAGCATTAACGTTAGCTGGTTTAATGATGTATCCATTTGCGATTGCTGAAGGCCAGCAGGTTATGAAGCTTTTTGGGTTCATTCCAATCGCTGTAGTTGATTATAGTGCTTCGGTTTTACCAATCATTTTTTCGGTTTGGCTACTGAAATATGTTAAACGCTTTTTTGATAAGTATATTCCAGAGATGGTCAACATGGTATTTTCACCGTTACTATCTTTGCTTATTGTGGCTCCGATAGCGATGAGTGTGCTGGCGCCATTAGGGTATTACATCGGGGAATATATTGCCCATGGAATCAAATGGTTAATTGACTTTTCTCCTTGGCTGGCAGGATTAGTCGTCGGAAGTACTCGGCCGATCCTTGTATTAGGGGGGATGCATCATGCCATGAACCCGCTTGTTCAACAAGAAATCTCAAGCTTTGGTTCTTCACAAATGTTGGCGATGATGCTCATGAGTACTTTTGCGCAGGCAACAGCACCACTTGTCGTTTATTTCAGAGCGAAACAAGCAAAAGAAAAACAAGTGGCATTATCAGCAGTAATTCCAGGTTACCTAGGGATTACGGAACCTTCGATTTACGGGGTCCTTGTTAAATACAAAGGTGCGATGATTGCGACCTGTCTTGGCGGAGGTATCGGGGCAGCCGTCAGTACCATGTTAGGTGGTCAGAGTTTTGGTTTTGTCATGCCGGGCATCCTTTCTTTACCTGCCTTCATGGGAGACGGATTTATCGGAATCATTGTTGGGATGATCATTTCGATCGTTTCGACAGCCATTTTAACTTTCTTATTAATGAACCGTTTCTCAGAAGGGGAAAAAGATGTACAAAAGGATTCGCTTGAAGAAACAACTTCTTCTCAAGTGCAGGAAGGCAGTCTGTCGATCCATTCACCAGTGAAAGGGAATCTCCTGTCGCTAGAGTCGATTGATGACAATACCTTTTCTCAGGAAATCTTAGGTAAAACATTGGCGATTGACGTACCAGATGGCAAAGTATATGCGCCGTTTGAAGGAAAAGTGAAGGCAGTATTTCCAACGAATCACGCGATCGGCTTAGAGGCATCTAATGGCGTCGAGCTTTTGATCCACATTGGTTTAGATACAGTAACACTTGATGGTGAAGGGTTTGAATTGAAGGTAAAACAAGGTCAAGAAATAAATAGAGGCGATGAGCTGTTAACTTTTGATCCATCATTCATAAAATCTAAACACTTGAATGATGCCGTAATCGTCGTGATTACGAACTCAGAGAAGTATAAAACAATTAATAAAGCTGCATCTGAAATAATTGATTTAGATGGAAGTTTATTCAATATTGCAACGAATTAAGAGAAAGAGGGAAGAAAAATGAAATTAATCATCACAGAGGACTATAATGAAATGAGTACAGTAGCAACCCATTATCTTTTAGGAGCGATGCACGGGCAATATCGCCGAAACATATCGATCACTGCTGGTTCTACTCCTAAAGGGGTTTATGAAATTTTAGTCCCATTAGTGAAGGATAAGAAATACTTTGAGCAAGTACATTATTACAACTTTGATGAAATTCCATTTAAAGGTGAAGAAGATCGTTATGGAGTAACGATGAGTAATTTGCACACGATGTTTTTTGGACCAGCGAACATTGATAAAGAGAAGATTCACGTGCTTGACTGGACCAATTATGAGACACAGGATGAACGGCTGAAGGAAGACGGCGGACTTGATTTTGTGTTGCTTGGAGTAGGTGCGGACGGACATTTCTGCGGAAATTTGCCGGATACTACAAAATTTGGTGATTTAACTAGTCGTGTTGATGAAGATGCTACACCAGATATGGTAGATGTTTTATTGAACGAAGTTGGCGGCGTAGAAGAGAAGCGTCCAGATTTTTATGTCACCATGGGGCCTAAAAGCATCATGCAAATCAAACAATTGGTGATGATCGCCAGCGGAGAATCAAAAGCAGAGATCGTGAAGAAATTAGTTGAAGGAACTGTTACAGAAGATTTCCCGGCTACCCTATTAACAACGCATCCGAACATGACACTGATTGTTGATAAAGAATCCGCATCTTTGCTATAGTATTTAATGTCAGGAGGAACCCAATGCAAATAACACAGAGATTAAATAATAATGTTGTTTTGGTTGAAGGGGAATCCGGTCAGCCGATGATCGTTATGGGAAAAGGTGTAGGATATAAAGCTTATCCTGGAAACTTGATTGATGAATCATTAATTGAACGAAAGTTTATATTGAAAAATGAGCCGAAAAGCGAAATCGATAAAGTCTCGGCATTAATCAGTGAAATCCCATTACCATTTATCACACTAAGCGATACGATCCTAAAATTGGCTGAGAAAGAACTTCACACTGAATTTGGCTTAACGATGTTGATTTCCCTTACCGATCATATTTTTTCTGCTGTTGAACGAAAAAAACAGGGGATGTCTATCGTTAGTCCTTTACATTGGGATATCAAGCAGCTTTATCCTTTAGAGTATGCTTTAGGTGAAAAAGCAGTGGCAGCTATTAACGAGGTTGTCGATGTAGAACTGGATGAGACGGAATCTACGGCGATTGCGATGCATTTTATCAGCAGCGGCAACAACTATGATTCGATTCAGCAGGCGATGAATGTTACGAAGATCATTTCGGAAATTATCTCGATTATTCAGTATCATTTTCAAATCAAGATTGATCAGAATTCGATAAATTTTTCTAGATTGGTCTCGCACCTCCAATATTTTTTGATTCGCCAAGTTAAAGGGATAAAAATGATGGATATGAGTGAAGAGATGATTCGCATAGTCATTGATCAATATAAGTCCTCTTTTCAATGTGCAGAAAAAATAATTCGCTACTTAAACAATAACCATAATGTAAAACCTCCATTAGAGGAAGAGGTATACTTGACGATGCATATAGAAAGAGTTCGACAAATAGAGATGTAATAAAACAGTTATCCATTCAGCACTATGATTGAGTAAAAAAGCATCCATTCCGTTATTGGAATGGATGCTTTTTCGCGATTTAACACGTCATAACTTTTGTAGACTAGGAGTTACAATATCTAGCTAACCGCTCCACGAGAGTTCCTGTATGCAGTTCAAACAAATGATTAGCATAATCGTAAAAATAGAGGGACGCGCCTTCACCTTGGATTCTAGAATGTCCCTCTTCAATTTTAAGACCTACATTTTTTATTCGTAAGCGATACTTTTCTAACTCATCGTAATTAATTTTGAAAGCGATAGGATGATAGGATTTTTGTTTTTCGACAGAATCATCCTCCATTAAAGCAATCCAAAAAGAATTTTTCAGGATGAATCGAAAATTCAATTGAAAAGCTGGAGTATATTTCTTTTGCGTTGAATATACTTTTGAGCATGGTTGAAGAACGTTCAAGATTCTTTACGATGAAGGTGACATGACTAAGTGGAGACAAAGTGACTCAATCCTTTTGAATAAAATCTGTAAATCAATTGATAGAAGCTTAGTACTAATTGGGTTATCAAAAAAATCTTAACTATTTAAAAGGGGAAAGGCTAAGAGTTTAGTGATTCATTCATATCATAGGATTCAATGGCTATTGGTAACGCGTTAATAACTTCATTTCCTACAGCAGGTAGTCCGACTAAAATTGCGCTGATCACTTCTTCTTTTGTTGCACCCGCCTTTTTTGCCAGCATAACGTGAAAAGGAAGCCCGCTTGTTTTTCCTGTTGCAGCGAGGACAGCAAGATAAGATAGATGATTCGTCTTTTCATCTAAGGCGCTGATGTCTCCCCAAGTTTGTACGAGCTGTCCAAAAGCTTGCTGATGTTCAGGTGCTTCTTTAGCAAATGTTTCGAATGAATGACTTAATTTCATAGGATACCTCCAATTTTTTTTATCATTATACCACTTGGAACTCAGTGGGTAATGAGGAAATCAGAGTTAAAATATAAAAAAAGAATTTCTATTCAAAAGAGCTTAAAACCAACTGAAGTGACCAGCAAATCAGACACCTTCGTATTTGCTCAGTATTTTAAATTTTTAAACAAGTTTATAGATAAATATTTGTTTTTTTAGAAATTATGCTCGTAATCCAGTAGTAATTAATAAATATTATTTATAACGCCGGCGCATAACTTATTACTTCTTTGTTGTCAAATAGTAAGCTTAAATTATGCGAATTTGGATATTACGAGCAGAATCCTTTAAAAATAAAATAAACCACGTTACGATAATATTATAAAGTGTGGCAAAGATAAACGAAAATAACTTTGGGATACGATGTAGAAATGTGGCGAAGTAATGCGCGATATTAGTATGAATCCGTTGTTTCTTGCTATAGAAAAATAAATCGTATGACCTACCACACTAAAAGAAAGCTCAATTTGGAAATTATCTAAAAGGAGGTGCACCATGAATCGTGGAGTAAAGGCAATCGGAATTATTAGTTCGCTAATTTTGATGTCGGCATTATTGATGGTCATCGCGATTAGCTCCCCGTACCTGAATCTGCCATTTGGCATTCGACGAACCGAGTTTTTAAGGAATTCTCTATCAAATGATTATTTTCGCCAGTATTTATTTTGGATAGCTTTGGTTTTCACGGGAGTCTTATTGATTTTCATTTTAGTCATGATCTTTTATCCAGGAGTAAAACAGACATTTGTACTTAAGGAAAATAAAGGTCGTCTTTCGTTAGACAAAAAGGCGATTGAAGGATTTGTTCGTTCGAAGCTGAAGGAGACAGGTTTTGTTGCTTCTCCCGACGTTAAGGTTCGGGCAACGAAGAACAAAATCAAGGTCAAAGTAAAAGGTCAATTGAATCGCACATCTGCTCATGTTGAGAAAACAGAAGTATTAATGGAAGAAATTCAACATGAACTGCAGGAGATTATAGGTAGTCGGGAAAAAGTCAAAGTGGATATTGCGTATACGTCTTTTGATAACGAAGGGCCGACTGTAAACCGTTCACGAGTTGAATAGTATAGGGGACAAAAATGAATGTTTGATCGTACGAGGAGGGAGATACATGGAAGATTTTTTTGCTCAGTATAAACTCCCGATTATTTTTGGAGGGGTCGGATTGATTTTGGCCATATTGCTTGTATCTATCGGTTTTTTCAAAACGTTATTGATCGTTTTATTAACAGGTTTGGGCACAGCACTTGGCTATTATCTGAAACAAACTGGTGCACTAGATGACTTTTTTAGTCGCAGAAACAACTGATCAATGATCTATTTCTAAATTAGACACAATAATTTTTGTTCAAAACAGGAGGAATTTACAATGGAAAACAATTATGGAAACAAAACAGCCGTATCTGAGGAAACGAAATCAACTGCTTCTCCCACAGTGAAAGGTGAATTGACTTACGACGATAAAGTCATCAAAAAAATCGTTGGTACAGCTATTGAACAGATTGATGGATTATTAACGGTAGATGGTGGTTTCTTTTCTAATATTGCGGAAAAATTGGTGAACACGGATAACGTTACTACTGGTATTGAAACAGAAGTCGGTAAAAAACAAGTGGCAGTTGACATGGATGTTGTCATTGAATACGGCCGAGACATTCCTAAAATCGCCGATCGTATCAAAGAAGTGATTCGGGATGAAGTCGCTAAGATGACTCATTTAGAAGTCATCGAAGTAAACATCCACGTAGTTGATATCAAATCAAAAGCGGAATATGAAGAAGACAGTGAAACAGTACAAGATAAAGTTACGAGCGCTGCTAAAACAACAGGAGAATTTGCTTCAAAACAAACAGACAAAGCAAAAGGCGCAGTTAACCGCGGAACAGATAAGGCACAAGAAAAAATTGAAGAAAATCGTGAACCACGAGTAAAATAATTAAATTATAGGAGGAATTTATCATGGGTTTATTATGGTCATTAATTATTGGAGCAGTTATCGGAGCAATCGCCGGAGCGATTACAGGCAAGGGAAATAGTATGGGATGGATCGCAAATATCGTGGCTGGTTTAGTCGGCTCAGCTTTAGGTCAAGCGTTATTAGGTTCTTGGGGACCTTCATTAGCTGGTATGGCGATCGTGCCATCAATTATTGGCGCTGTAATTCTAGTTTTAATTGTTTCATTTTTCTTGGGACGGTCTAAATAGATCTAACGACAAAGATGATGAGAGAGATCAACAGAAGTAGGAAGCCTGTAAGTTAAGAGATACAATTCCTTGATGAAGCTTGTACCCAATAACTAGTATGTTAGATTTACAGAGTGTTTCCCCCGAAGAAGGTTTCTATTAGAAAAATAATTGGGTATAACAGCTCAATCTTAATGGAGAAGGAAAGCAATTATGGTGCTTTCCTTCTTTTTTTGTTCCATTCTAACGGACTTGTTTACACAGAATATGAGTATATGTAGAAGTCTTATTTGGGAAAGACCTAAAGGATAGGTAGTTTTTTATGATGATTCTGTTCCTATTAGTGGACTTAGGTCCATAACGAAGAAGGTAGATTGAATACTTTGTGGGGAGTCGGTACATTTATTGATGCAAATAAAAGGAGGACATGAAATGATTTGGAAGAAGAAGCTAAAAATTTATGCACCGATTGACGGGGAGTTTGTTGCTTTAAGGGATGTTGAGGACGAAGTATTTTCTAGTGGAATGATGGGGCAGGGCTTCGCTATTGAGCCAATTATGGAAACGATCATTGCCCCGGCGGATGTTGAAATAATCAGTGCGAGCGAAAATATGCGTCATGCACTAGGCTTGCGCTTAAAAAACGAGTGCGAACTTCTGATCCATGTTGGAATCGATACCGTTTCGCTGTGTAATCAAGGGTTTACTGTGCTAGTAAAGGAAGGAGATACTGTCAAACGCGGAGCACCTTTGATGCAATTTGATTCACGGTTAATCAAAAAAGCTGGGTTAAGAAATACCATCATGATAGTTATAACAGAAGCAAAGAATTTTTCATTAGACATTCCTGCAAACTTGAAAGAAATGAAGGCAGGGGAGTCTTTAGTGCTGATCATTAAATAAGTGTGTAATCCAAACCAACTGAACTAGCTGTTATTAAAAAAAGTGTACGACATTTTTGGTCTCTATCTGTGGACTTGGGTCCAAAGATCTGAAGAAATATTGTAACTGGTTTCATAAGTTGTTAGTCTTAGGTCAAGAGATACGTATACTCAATAAAATGAATGGAGAGAAATGATGAAAAGTAAACTTTCTCAAACGATGCAAGACTTTTCTCGTGCAGTAATCGTTCCAGTCAAGTTCATGGCAGTGATGGGGTTGTTTTTGGCAGTTTCTGTTATTTTACAATTAGAATTCATGCCGAGTGTTTTGCAGACCTTTGGCGGATTGATCAAAACGATGATGGACAGTATGTTAAATAATTTGGCGCTGATCTTCTGTGTAGGGATCTCGGCATCCTTAGCGAAAAAGAAAAAAGTTGAAGCCGCTCTTATATCACTGATCGCATTTTTATTCTTTTTAGCTGCTAATAATGCTTGGTTGACGCTGACTGATCAATTGGCTGAAGCTGGCGAAATGGGGCTTTTTGGAACAGGTCAAGCTATAGTGTTAGGTTTCCAAGTCGTCGATATGAATGTCTTTTTAGGAATGTTAGTTGGTTGTCTCGTTGCGTTTATTCATAATCGGTTTTCGGATAAGGAAGTCGTCGATTTTTTAAGTATTTACGGCGGTTCGCGTTTTTCGTTTATGATTTTGATTCCGGTTATCTTAGTAACAGCGATAGGAATGAGCTATATCTGGCCGGTCGTGAATAGCTGGATTTCTTCATTATCAGGTTTCATTTTAACGACGGGATTATTAGGGGTTTTCATTTATTCATTTGGAAATCGCTTCTTGATTCCGACGGGCTTGCATCATTTGCTGTGGATGCCATTTTGCTTTACCGCATTGGGCGGAACGGCGAAAATTGGAGGGCAAGTTTACAATGGTGCGGCAAATATTTTCTATGCGGAAATGGCGAACGCCGGGTCTATCACAAGTTTAGATCCGTCCTTACGTTTCGCGACATTTGGTTTTGTTAAAATTTTCGGCTCGATCGCCGTTTCGTTAGCGTTGATTCACTGTGCTAAAAAGCAGCGCAAAGAAGAAGTAAAGGGGATGATTTTACCTTCGATGTTTGTTGCTGCGGTGGCAGGAATAACTGAGCCATTAGATTTTTCATTCTTGTTTGCATCGCCGTTGCTGTGGTTGGTCCACAGTTTATTGACGGCAGTTTCGGAGACGATCCTTTGGGGAATCGGGGCTAGAACGTATATGCTTTATGGGTTGATTGATACATTTGTTTCGAATTCCGTCTTCAGTCCTTCAGTTACTAAATTCTATTTAGTAATTATTGTCGGAGTTATTATGGCAGTCATCTGGTATTTTGTTTTCGTCCTATTAATTAATAAATTAAATATCAAAACACCTGGTCGAGAAGACGACGTTGCAGAGGAAGTGGTACTGGCGACTGCTGCAAATGGGGAACTAACTGCCGACAGCAATGATGATTTTGATTTGGTCGTGGCAGGTTTAGGCGGAGAAGGAAACATCGAAAGTATTTCTAATTGTTTCACTCGATTACGAGTAACAGTAAAAGATGAGGCACTAGTGGACTCTGCTCAACTAGAAAAAATCTCTCAACAAAAAGGTGTCGTTTTAAATGGAACGAATGTCCAAGTCATTATTGGCATGGGTGTCCAAGGGTTCAAAGAGGATATTTGCGAAAGATTGGGTATGAGCGAATCATAAAAGGGTAGAAGGTTATATTTTGAAAGGAAGAGAACAATGAAATTGGAAAAACAGTCAGTTGTAATTGCAGGCGGAGGAAGTACTTATACCGCAGGAATTGTCATGATGCTTATTGAAAATCAGGATAAATTTCCTTTACGCAAATTAAAATTTTACGATAATGATGAAGAACGTCAAAGTGTTGTCGCCAAGGCTTGTGAGGTGATCGTCAAAGAACGTGCACCCGAAATCGAATTTTTAGCGACAACCGATCCTGAGGAAGCATTTTGCGATATTGATTTTGTGATGGCCCATATTCGGGTTGGCGGGCTGTCGATGCGAGAAAAGGATGAAAAGATTCCGCTAAAATATGGTGTTGTAGGTCAAGAAACTTGCGGGCCAGGCGGGATGGCTTACGGGATGCGCTCCATTCCAGGTGTTGTGGAACTAATTGATTACATGGAAAAATATTCACCGAATGCTTGGATGCTTAACTATTCTAATCCGGCTGCGATTGTGGCGGAAGCAACCAGAAGAATGCGGCCAAATGCAAAAATCATCAACATCTGTGATATGCCTGTAGCAATCAAAAAATCAATCGCTGATATTGTTGGTTTAGAAAGCGAAAGTGAGTTCGTTGATCGGTATTACGAATTAAATCATTTTGGTTGGTGGACAGAAATGACCGATAAACAAGGCAATGATCTATTGCCAAAATTAAAAGAACATATCGCGAAATATGGTTACGCGTCAGCTGGCGGGGAAGAAAACCCGTTATTGGAAGAAAGCAGCTGGATGGATACCTTTCAAAAGGCTAAAGATGTTTATGCGATTGATCCAACAACTGTTCCTAATACGTACTTGAAATATTATTTATATCCTGATTATGTTGTTGCCCATGCCGATCCAAATTATACACGAGCTAATGAGGTAATGGATAATCGTGAGAAAAATGTATTTGCTGAATGTGAAAGAATTGCGGCTGCTCAGACAGCAGAAGACACAACGATCGAGGCTGGAGAACATGCGGAATTCATCGTTCAATTGGCAGGAGCACTCGCGTATAACACGTATGAACGAATGCTTTTAATCGTCAAAAATGAAGGGGCAATCGCTAATTTGGATGATGATGCTATGGTTGAAGTGCCATGTATTGTCAGCAAACGCGGCTATGAACCATTATGTATGGGCAAGATCCCACACTTCCAAAAAGGAATGATCGAACAGCAGGTGGCCGTTGAAAAATTAGTTGTCGATGCTTTTGAAGAAAAGTCGTATCAAAAATTATGGCAGGCGATGACTCTTTCTAAGACTGTTCCGTCAGCATCTGTTGCTAAGCAGATTTTAGATGAAATGATCGCGGCTAATGGTGAATAGTGGCCTGAATTAAAATAGGTTTTGCTGATAAAAGTATGGATGATTGGAAACGATCATTCATATTTTTTTCTGTGAAAGTTGAATTCGCTATCTTGTGAGGTAAAATAAGAATAAAGGGTAAGGAGGATGGCTATGCTTTTTTCCGATATTGTCAATCAGCATTATGAGACATTAAATGAAGTGGATATCCAAATGGTCAAATACATCAATGCTCATCCTAAAGAAATGACGAAAATGGGAACAAATGATTTTGCGAAAATTTGTCATTCGTCCAAATCATCAGTCATTCGCTTTACACAAAAACTAGGATTTACTGGTTTCAGCGAACTGCGTAATTTTTTGAAATGGCAAAACGACCCCAGCGATGCGGTAAAGGAAACAACCTTCAAGAAAAGAATTTTTTCTGACGCGGAACGAACAATAAACTATCTCGAAAATAATAATTGGGAAACTATTTATAATGCGCTTGAAAATAGCCGAAATGTCTATTTGCTGGGGACAGGTGTCACGCAGCAAAACCAAGCAGCAGAATTGCAACGACTGTTGCTGCTAATCGGAAAACCTGCGCAAATGATCCCGGCTTCTTCCCAATCCAATGAATTTAAACGAATCATGGAAAATATCACCGAAGATGACTTGATTTTTGTCTTGTCATTGTCTGGTGAAAATCAACATCTTTTTAACGTACTGAATGTCCTTTCTACCTATCGTTCCATCATCGTCTCAATCACAAACATGCAAAATAATCTGTTGTCTGGCAGATCGGATTACTCGCTCTATGCATCAAGCAGTCGCAGTCCTAACCCGACGGATTGGTGGCTGCAAACTTCGTCCTCTTTCTTCTTATTAATTGAAGCATTTGCCTTTGGATATGTCGATTATTGTCGGAGGAAGTAGTGAATCTATGTACGGAGATGACTAAATAAAGACAAAGCACTTAGCAGTCCCTAGATAAATCTGGGCTAGTCTAAGTGCTTATTTATTAGGTAATTGAGTCTAAGTAATTTAGTACTAGAGAACGGATTCTAGCCACGTCAATGATAGTGGCATCCATGTTGCAACCGCTGGATTGATCTCTCCAACACGTTCTGTTGCTGAAATTGCTCGAGCGGTCGCCAGACCATGAACACCTGCTGGATAAACATGAACTTCGAAGGGGATTTGATGTCTATCTAATGTCTGTGCATAGTTTAAGGTGTTGGAAACAGGGACCAAGTGATCATTTGCTGTATGGAACAAAAATGTTGGAGGGGTGAACACTCCGACACCTAGGTTTGCATCTTGAAAGCTTGTCTCGGTAGGAATCCATTGTTGAAGTTCTGGTGGGTAAGTAGTTTGTAATGAAGCGAGTTCAAGCAAGGGGTAGCCTAGAATAGTCCCATTAATCTTCAATTTATTTGAATCAAGATCGTAATGCTTTAAAAAAACTTGATCGTTGATAGCTGAATTCATCATAGCGGCTACAGAACCGCCAGCTGAAAAGCCCACAGTAATTATTTTTTCGGGGTTGATATCATATTTTTGAGAATTATTGCGAAAATGTTCGATTGCGCTAAACCCGCACAATGCAGCGTTCGGAAATAACGGTACTTGTTTTGTCAGTAAATTATAGTGTACAAGCGCGACATTAAAGCCTTCGCTCAAGTAGTATAAAGCGATGGGCTCTTGTTCTCTTTTGGAAAGGGACGTAAATCCTCCTCCTGCAAAAATCAACATGAGAGGATGTTGTTTTGCTTGATCTATAACGGTTCTTTGGTAAAACGTTGTTTCAAAAACCAAGCCATTTTTATTTTCCAAGGGTATCGTTAGTATGTTCATTATTAATTTCTCCAATCTTTTTAAATTTTAGAGCTAACGAATAGAAATCGCCATGTTTTTGTTGATTCACCCAAATGCCAAGATGCATCAATTCGGCACCAGAAGCACTGATCTCTCCGCTTTCATTTTGATAGATTGCGTTTGGATCTAATCCGCGCAATTTTAATGGTTTGAAAGCAGGTTCTGGTTGCTGTAATGTTTGGAAATAATAGACGAGGCATTCTGTTTGATCCTTGGAAATGAATAACCAAGCGGCATCATTATTTTCAAAAGGGGAAAGGAGACGGATGAAATCCCCGAATTGAATCAACGTGCGATTTTCTTTGTAAAATCTTATTTTTTCTTTTAACATATTTAGGTCATGAATACTGAGTTTTGCTAGGTCTAGTTCTAGGCCTAATAATCCAGAGCTTGCGACATGACTTCTTGTCTCAATTGAGGTGTTTCTTCGAGTTTGATGACTTGGGACATCCGCGATATGTGCCCCCATGGTCGAAATCGGGTAGACAATGCTTGTTCCATATTGGATTTTGATACGAGAGACAGGGTCTGTGTTATCGCTAGTCCAAACCTGAGGCATATAATACAACATTCCTGCATCAAAACGCCCACCGCCGCCTGCACAGGATTCGAAGAGAATATTTGGGAATTCTTGTGTGAGCTTTTCAAGCAAAGCGTATAGACCTAGGATATATCGATGGGCAACTTCACCTTGTTTAGAGGAGGTTAATCGTTGCGAGAAGATGTCTGTCATGTTCCGATTCATATCCCATTTTACATAATCTATTTCAATAGAAGAAAAAAGTTTCTTTAATTGATGGTATAAGTTGTCTTGAACCTCCTGTCGCGATAGATCCAAAACAAATTGATCTCTGCCAGGAGCAGCGGGCCTTTCCGGTACCTTTAAGATCCAATCAGGATGTTCTTGGAAAAGAATGCTATCTTCAGAAACCATTTCCGGCTCTACCCAGATTCCAAATTTGAGTCCTTTATCAGGGACTTCCTGACCAAAATGATTCAATCCGCCAGCGATTTTATTCGGGTATTCAAACCAATCACCGAGGGAAGAACGGTCATCATCGCGATGCCCGAACCAGCCATCATCTAGCACAAACATTTCAACACCGATCTCTTTTGCTCGATCCAGAATCCTAGCAAGTCGAGCGTGATCAAAATCAAAAAATGTCGCCTCCCAATTATTAATGAGCACTGGGCGTTCTTGCTTTTTATAGTTGCTGCGAACTAAATGATTCTCGATGATTTCGTAGAAAGTAGAAGAAAGCTCATGTAAACCGTGATTGCTGTAAGTTAGTAATACTTCTGGAGCTTGAAAGGAATTTCCAGGAGTCAATTCCCAACAAAAGTTCAACGAACTTATCCCGATTTGTGTTCGAATTTGGTCAAATGAATCTTTTTCAATAATGCTTTCATGGTTTCCAGAGTAAATCAATAAGAATCCAAAAGCATCACCAGTTGATTCTGTAGTGTGTGGGCGGGTCAATGCAAAAAATGGGTTTTGATGGTGACTTGATGCCCCTCGATTACTAGTGAGTTTGACTGATCCAGAAGGGATTTTTGTCGTTTCCATCATTCGTTCTCTGGAATAACCGCCTGGAAGATGTAATAGTTCAAAATCTTCTTTAGCAAAGTCTAACGAAACACTACTTACTTTTTCTAATTGAATCGTTTTTATTGAGTGATTATGGACTTGGACAGAACGAGCAATTCCGGATAGGTTTTGAAAAATCGTATAGTTTAATTGTACTTGAATATTGCTGAATGAATCTTTGAGAAAGATGATCAAGGTTTCAGAATTTTCACCAAAGGTTTGAGGAAGACCAGTTAAATCAGGTTTTCCATTCATTATTTTGTGATAATCGTAACGCAATGATAAGGCATAGGAACCGTCTTCATTACGAACTTGGATCGCCGGTGTACGAAAATCTCCAGAGCCAAAGGTCGGATATTCTTGAGGTAGGGTGTCTAGTGAAAATAATCTATTTTGAGCATCTGGCAAATTTGGGGAGAAGGAACGGTCCATTCGCGGATACTTTCTCAAATTTGAATAACTTGGTAAGGCAGGGCCGTAGTAGAGATGACTTAAAATATTGTCTTCTTCGACTTGCATAAGATAACTAACTTTGTTGTTGGATAGATGAAACACGTGTTTTTCTTGATCAAATGAAATCATGTTATTTCCTCACATTCTAACGAAAAAGCGGCTAATCGAAATCAGCCGCGTTATTCTATTTTATTAAGGTTTTTTGGGCTTAGCCATCGCTTGTTCTTCGGTCATATCATCATTGTATCCCCAGAAATAGGCAACAAGAAAACCGACAACGGTTGTTACGATGCTTGCCGCTAAGAAAATCCAAAAATTTTGATCAATTCCTTTATCGGGATTAATGAAAGAAGCAAAACCGATCCATGATCCAGCCCAGCCCCACATCTTCCCATGGAATAGCCCTGTAATGAGGCCACCAAAAGCAGATCCAATCAAGCCCGAAATAAACACTTTACGATATTTCAAGTTTATCCCATAAATAGCTGGTTCGGTTACCCCTGCAAAGGCAGAAATCGTTGCACCGATACCTAGTTCACGCAGAGAAGTTTTCTTGGTTTTCAAAGCGACTGCTAATACAGTAGCTCCTTGACCAATCATGGTTGTTGAGACGATTGCATTCCATAATGAATAGTGCAAAGTAGCAAAGTCGTTTAATGCAATTGGTGCTAAACCCCAGTGCAATCCGAAAATAACGAGCAGCTGGTAAATACCGCCAATGATAAAGCCAGAGATTGGTCCAGAAACTTCCAATAACCATTGGATACCGTGGGCTAAAACATTTGACACACCTAGAATGATTGGTCCAGTTACATAAAGGGTGATGCCGCTAATGACAAAGATTGTAATCAATGGAACGAAAATCAGTCGTAAGTAGTTTGGCAAAATGCGTTTCAAAAATTTTTCTAATTTTGCTGCTAAAAATACCGCTAAGATCATTGGGAAAATCGAATACGTATAGCTTAATAAAGGAACATCCAAACCACCAATAGAAAGCAAAGAAGGGGTCTGACCAACAGCTTTTCCAGCAACTAGATTTAGTAGATTAGGGTGGACTAACACACCGCCGATGGTTGCGCCGATAATAATATCTGAACCAAGTTTACGGGCAGCGGTGACGCCAACCATGATTGGTAGAAAGACAAAAATCGCGTCGCCCATCGCATTGATTACAGTAAAAGTGATTGAATCTGAAGAGATTAATGGTAAAATATTAACACCCGGTACTTGCATTGTTAGTAATGCAAGCAAGCCTTTTGTGATACCGGCAGCTGCCAAAGCGCCTACAATTGGGCTCATGGAACCGGTAATAAAACCAATTAAATCATTAAAGCTATTTTTGACGGTAGTGAATAATGATTGGTGATCCTGTGGAATATCTGCAGTAGTTGCTGCAACAACTGCTGCAGTTGCTTCAGGATCAGCTTTATCTGATCCCAATTGTTTGATGGCTTCATCGTAGACATCTTCGACAGCTGAACCGATAACAACTTGATATTGACCTTGAGCCTTGCGGACATCAATAACACCGTCAAGGTTTTTTATTTTGTCTGTTTTTGCGATGTCTTCATCCTTCAGATAGAAACGAAGGCGGGTGATGCAATGTATTAGACTGCTGACGTTTTCATCGCCTCCAACACCATCAATAATTTCTTTTGCTAAAGCGGAATAATCTACTTTTTCAGCCATGTCAAACATGCTCCTTTTTCATTTGTAATGTTGTAATAATGTCACCAGCTTTTTTGAACCCAGTTTTCAATACGAAATCCATTTCGTTGGCAGGGTTGTCTGTGAAAACAACGATTACATCGGTCGCTAATCCATGCTCTTTTACCATAGATAAATCCATCGTTCCCAATAGTTGCCCACCCTCTAAAATATCACCAACGTGAATATGAAGATCAAAAGGCTTGCCATTCAACTCGACTGTGTCTACGCCCATATGAATAAGAACTTCATAGCCATTTTTCATCCTTAATCCAATAGCATGTTTGGTGTTGGAAATGATAATGACTTCTCCAGCAACAGGACTTCTAACAGTATTTTGTGTAGGAAGTACAGCAAAGCCATCCCCCATCGTTTTATTTGCGAAAACGCTATCAGAAGTTTCCTCGATTGGAATAACCTCACCATCAGCGGGTGCGTAGACATTTAGGTCATGGATCAGCACCGGTTTTTTCTTTCCAAAAATGTGGAACATTTCTATTCCTTCTCTCTACTTATTTATAAAATCGTTGTAACGAAAATTCTGAGCAGTGTATTTTGTTGCGGACACCATCAATAAATCAGAATTGTTTAGATAGGTTTTCTCTTTGATCACTCCTAATGGGTCCCCAGCTTGTATTTCTAAATATTGAGCATCTATAAAATCAGCCGATTCAATAATGATCTCACGTTTTATAAATCCTAAGGGCTGATCAAGTTTTGCTTCAAGAAAGCCATCTAGGTTGCCTGTAATATCTTCTTCTTTCAAATCGGGAACTAAATCAGAAACAATATACGTGTATTTAAGAAAATCCGGTGTTCGATTAATAAAAGACAACTGTCCTATTTTGGTGAAAGACAATAAATTCAATATTTCATTTGGATCATGGATAAATTGTTTTACAGAGAGTTGGACATGTGAAAATTCCACCACTTTATATTGTCTCTGGGGAAGTGCTGCAGCTTTTTTTAAGTCTAAAGCGTTCACTTCAGTTGAGATTGGTTGACCAAGAACTAGTGATCCTTTTCCGCGGATTTTCTGGATCATTCCTTCTTGGGTCAATAAATTTAAGGCTTTCCGAATGGTTTCCCGCGAAACTTTGTAGTACTCACTCAACTGAGGTTCGCTCGGAAGAAAGCTGCCAACTTCAAAATTTCCTGAAATGATCTCTCCCGCAAGATCATCATAGATTACGCGAAATTTTCGAGAAATCATAGATATTATCCTCCTTTCTGACAGAAAACGTTTTCGCTTCATGAAGAAAATTTAGCACATGTCTATACAAGTGTCAATTCGAAATTATAGTGCTTTGCTTTAAGGAGTATTTCTTGCTATTCAATTTAGAACAAATTTTTATTTTTAAAATAACTCTTTAAATAAATTTGAAAAACTCAATTGTTATCGGAATATATTAATAAGGAGACGGAATAGATATCTATAAAATAATCCTTTTCTTGATGAATGAGAGAAAAAATATTGGTCGGATATTTTATTTTGTCAAATAAATGAAAATAAAAATATAATATTGGATATTTCACGATTGTTTAAAAAATGCATCGTGTCTCCATAGCTGTACTAGAGTGCTGATCGTAAAATTTAGATTGTAAAACCTGAATCATCATTAGGGATGTTAATGGATAAAAAAGACTTTATCCATTGTTGAAAAGCCAGTATAATAAAAGGAAAGGGAGGCGTTTTCAATGAAAAAAATTTCTTTAGTTGTCGGGCTCTTTTTCAGTTGTCTTTTACTATTCGGTTTTTCTCTCGAAGCTTCCGCAAGTGTAGGAATTTATCGTTTGTACAATCCAAACTCAGGTGAACATTTTTACACAGCTGAGTTGGAAGAATCTAGACATTTACGAAGAGTTGGCTGGAGGGAAGAACAAATAGGCTGGTTTGCGCCAAATCCACATACGGGTGCTCCTGTTTACCGTTTATACAATCCCAACAATGGCGGTGATCATCATTATAGTGCGACACGTTTCGCATAAATGCTTCGGCATGAAAAGCGAGGATTTATCTTCCTATATTATAGTAGATAAATTACAACTAAT
>Ga0153985_1000073_pt1 | contig 31318 bp, 45 predicted proteins | sample TSGA069MetaG_FD_104715 | JGI IMG/M metagenome (GOLD analysis project Ga0153985, IMG submission 104715) | Attine ant fungus gardens microbial communities from Georgia, USA - TSGA069 MetaG | ecosystem: Host-associated > Fungi > Mycelium > Unclassified | place: USA: Georgia, Alexander Wildlife...
GTTATCACTCCAAAACCTCCAATAAGCAAACTAGACTCTTTTACTTATTGTGAGTTAGTAGTGGTCCCTTTTTCAACCATCGGCCCTATGAAAAGTGGTCCCTTTTTAAATTAGCATAAACAGATCAATTGTTTGTGGTATTGGTCACGATAAACCAGTTCGGTTCCAAGTTCTTCTTCTAGCCGTTTCACTGCATAAGTAATGGTTGGCTGGCTGACATGGAAGGCGTTCGCCACTTTGGTAAAGCTCTTTTCTCGTACTAAGCGTTGGAAATATTCTAGGTCTTTAAAGTTCATAAGCGTCTCCTCTTGTGAAGTCAGATTATCATATAAATAAAATTTATCCTAAGCTTTTGTTTTGACTATAGTTGGGGAGAGCGTGTATCGTCCTAACTGTAATCAACAAGGAGGAGAACAATATGAAAGGTCTCGAAAGAATAAATAATCCATTTTTGAATAAAGGAACTGCATTTACAAAAGAAGAACGGAAGCAATATGGCTTGACTGGCATGCTGCCTTCTAAAGTCCAAACATTGGAGGAGCAAGCAGAACAAATTTATGGTCAATATCAAAGTAAAACAACCAATTTAGAAAAACGTCTCTTTCTAATGGAAATCTTCAATACGAATCGTACGTTGTTCTATAAAGTAATGGGACAACATGTCGTAGAATTTATGCCAATTGTTTATGATCCAACCGTGGCCGATTCCATTGAACAATGCAATGAATTGTACCTCAAATATATGTAAAAGGCTTTATATCAACACTAATTTAATGATTATTGATTAGTTTATGTCCGAAAGGGGCAGAAAAGGGGCAAATGAACTGCAAAAAAAATCAGTATTTTATAGTATTAAGCTTGTCTAAAAGGGTGTCTTTCATTTTTGTTGTAACGTGAGTATAGACTTGGAGCGTGGTAGATGCATCAGTATGCCCTACTCGCTCCATTACCGCTTTTATTAGGAATGTTTAATTCTGCTAAAAATGAAATATGGGTATGTCTCAAGTAATGGCTAGTCACGGGTTTTCTAATGCCCGCTTTTACAGCAGCATTTTTTAAAGCAGGAGCGAATGTTCGATAATCAATCGGAATCCCCTTATTCGTAGTAAAAATGTATCCAAGGTCTTTATACTCCTTCGTTTCTTTATAAAACCGGTTCTCTTGAAGAATTTTAAATAGTATTTCAATAGCTCGATCAGACAAAGAGATATTACGGTTTGCTGCTTTTGTCTTTGGGGTAGTCCGCACCACCTCATTATAATTCCCGCTTCTAAAATCAATTGTCCCAGTCACTTTGATATATCCCTCATAGAGATCATCTTCTCGCAAAGCGATCAATTCACCGTATCTAAGTCCTGTCAACGCCATAAATTCCACCATATCCGCTTTTCTGGTATTTCTCATGTGTGAGTTAAGTTGCTTAATAAGAGACCTCAGCTCGTCCTTTTCTAAGTATTTTTCAATGGTTTCTGTCTGTCTTTCTACCAAGTTCAATTTAAAACGTGGTATTTCTGCATTGTATCCATTCTCCTGTGAATATCCTAGAACCATAAGGATGTACGCTTTGACTTTTTTTACGTAATTAAGGGAGTATCCCTGATTGTAATACATGTCCTCTAATTTCTTTCGCAAATAAATTGAGTCGATATTTTTTATCAACGTATCTGCGCCTACCGTTGCGATTACGGCTTTTTTAGTAGATTTAAAAGATAGAAAAGAGGACGTTTTAACTTTCCGTTCGTAATCTGAAATAAACAACTCTATAGCTTCACTAAAAGTGATGTTCTTGCTGTTGGGCTTATTGATGGCAGAATTGATCTTGTCTTGTAAATCCATCATAGCCTGTTTTTTCGCTTGATTTGATTTACTGGTTAAGGTAATGCTAACGCGTCGATACTTTTCAGTATACGGGTCCTTGTACCGCTCATTGTATTTATATTTGCCGTTAGGTAGTTCTTCGATCCACATAAAGATCACCCCTCTTTCGAATGTACGTTCGGTAAAAAATAAAAAAATTAATAATAGCTATCAAAGCTATTGAAATCCGCAGTCTCTTCTAAATATTCCCAATCCATATACCGCTCAGCCCAAACTGGCACCTTGCAATCGGTCAACAGATGTTGTTTAGTCGGATACTCCGCCAGATTTACTCCGTATGTGAGTACGGAAACCATAAAGAAATTAGCTTCGTACTCATCACCTTGCGCAATGAAGCGCAGATTGTCTTTTGTGAGTTTGTCGGAGTTGTTTTTGTGGTTGCAACAATGATGGCCAAGCTCATGAATACAGACGAAATCGTTTTCTTCATCAAGGTTTCTAGTACTTAAGACGATCAAAGGCGCTCTATTTAGCTTTGAACGAAGTCCCATAGTGGCTTTTCCTAAATCTTTGTAGAAAACAGGAACTCCAAGAGCTTCGCATAACTCGTAGGGATTTGTGGTCCTAAATTCCTCTACAATAGAATGGGCTAGTTTTCGAATTGATTCTCTAGTCATGAAAAGTCACCTCACTTGGTTAAATCATCGTGATTTTCTTTGCGGTAATCTTTACGCGTATATTTTTGTTTGGCGATAAGTTTAGATTGTCTTACAACAAAATCTAAAGCTTCGGCAATTATGGCAGCATCTTCTTCATCAATCTCTTCACCATCATTTTTTAAATACGCGAGTGAGTTCTCGTTGCTAAGTCCTTCTTTTAATTCATTGAGCATCTTTTGAACATCTCGCTCATTTTTTGCCGTAAATTGTGGCGTGTCAGTTCGGCCGAGTAGGTAGTCAGTTGTTACACCAAAAATATCTGACAACTGAACTATGCTTTCTTTAGTGGGTTCAACTCTACCATTTTCAATATGCCCCATATTAGAACGGCCAATCCCTAATTTATTCGCCAACTCAGATTGACTCATGTTTTTTTGAAGTCTCAACGACTTTATTCTATCACTGGTTAAAGACATAATTACACCCTCTTCAAAGTTATATTTAGGAAAAGGTATTAAAAATACTTGACGGTATTTAAAATACCGTATATACTGATATCAGATTTAAGAAAGGAGTGCTTAACTTGAAACGAACTAACTTAATCAAAGCTCGATCCGAAGCTGGCTTTACTCAGAAATCCCTTGCCCGAGAGATTGGAATGACCTTAGATCACGTTAAGAGTTTGGAATACGGTCGTGTAAACCCTAGCTTAGAAACAGCAGCCAAAATCAGTAAAGCTTTAAAGAAGAAACCTGAATATCTTTTTAGTGACGTATTATCAATACCATAATAAGATAATACATCCCTCGTATGGTATTGTCAATACCTTTTTATTTCCCCATTGATGGTATTTTAAATACTTATAGATATTTAAAAGATTCGAAGGAGGTGTAACTCATGACTCAAATCACGCTTGCCAAAACCATTGAGGTCTCTCAAGCATGGATATGCAAGTGTTTTAAGTATCATTATTATGATTGCTTTAGGCTATATCTTGAAGAGACAAGGCTGGTTTGATGAAAGCTTCGGCAAAAGCATTTCGTCATTGATTACCCGTGTGGCGCTGCCAGCTTCGATCTTTGTGTCCGTACTAAAGAACTTAACAAAAGAAAGCTTGTTCCAACTATCGGGGAGTTTGATCTACCCAGTTGGAGCGGTTATTATCTCTTATGTCTTGGCCTATGCGCTAGTTAAGATTTTGAAGATTCGTCCAGGCCGCCGCGGGATATTCATGAATGCGGTCGTTAATGCCAACACGATATTCATTGGTTTGCCTTTAAATATCGCTCTGTTTGGTGAAAAATCATTGCCTTATTTCTTGGTTTATTATGTAACGAACACGGTTTCTACTTGGGCGTTTGGCGTATTCTTGATCTCGAATGATGATCCAACCAAAGTCAAAGGTGAAAGCAAAGCGAAACTAAACTGGAAGAAATTATTACCGCCGCCATTATTAGGTTTTATCGTAGCGATTCTCTTTTTATTGATCGGAATTCCTGTACCAAGCTTTATTAACGCGACACTCGGTTATGTAGGTAGTATTGTTACTCCGTTGTCCTTGCTCTATATCGGGATCGTCTTGTATGACGCTGGATTGAAGAGCATTCGTTTTGATCGCGATACGGTCGTAGCTTTACTGGGCCGTTTCGTTTTGGCGCCGGCTGTTTTGATTGCCTTGATTGCTCTCGGGTCAAATGCCTTTGGAGCCAGCCTCGCACCGCTATTGAAACAAACGTTGATCGTTCAATCTGCGACCCCAATGCTGGCTGTCTTGCCGATCTTAGCGAATGAAGCGCATGGTGATGTTAAATATGCTACGAATTTGGTAACAACTAGTACCGTACTATTTGTGATCGTAGTTCCGATCTTGATGGAACTTGTGCAATTTATTTAATTTGCTTCCCCAATAGAAAAAGCATTCGCGATTTTTTTCGCGAATGCTTTTTTTTAATACAGATGACTTAATTGCTTTTGAACTTCCGGGTTTTCCAAGAATTCATCGTAAGTCGTTTCCGCACGGTCAACAACACCGTTTCCAGAAATAGCGATGACGCGGTTAGCAATCGTTTGGATGAACTGATGGTCATGAGAGGCGAATAAAAGCGAACCTTTATAAGCGATCAACCCATCATTCAATGCTGAGATCGATTCTAAGTCTAAGTGATTGGTTGGATCATCCAAAACTAAAACATTGGATTTAGACAACATTAATTTCGAAAGCATACAACGAACTTTTTCACCACCGGATAAGACATTGACGGGTTTCATTACTTCGTCGCCAGAAAATAGCATACGGCCTAGGAAGCTGCGTAAGAATGTATTGTCATCTTCTTCTTTGCTGGCATATTGGCGTAACCAATCGAGGATCGGCATTTCACTGTCGAACTCTTTAGTAGTATCTTTTGGCAAATAAGCTTGGCTCGTCGTTACACCCCAGCGAACCGTACCTGTATCAGGTTCAAGATCGCCCATGATAACTTTAAATAAGGTAGTTGTTACTAAGTCACTCTCAGCAATAAAAGCTACTTTGTCATCACGATTCAAGGTGAAAGAGATATTATCTAAAATTTTCTTGCCGTCAATCGTCACGCTGACATTATCAACTTGCAGCAAGTCATTACCGATTTCCCGTTCTGGTTTGAATTGGACGAATGGGTAACGGCGTGAAGAAGGCTGGATATCATCTAATGTGATCTTATCCAACATTTTTTTACGAGAAGTCGCTTGTTTTGATTTCGACGCGTTAGCGCTGAATCGAGCGATAAAATCTTGTAATTCTTTGATTTGCTCCTCTTTTTTAGCATTTTGCTGCGATTGTAATTTTGTTGCTAACTGGCTTGATTCTAACCAGAAGTCATAGTTTCCGACGTATAATTTGATTTTCCCGAAGTCTAAGTCTGCCATGTGTGTACACACTTTGTTTAAGAAGTGGCGGTCATGGGATACGACAATTACGGTATTATCAAAGTTGATCAAGAATTCTTCTAACCAGTTGATTGATTGGATGTCTAATCCATTCGTTGGCTCATCTAGTAAAAGAACGTCTGGTTTGCCGAAAAGAGATTGTGCTAGTAAGACTTTGATTTTTTGCCCAGCCGTCAGTTCGCTCATTTTTTGCTGGTGCAAGTCCTCAGGGATGTTTAGCCCTTGCAATAGGACGGCTGCTTCCGGCTCGGCTTCCCAGCCGTCAAGCTCGGCGAATTCGCCTTCAAGTTCTGCTGCGCGAATACCATCTTCGTCAGAAAAATCTTCCTTCATATAAATGGCGTCTTTTTCTTGCATGACTTGGTATAAGCGTTCGTGGCCCATGATAACTGTTTCAAGAACGGTATATTCTTCAAAGTCAAAATGGTTTTGCTTTAGCACCGCCATCCGTTCATTGGGACCTAAGGCAACAGAGCCGGTAGAAGGCTGGATATCGCCTGCTAAAATCTTAAGAAAGGTTGATTTTCCGGCACCATTTGCCCCAATCAACCCATAACAATTGCCGGGAATGAATTTAATATTTACGTCGTCAAATAATTTACGGTCAGGAAACTGTAAACTAACGTCACTTACTGTAATCAATGATTTTCCTCGCTTTATCAGTATTGGCGCAAGGCCTCTTTGCATTATATCGGGGAACATCTGAAGTTTCAAGCTTCCTAAAGAATTTACTTGGGATTAAAAATAGGATAGACTGAGAAATTGAAGGGATGTGTCAGTATGATCGGGATAATTATCGCGACCCACGACCATTTAGCGGACAGTCTGTTAAAAACAGCCGAGTCCATTCTAGGTGAGCAAAGCTGTGTGGAAACATTAAATATTGAGCCGGGAGCTACAGGACTGCAGGAAGAAATTGAAGATTACGCCAAAGAGCTATTGACGAAAGTTGATGAGCTGGTCTGGCTGATAGATATGTTTGGCGGAACACCATTTCGTTATGCTAGCTTTTGTGTAGTGAATGATTCGCGCCAGTCTTTAGTGACAGGGGTCAACTTGCCGATGGTCTTGCAGGCTTTGGTAAGTCGAGAGTTATCAGCAGATGAACTAACGAAACAATTAGAAACAGAAGCAAAACAAACGATTCGAAGAATGTAAAAAGGTTGTGCCAAAAAGAATTTTTGGCACAACCTTTTTTTGCAGTCTACATTGTTCAGCCACATGAGCTGACGGTGCTTTATTTCAAAAGTTCACGCAAAGTAGGCATATCGTGAACGTGATATTTTTCTTTGAAGGTATTGATCTGTTCTGTGGAGAATTTTTCTGGGTCTAGTTCTAAGGCTTCAACAGGTAAAGGCCGTTCATCCTTGATCTTAATATCAATCACGACAGGTCGTTTGCTGGCTTTCGCTGCTGTGAAAGCTGGTTCTAATTGGCTGTACTCAGTAATCGTAAACCCATCTGCACCAAGCGCTTCCCCAACTTTACCAAAATCGGCTCCTTCGAGAAAGACGCCGAATTTTTGTTGTTCAGTGTCTTCTTGTTCGGCTTCGATAAAGCCAAAAGCATTATTAGAGAAGACGACGTTGATGATCGGCAAATTGTATTTTACTTGCGTGATGATATCTTGCATTTGCATCGCAAAACCACCGTCACCACTAAAGGTAAAGACTTGTTTGTCAGGATAAGTTAATTGTGCCGCGATTCCGCCTGGGACACCGTTCCCCATGGTTGCGAACCAGCCAGACGTAGTAAATTGTTGTTCTCCGTTCATTTCTAGATGGCGAATCGCATTTAAGGTGACATTGCCGACATCGGCAACATAAACCGTGTCTTTTTCTGCAATGCGATTTACTTCTTTGAAGACAGGTTCAGCTCGTAATGGTGTTGACTCGTCATCGTAAAAGCTCTTACGCCAAGCATGCCAATTACGGATGTTTTCTTGGTTGGCTTTCAACCAGGCATCGGCAGGGCGGGCTTCTCCAAGTTCGACCCAGCGACGAAGAGCAGTTGCACCATCACCTAAAATAGATTGATCGACATTGTGGCGACGGCCAAACTTAGTGGCATCAATATCGACTTGGATGAATTTTGCATTCGGGTTGAAGAAATAACGGCCGAACGGAAAGTCGCTGCCGACAAATACGATCAGGTCTGCATCAGCTAATGCTTCATTCGCTGGCTTGGTTGCTACACGTGCTGCAAAACCTAGGAAGTTTTTATATAGATCAGGGACAATTCCTTTGGCTAGGACAGCTGCCGCGACGGGCATCGAGAAATGTTCAGCGAAGGATTTGATCGCATCAAAACCACCGCGTACCCCCTGACCAATATAAAGAACGGGTTGTTTCGCTGCTTCGATCAAAGGCAATGCTGCTTTTAGATCCGATTCATCAGGAAGCAGGACACCCGTTTTATGATTTTTCGCAGTTGCTATTTCGGTTTCTTCGATTTCCGCAAAACCAAAATCTACGGGGATCGTAACGACAGCTACACCGTTGTTTTGATAAGCTGCTTTGATTGCTTCATCGATCACATGCGGCAAGCTTTCGGGAGTCATTACTGTCCGGTTGTAAACACTAACATCCGCAAACATTGGATTTTCATTTAATTCTTGAAAAGAATTATAGTTCATGGCAGTGGAAGCCACTTGACCTAACAATGCCAGAACAGGAACATGATCCATTTGCGCATCGTAGAGTCCATTGATCAAGTGGCTGGCACCAGGACCAGCGGAACCAAAGACAGCTCCGACCTTACCAGTTAATTTTGCATCTGCTGCCGCAGCTAAAGCACCAGCTTCTTCATGGCGCACTTGGATATATTTAACAGTTTCACGTTCGTGGTATAAAGCATCCATTGTTGAATTGAATGAGCCGCCGGGAATTCCATAAATGTGATCGATTCCCCAGGCTTCTAAAACATTGACCATTGCGATTCCTGCATTAATTTTTGACATCTTTTTCACTCACTTTCTTTTTGTAAGTTTCCTACCAAAAAAGTATAACGCGTCTTAAAAAAACCAGCAAAGAAAGTGTCTCCAAAAGAAGTTTACAGGCTCACCTAAAACATGATAAGGTTATAGCAAATAAACGTTTTCAGGATACCAGTTTAATTTTGTCAGTTTCACCAAGTGAATTCAAACTATTTGTGAGGTATTGGTATCTCCTTAGGTTTGTTTATCGTGGAACTCTAGACTAATTTTTCTGAGAAACGGCTGATGGTGATAGGAAATAGGAGGAGCATATGGTTGGATGGCTACTTAGTTTAACTGCTTGGCAGCAAGCGTTAGTAGGAACACTGTTTACTTGGGGAATGACCGCCCTAGGTGCGGCATTGGTTTTCTTCTTTAAAAATATTAATCGAAACGTATTGAATCTAATGCTAGGTTTTGCTTCTGGCGTGATGATCGCGGCAAGTTTTTGGTCTTTATTGGACCCGGCGATCGCTGCTGCGGAGGAGAATGGGTCAATCCCTTGGCTAGTAGTAAGTCTAGGTTTTGGTTTGGGTGGATTGTTTCTTTATATAGCCGATAAAACGATTCCGCATATGCACTTTGGGCCGAATAAAGAAAAAGAAGGATTGCCTAGTCATTTGAAGCGGACGATTTTGCTGGTATTTTCGATTACCCTGCATAATATTCCCGAAGGACTAGCAGTCGGGGTTGCTTTTGGTGCAGCCAGCGAAGCGGCAAATCCAACGGCGGCAGTCCTAGCCGCTATCTCAGTATCGTTGGGGATCGGAATCCAAAACTTCCCCGAAGGTGCGGCTGTTTCGATTCCTTTGCGTCAAGAAGGGCTGAGTCGAACGAAATCATTCCTTTATGGGCAAGCATCAGGTCTTGTGGAACCAATCGCAGCTGTAATAGGAGCGCTCTTAGTGACAAGTGTTGAACCTTTGTTGCCCTATGCTTTATCGTTTGCAGCAGGGGCTATGATCTATGTTGTGGTAGAGGAATTAATCCCAGAAGCGCAAGCAACGACGGATAGTAAGCACCATTTCGGAGTGTTTGGTGCGATGTCTGGGTTTATTATCATGATGATTTTAGATGTAGCGTTGGGTGTAAAGTCATAATCAGCTAGAAACCTTGTTGTATGAGGTTTCTAGCTTTTTTGTTTTATATAAAAATGGGTGTGGTCTGTGAAAAGGTCTGTGAGTTACTTAAAATTGTGTCATTCTTTCCTCTTCAAACAGCATCGATTGCTTAAATAGTTTTGCTAACTCTTCTGAGTTTTCTTCTGAAAGCAATCGGATATATTGCCCTCGCTGTTCTTTCTCAATGATGATTGGAGGATAACCGTAGGACATAGCCAAAAAGATATTTAGCAGTCGCCCTGTGCGTCCATTCCCATCACTGAAAGGGTGAATACGTTCAAATTGAATATGACTTTCTGCCAAGGTTTCAGTAGCTTCATCCATTGAAGTATTAACACTCAGTCTATAAGTGGTGTTATCTACCCACTGAATCATTAAAAAGGGTGTATCCTGTGGTGATACTGTTTGAAGTGTTGAGCCTAGAATAGCGTTTTGAGTCTTTTTGAACTGTCCTTTATCCTCTTGAATACGATCTAAGAGCAGAGCATGGAGATGCTTAATGATTTCAACGCTCAAATCCTTCTTTTCTTCTAGCAACTGAATGATATAGTGAAAAGCTTGCTTGTGGTTCTCCACTTCGTAAAATTCACGAATGCTATAACCTTTTTCATTGGTAGAAATGACACTTTCAAGAATGATTGAAACGGTCTCAGCTAGTGAAATCGTATTTCCTTCAATAGCGCTTGAATGGTAGGCCATACGAATAAGAACGTCACTCATGTAGTCTTGTGTGAGTTTCATTTTGTGATCCCCCTTTTAGAATCCGACAAATTGTGCAAACTTATCGGCTGTTTTTTTCGCTTCTTCCGGCATAACGTGCGAATAGATTTGATCAGTAACGGTTGTATCTTTGTGCCCTAAACGCTCGGAAACTTCTTTGATAGGTATTCCAGATTGAAGAAGTAAACTAGAATGTGTATGTCTGAAATGGTGAGGTGATATTTTTGGAAGCTGGTACTTCTCAACGATATATTTCAGCCATTCGTTTGCCGCAGCCGATCCGTATAACTCGTTGTTATCTGTTGTGAAAATATATTGATCTTCACTTGAAGTATTGAAGCCTCTGCCTAAATAATCGCTACGTTGGATCATTCGCCATTTTTGCATGATCTTAATTGTTTCATTATCCAAGCTGATTGTTCGAACACTACTTTGTGTCTTTGCTGATAGGACTAGTTTAGTATTTGTCGCGCTTCTGGTCAGGGTTTTACTAATTGATACAAGTTTTTTCGTAAAATCAATATCCCCCCAAGTTAACGCAAAGATTTCACCTTTTCTAGCTCCGGTAAATGCGAGTAGACGAAAGAAAGCAATTTGTTTAAAGTTACCATGATTTTCTAGACAGTTGAAAAAATGAATCAATTCTTCTTTTGTGTAGAATTGAAGTTTAGAACCTTCATCTTGCTTTCTAGGTGAAATTGTTTTAGCCATAGGGTTATCCACCATATATTCCATAGCAACACCGTATTTCATGATTTGCACACCTAGCTTGCGGAGATCGGGATACATCTTTAAACCACTTTTAAACCAGTTATCAACGACTTTCTGACAATCGCTAACTTTTATATCTGAAAGAATGGAGCTACCTAAAACAGGCTTTAAATGTTTCTTGTAGAACCGATTATAGTTATAAGCGGTTGACTCTTTGATGTTTAGCTTGTGGTGATCGAACCAAAGTTCAAATAGATCATTGAGAGTTAATTTCTTTTTTTCGTTATCAAAGCCGTTTTCCTCGATATCCTCAAGCAGTTTAGCAAGTGCAATCTGTGCTTGTTTCTTCGTTTTGAAGCCCTGCCGCTTACGATAGACGTTTTTACCTTTGGCATTTAATCCAACGTAAACATTAAACATGTAGGCGGTTGAACCGTCCTTTTTTGTGTATTTTTTGATTTCCATTGTGTTCTCCTATCTACCACCAACGCCAATCAGAGTAGATATGTATAGAGGAATGTCCAAAATTGGACAGGGTGAAAATATTTTTAGTCGATCCTTAAAACACAATTTCTATATAAAAACGGTTTGATTTTAGAGTCATCTGCTGTTACATAAAAATCTACAATCAGACTGTTGAACCGATGTAAATATTTTTCTCTGATGACAAATATACCGACACCGGCTTCAATCATAATCTTATTTGCGATGATTGAAGCTGTTAGTTTGTTCTCTTCCCAAAACAATTTTGAGTAACAGACAAATAAAAAGTAATCTAGAGCTTTTTCTGTTGAACTGGATGAGCTATTAAAGATGTCGTTAATTTGATCATTATTTTTATTTATATTCGGAAATAATTGTGGTACTCCGCCGAAAGTTACAATTGCACGGACTGAGTCAACATATTCTTGATCCAATTGCGCAGAAACATCATCCAGTACAAAGAGCCAAGCGTTACGCAGTCTTAAGATATATTGAACGACATAAGGCTTTATCCCTGAAACACTCTTGCCGTCGATGATTGCTTTAGTATCAAGAAAAGTGATATTGACGTTTATCATTTTTGCTTGACTGTATATATTTTCTACCAGTGTTTTCTTGGCCAAGAGTATATTTTCATCTTTCGGCAAGTTGTATTTATCTTTGAACATTGAGACTCTCCTTTCGTATTATTTTCCTCCCAGTACTTAACGTTGGGCGATGGGTATGTAAGGGGGGGATTATTTATCTAAGTTCATACTGTTTATTAGTTCTTTTAAAGCCTGGTCATCTGATTGATTAAATAATATTTTAATTACCTCGTTATAAGTAAATCCACTCGCACAAATGAAAAAATTAACTATCTTTCCCATCATATCAAGGGTCAAATCTTTTTTTCCATTTTCTACTTGGGATAAAAAAGATTGAGACATAGGTACTTCTTTAGCCATTTGTACCATAGTAAAGTTTAGATGTTTTCTAAAAATCCTGATATTTTTTCCAAAAGTGACGTTTAAATTAGAAGCCATTTTATTCTCCTTCTTTCTAATAACATCATAAAATTATTTTATATCAAAGTATTGACAATAGCAATAAAATGTTTTATATTGCTGTTGGTGATATTTCTATAAGCGATATAGAGAAAGGAGGTAAGTCCATGAAAGCAAACGAGGAAATCAGAAATCGTATTGAATCAAATCGTCTTTTGTATTGGGAAGTTGCCGAAACTGTAGGAATTGCACAAAGTAACTTATCAGTATGGCTACGCACTGAAATGCGTGAAGATCGCAAACAGCGTGTAGAAAAGGCTATCGATGAATTGTTAGCAGGGAGAAAGGAGGGCTAAACGATGCAGAATTTGGTTTTAGCACAAGAAAAAATGTTTCAGAGAATGTTTAGGTGGTGATCATATGGAAGTACAACATCAAAAACTGCAAGTAGAAGTAAGCCACACGCTCGCGCAAGAGCAGCTTAAGGGTATTTATGACTCAGTGTATTCAACCGCTCAGCAAGCTATCTCAGACGCTCGCAGAGATGCAGGAATAGATAGTGACATTATGTACACCAAAGTAGAATTACGGCGTTTCTTAAATAACTGCAGTCAAGAATATTTAGAAGAAGTATTAACAGACGAAACTTTTCCAAGAGGGCGGACATTATCTGACAGAAAACAATGTTTCAGCAAAACAGCCATACGTAAATGGCTCTTAGAAAATGAATCAGAATAAATCCACCAACGCCAATAGTGGAACATACCTCAAAATGAGGGCACATAATGATGACACGTCACAGAAGCCAATTGTTAGTCACTAAGATTTATCTATTAGGAGGAATTTAATCATGACCGAAAATGTAAAAGATTTAGTTAATAAACTATTGGATTTTGAACCAGATACACCACTGGAAAGCATTCAAACTGAAATCAATCAGCTAGCGGACGAAGTGTTGTTTAACGATCAACCAACCGTTAAATCCGTGTTGCAAGAAATGCACAACATGACCCAATGGACAAATATTCACGATCGACAAACTGGCAAAAGCGCCACAATCGAAGACGTACAAGAAATGTTTTCAGAACTGATTTATTCATTGTCGGAGCTGTTGGGCATTGAATTAGAAGGGTAATACTTATGAGGACGAAAGAAAAAAAGCCTTAACTCAACCGCCGACCAAGCACGAGTTAAAGGCACACAAAAAAGGCTAAAAACAGCCGTTCTTTTGTCTTCATTCTAATCAAATGTAGTGAAATAGTCAAGTTTAAAACGGAATTACTACGATTTATAGAATAGGAGAATGTATATCATGAAACGAAACTTAATTATCGCAAGTATTTTACTTGGCGGATTACTGACCGTCTTACCAACATTATGGAGGGTGCTAGTATTTGCTAGTCTAGCATTTTATCTTTTCGTCAAATTTGACGAGTACGACTATTCTTTGAGAACTGGAGGGCATGAGTAGATGACGGCGGAAGAACGGTTTTCACAAGCTAGGATAGTGTTAGACGACATTCAATCAAGATTAGGATTAATAGAAAACTATTTATCATGTCTAAAGTTACAATCAAAGCAACCTACTAAAGATTTAGTCCTATATTCATTATTACATGAACAAGGGTTTGAGAACATGCTAGATATATTAAGTAAAATTCAAGATGATCTATGTTTACAGAATAATTTTTTAGTAGATTACTGTGAGTCTATGGAGGTGTCCGAATGATTGAAGCAGCTTCGCAGTACGCAGAAATGGGCTTTGCAGTGCTTCCTTTACAAAGGAATGGCAAAGCACCACTAACGACAGAACGCTTTCCTAGGGGCTTTAAATCAGCAACGACAGATAAGAATAAGCTTGCTGCTCACTGGAAACAACATCCAACCTCTAATATCGGTCTACGGATCAGCAATGATTTAATCATTATGGATATCGATGTCCACAAGGAAAATGGCTTTGACAGCCTAGAAGTATTAGAAAGAGAATTCGGTACATTGCCTTATACATTTGCAGTTGATACACCAACAGGCGGCAAGCATTACTATTTCAGATTGCCCGGAGGGGTCACGATTGATCGGCAAATCAACGCATTCAAAGGGATTGATCTATTGACCAATGGCTATGTCGTGGCTAGTCCGTCTGTAATTAATAGCAAGAAATATACCGTTTCTAGCGGTTCTATTGAATCGATCGCCTTATTGCCTAATTGGCTGCTAAAAGCCTTTGAAACGCATCGAGAGCAAGGTTCTAGTGCGTATATGAGCCAAACCAATACACCACAGTATAAACCAGGGAAAAAATATACTGGTGCATTGCTTGATGAGTTAGTAGCTGGTGCAACGGTCGGCGGTCGGAATGAGTGGATCATGCGGATGATCTCTAAAATGCTGGCAGTAGGCGCAGAGCTAGACACCATTTATCGCTTGCTGCTAGTGGTGAATGATAATTTTCTATCCGAGCCGTTACCATTATCAGAAATCAACGCAACATTCAAAAGTCGCGTAAAGAAGCATACGAGAGGAGCGTAGCTATTGGAAAAAGAGATGTCGCAATTTATTGCTGAGGAACAAGAGAAAGCAGACAAAGTCATTGAATTAAAATCATGGCAAACCAATTTTAGAAAAGGAAAAGGCGATTCTCCATTATCGAATAGCGTATTTAATATTGAATTGGTTTTGGAAAATGATTTGAAATTAAAAGGGAAGTTAGTCTTTAATGCGTTTACGTTTGAGGAAAGTTTAACGGAAAATTTGAACCTCGATTCATTAAAAATACCGGCTGGAACGATTGATGATTCGTTTACCCATGCGCTGAAAAGCTATATTGAAAAGGAATATCGCTTTGTTCCTAAAGAGCCACATATTCAAAGTGCCGTAATCAATATTGCACGAAAAAACAGTTTCCACCCGATCAAAAGCTATTTAGAGCAAGCACGTTCAAAATGGGATGGGAAGCCTAGAATTGAAACCTTGCTTCATACGTATTTAGGCGTGGAGCAAAGCGAGTATGCGTTTAAAGGGTTGCTGTGCCTAATGTTAGGCGCAATACAGAAAGTGTATCAACCTAAAGGGAAATTCGATTTTGTCTTTGATTTTGTCAGTGGTCAAGGATCAGGGAAAACAACGTTTCTGCAAAGGCTATTTCTTGAAGATCATGACTTTTACACGGATAGTTTTTCAAGCTTCAAAGAAAAAGATGATTATTCCATCATGCAACGGTGCTGGTGTGTGAATGATGATGAAATGGCGGTCTCAGATAAAACAAGCTTTAAAATCCTTAAAAAGTTCGCCTCGCAAAAGGAATTAGAGTACCGCCTACCCTATGCCAGACGATCTGTCAGGCGAGCAAAAACATTCGTATTGGTTCGGACAAACAATAATGAAGGACATTTAAAAGATCGAACGGGCAATCGGCGCTTTATTCCGTTTAGAGCCAGTACAGAAAAACAAGTCTATCATCCGTTAGATCGTCACGGACACGATTTGACAAGCGAACTGGTGCAACAATTGTGGGGCGAAGCTATGAAGTTCTATGAAGAAATTGACCGCCCATCCTTTTATGTTGAATTAGAACAAATGGCGGTTCAATACCAAGAAGAATTTTTGGCAGTGGATAGCATCGATGAGATCGTTTATGCGGTGTTAGAAGTACCAGTACCCTATGATTTTTACGACTACAACGACGATCAACGAGCCAGCTATGTACAAGGGTATCTATCCAATAATGGTACTCGGTTCACCATAGGGAATCGCCCAGTTAATGTTAAAGACACCAACCCAAGGGATCGCATCCGAATTAAAGATATCTCCCTAGAAGGCTTCAATGAACAGTATGGAAAAAATAACAAAAGAGACAATAAAATCCGTTTAATCATGGATAATCACTCTACATGGGAGAGGAAAAGAAATCCTTCAATTCAATTCGGGCGAAAAAAAGATAGAGGATATTTAAGAAAAAATAGCAACCGGGTGTAACTTTGTAGACGTGTTTGTAACCTTATGTGTAACCTTAACAAAATGTTGATATGATAATGTTTCGACCAATTAGGGTTACAGGGTTACAAGTAATTGATTGAAGACTATATATTATTTAATTGTATTACGTATATATGTTGCGCGCCTTTTGCTGTAACCCTGTAACCCAAGTGCTGTAAACGTTGATTTGTCAAGGGTTATTAGGGTTCACCCTTGCTGTAATCAAGGTGTAACCCTGTAACCCACAATAAAATAACGAAAAGAACAAAAATATGCAAGAAGAACTGAACACATCCTTGTTGGGATTAAGTGAAAAGCAACTAAAGGAAAGCTACGCAAAGAAGGACATCACCAAGATCGCTCATACTTATAATCAAATGGCGAACATTGCACAAGAATTATTTACTACAGCATTTGGTTTTAAGAAAGTAGACCATGAATATCTTGAGTTAATAATACAGGATTGTTTACTTGAGCTAAGAATTACGGACTTGACCGATTGTGTATATATTTCCGTAGGTGTATGGGAGGGCAGCAAACATGTCGTGATCTATCGTGGATCAAGTATCAAGATGGGCTATGGTGTTGTTAAGCAATTAATCAAAAAAACTCATATCAAGGGGGAACAAACCACATGAACCAACTATCAATCATTGAAAAAGCAGTAGCTGAATTACTCCCCATTGGTGGGGAACGAAAGATCAATATTGAGGACATTACCAAACTAGTAGACTTAGACCGACGAGAAGTCTATGCGGTCATTCAATCACTAAGAAGCAAAGGCGTGCCGATTGTAGCGACTCGTGGCAAAGAAGGCGGCATCTTTGTTGCTACGAGCGAATCAGAGCGCCTACAAGGCTTACATCCACTGAGAATGCAACATATGACCACAGAAGAAACGATCCGTAATATTGAGCAAGCAGATTTTGAGTCATGGAAGAAGTTACTAGCATAATTGAAAACACTCTGTCCGATCCCGTGGGATCAGACGGGGAACGATTGAACCAGACAAAAGAGGACGAAAAACGCACATTTCTCTAATGATTTAGGCAAAATTGAGTGATGGAGTAGCGGTAAAGTTGTAAAAATAGCGGAGGTGAGAGACAACATGTCGAATGATCGGACAGTAGAAAACTATTTCAGCATTGAAATAAAACAATTCAAGGATTTTCTAAAGCTGGAAAAAACTGTAAGGCTTCCGTACATGTTCACTAGAAGTCGCACAATTGCAGGTATGAGAAAAATACTGAGTGAAGAAGAAGTTGAGGTCGTTCTGAATGGGAAAGATTGTTTGATGTTTTTAGGCGGACGTAGAATCCCAATAGAGACGACTCCGTGCAACTATGGGAATATTCGTTACTGGTTCGGTTGTGCTACCTGTGGGAGAAAAACGGCTAGACTGTTTCTTCATGGTGGGGCTGCTGCTACTTGGAAATGCCGATCATGCGCGAACCTCGTTTATCGTAGTCAGCAACAGACAAAAGGGGATTTTTGGACATGGTATGACAAAGCCCAAGACATCGCACGAGAGTTGGATGCTGAGTACTGGGAAGACGGCTTTTCGTATTTGTTCACCTCGTCATATAGTTTATTTCCCGATAAACCAAAGAACATGCACTGGAAAGTCTACAAGAAGAAGCGAGCAAAATTCATAACGTACGTAAACAAAGGAAATGTACTAAACGCCGCAGGACTTGAAGCAACAGTCAAGAAAATCAACAAGCACTAATTCAAAGAAACAACCACATAAAACCTGACTTTTTTCCTGTTGAGGTTCAAGCAACAATAGAAACTAAAAAAAAGGAGCGATAACATGGATAAAGTATACATCGATAACAACCAACGTGCCGAAGTAGTCGAGCTACCGAAATACGGCGAAGTGAAATTGATTGTAAAAGATGGCAAAGTGGTACAGTATCTGACAATAGAATCTCACGTTTTAGCTGAAAAATAGCTCTAAAAGTAACAGGTAAACAGCGTTAAAACAACGTAGAAACGTATCATTTTCATAGTGAATATGGTATTATAATGGCAGTTGAATAACAGTATCTTACTAGGAAGAACCAGAGGATAGGAGACAAAACGCATGTTAGTGCGAACCGTCTTGTGTCCTCTTTTGTTGTTTTACGAAATTCACGAAAATTCAACGGAAAGGAGTTTTTTAATGGCAATCGACTTAAATATCCGACAAGATCGCTTCTTGAAAGCATTACTAGAAGCACCAAACATCGAGAAAGCGTGTGAAATGGCAGGCATCAATAAAACAACTGGGTACAAATACCTTAAAGACAAGAAGTTCTTAGTTGAGTATCGTTCATTAAGGCGTGAAGCCATGCAACAAGTGACCGCACGTCTACAGAAGAAGTCTGAGGAAGCGGTAGAGGTCTTGGCTGAGATTATGCTAGATAAGGCAAACTCACCGAATGCACGCGTACAAGCAGCTAAGAATACACTGGAGGTAGCGTATCGTTCAATCGATCAAGACGACCTAGCAGAACGAATCGAGAAAGTGGAGGAATTCATGAATGAGAAGCGATAACAATAGAAAACTGATCACAAAAATTGAAGCCTTTCTTGAAAGCAATACCCCTCCCATGAATGATCTCTTATATGCGTTAGTACAATTGGACTTAGGATTGTATGAGCCCCAGTTAAAAGAAGAAGGGCGAGAAATTATGATTGCCAGTGATGGTATCAGCAAAGACGATGCACGCGTGTTTTTCAACACAGAATATAAAGACGAGTTCGTCAAAGCATTTAACAAGAAATATCGAGATCGACTAAAATGGGAATTTGAACAGCCTGAGTGGAATCAGCTAGCCTATGAGGATTTTTGTAAGCGATTTGGTGTAAAACCATGAGAAAGTGGACGCGACCTATTAGGAACATGCAAAAAGATTAAAGCAACGACGAGCAGCCTATATAAAAGATGCTTAATACAAAAAAAGAAAGAGGAATAACCATGAACAATAACGTACTGACCATCATTGACGCTTTAAAAAAAGAGGTTTCAACTGCAACGACCACGTATCAGAATGCACTAAAGAACGCGGAGCAATACGCCGATGAATACAAGCTCCCGAAAGTAGAAGCGGCACAAGCTGCTTATCAGACTACGGTTGTACAATTAAAAGAGAAGGCAAAAAGTAAACTGGAAAAAGAACGTGAGCAATCACTTCAAGGAGCCGCAAAAACCTATTTCAAAACCATTGATTCTGAACTGGTAGAAACATTGACCCTTCTGGAACGTACCGCGCCAACGAAAAAAGAGCTTGAATACTTTGTCGAATGTTATAAAGATCGCCCACTCGTGTTACGGCTGTTAGCAGATATCAGCAAAAAAGCCAATCTTTCGATCGAAGGATTAACCATAATCCCAACATTGGATCAAACTGTTGAAACGATTGATAGCTCTTTCTCACTGGCTTTACAAGGGGTTCAATCGATTAGTGATGTTGAACCCAACCTAGAGAATTTAACGTTTCAAATGACCTATCAGACATTGAAGGAACAAGCAGAAAAATAGGCGGCAGGAATTCTTACGATGTTTAGATGAACAAAACGGATCAATAACAGCTAAAGGGGAAAAATAATTATGAATAAAGGTACAGTAAAATGGTTTCATTCAGAACGAGGCTACGGATTTATCACTAGTGAAGACGGAAAAGACATTTTTGTCCACTACAGCGATATTGTCGGGGATGGCTACCGCAATTTAGAAGTTGGCCAGTCCGTTGTTTATACGATTGGTGAGAATGACAAAGGAAAAATTGCTACAAATGTCGTTGCTGAATAAAGACTTTGAGTGGTGGCGGATTATTCCGCTGCCCTTTTCTTTTATGAAGAAGACTGTAGAGCTACAAAAAAAAGGTTGCAACATTGGACACAAAACGCTACAGATAATCAGCGTAGCATCAACGCTATAGCAAAGGTTGCAAAGAAGGAATGCGATGTATCATTATGGATTTAGGCGGAATAAGGGAGTGAGTAGAAATGAACCAGCGAACGATCACGCAGTATCCCAAAATTAATATAAAAGAGATGCTTCCAGTCGGTAGGCGGCTAGAAAGCGAAATATATGCTTTCGGTGAAACGTTCAGCATTGAGTACATAGAAAGTAATTTAGGTAGGGGATCCATTCCGTTCTTTGTCTGTCCTAGCTGTCAGAAACGACGGAGAGACTTGTACCAAGTTAATAATGAGTGGAAGTGTTCTAAATGCCACGATTTAGTCTATCGGAGTCAGCAGCGCTCTAAGAATGACTGGTGGTATTGGTTTGATCGTGCGGTTGCAGAAGCTAGAAAGATTGACGAAAATTTTCGAATGAAAGATATTAACGATATCCTGAACTATCAGCTAAATTTCCCGATGTTTAAGCCAAAGTATATGAAATGGAGTAAGTACGAGTCTATTCATTTCTGGTATGACATGTATATGTACCGTGGAATGGCAATCATGGCCGACGATATGCGCAAAGGGCTAGCAAGGATAAGGAGATGATCACGGTGCATTCGAAAGAAAAAAGAAGACGTATAATACTTATGATCATTTTTGAGCTAAAGACTGCAGCAAGCTTTGAGAGCTAAGTCGGAAATATCGACCTTGTTCAATCTATTTGACCAAAACAACATTTTTGGCAAACTATTTTCATTTAGCTGTTCTAACAAGTTGAAATTTCAGCCAATTGAAAACACAGCGTGAACAATAGTCGCTCTGTTGTTTGCCTATACCGTCGTAAAATAAAGAGCTTTACAGCTAACGAATTATTTCTAAAGTAACGAAACGCTACTTTAGAAAAAGCAGTCGTTCAGAACGACCACAATTCAACGAGAGCAAAAATGAACCGGTTGGTTAGCCGAAGGGAAAAGTTCCTTGGGCTTAAATAGAGCTGAGCGCAATTTTGCGCTGGCCTTCACAGCACCGTAAATATCGGTGTTGTTGGTGCGTAGTTGTAATTACATGCGGTCGAAAAATTTAGATTTCTTTAGTTTTCAGCCCTTTTTTTAGAGAAAATAAACCTCTTAATTGCCGGTATGGAAGGAATTAATAGGTATTAGTACAAAAGTCAGGCTAAAACTACTTGTATCCCTCCTGTCTCAAACTACTGGTTAAGAAACGAAGTAGAACGGTGCTGTGCTTCCCTCACACTATTACCGCTTTTCAGTTTTTTAGGAAAAGTTACCCTAATTATTAATTAATAGACGATTAATCACTAGATAGATGATGCTAAGCGTTAAAATAGTAATTCTAGTTAATCGATTGTACTATAAAAGTATAAAATTAAGTTAGGAGTGGTTAGATGATAGAGAAGCAGATTCATCAGCAATCCAAACAATTAATGGAAGAAAGCGATTCTTTTCTAATTAGCACAATTGATCGAAATAATTTTCCAAGCATCATTGTCGTTTCTCCGCCTATTTTTCGGAATAAATTAAGGACGCTTTGTTTTTATATTAATGGAGATGGAAAGACGGCTGACAATATTCGCAGAAATCCATTAGGGTGTATTTGTTGCTATAAAGAAAAAGAGCATGAAAGCTTGTCAATGAAAGGTAATTTTAGGATCGTTGAAATAAAAGATGTTTCTTCTTTGAAAGGGGAACTAACAGATCACCAAAAAGATTTAGATTATGAATACCCAGTAATGGCGGAATTTAAAGCGATGTCAATAAAAGTACACAACAATTTAAAAACTAGAACTGTACAAGTAAGTGAAATGGAGTAGCTTTTTTTGGTATACTAACAGCCAATAGAATTGGATTACCAGATTAAGGAGAATAACATGCGAGGAATACTTTCAAACGATCAACGAGTCTATTATTACGAATCGCCATTTTTTAAACAAGGAGAAAACGACTTGACGATCAGTCAGTTACGATCGATATTTATTAAATCATTGCTAAATAGTCCTCGCGCTAGGTATGTTTCAGAAGGATATACGCTTGAAAAAGAGCAGCGGCGAGTTAGCGTTTTTAGAAAGGATGGGAAAGTTCTTTCTGAGGATGAGTTGTTGAAGTTGGATATTGTTGTTCCTCAGATTTTTGAGAGGTATTGATGAAAATTATAGAATTATGTACATTGGCGTTGGTGGTCTGTGAAAAGGTCTGTGAGTGTAAGTGAAACTATGTGCTTTTATCTGGATGCTGAAATAGGGTAAATGCTGTAACAGCAAAGATAAACATATCTACTTAAAACTATAAATAACTAGTTCGTGCATTTAGATGTAGCGTTGGGATAGAAAGATAAAACCGCCGAAAGCTCAGCTTTCGGCGGTTTTGTGTTTTTAATAGGTCCGTCTGCGACGTTTAGTCAGCCAGTTAACTAGGAAGTAAGCAATTGCTAATGGAATAGCAATTCTAAAGAACAAGCCAATCAAGCCCGATAGGATTGGACCAACAATACTCAAAATCAAACTAGCAACTAAGAAAAAGCCGACAACAGCTAAAATTCGTACAACCATAGGATATTCTTTCATCATTTTAAATTCCTTCTTTCCGTTTGTTTTATCTTAAACATAGTTTAGCAAACTATTTTCACGGTTACGTCCAACTTAAGACGTATTTATTGAAGATTTGACTGAATAAGCCGGTTTCAAATTGCAGTCAATAGATAAAATAGTTCAAGTTATCAAAGAAAAGAGGAATTGTAAGAGCCAAAAGATAACTAGGAATCGCTTTGAATCAAAAGAAATGACATAATTCTTGATATTTTATAGGTTCTTTTGTTTAATAGACTCACAGTAAATCCATTGATTTACTGTGAGTTTTTAATTGATTAGGAGCAAAAAAAATGTCGAAGTCACGAATTGAAGCTTTTACAGATGCGGTCATTGCTATTATTATGACTCTGCTAGTTTTAGAGTTACACGAACCAGGTGCTCCAACCTGGACGGCCTTTTTTGGTATGGGTCATAAATTTATCGTCTATCTGATTAGTTTTGTCAGTTTAGCGATCTATTGGAACAACCATCATCACCTTTTTCAACTAGTACGAAAAGTAGATGGTTGGGTATTATGGGCAAATAATTTCTTGATATTGATGATGACCCTCTTTCCGTATGTCACTGCTTGGGTCGGAGACTATCCTTTTTCTTGGGCGCCTCAAGCGTTGTATGGGTTGGTGACATTAGGAACGGATTTCGCCTACTATTTATTGGTCCGAGCATTAGTGCGGGCGAACGGAAAGGATTCTAAGGTCGGTCAATTATTCAGACATTATCCTAAATCATATTTATCGATCGGCTTAGCGATCGTCGCCTTGATACTAGGAAAATTGATTGCACCGATCGCGGTATTGATCGTCAATGTCTTGATTCTATTGATGTGGTTTATTCCGGAAAAATCCATTGAAAAGATTCTGTAAGAAAAATAATTGTTAGAAGGATGTTCCTTTTTAGCGAGATACTGTAATACAACACCTGCGATCGTAAAATCGCAGGTGTATTTGCATTTAAATCGTCAGAGAAGAACAGTAGTTCATTTGAAATTGGTGGAGACAGACGATATGAGATACTTACGCAAGTATTTGAAGTTTTGAAAGGTCGGATTTACTTAGGCGGCTCTGAGCCGCGTGGACGAATATCAGGGTCATCTTTGTTTCGATTTTTTCTTCTGCGAAACCAAGCCAAGAATCCTTTCTTGGTATCCTTTTGTTCCTGTTCATCAAGGTGTATTGAAATAGGGTCTGAAGTGTCTGTAGCAGTGTATTCACTTTTATTATTTGTAAGCGATCGCTTCTCGAGTTGTGGTGCATTTATTGTTAATGAAGGTAGTTCCTTCGTCGTTTTTACTGGACCGTCAAGTTTCTGCGCAATCGCGGCTTTTGATGGTTCAAACAGATAGTCATAGTTCTCTGGTGCTTTGAAAGGTGCGGCGTCTTTTATAGTTTCTGGTTCATTCGCTTCGTTTTCGACGATCATTGGTTCTTTTTCAACATCAAAAACGTCTCTTTCATACGTATCCACGATCTTGGCCGTTACGACCGAATCAAATAGTTTTACGCCATTTTGTTCAAAAATATCCAACGTGGTCAAGAGTTCGCAAGCTTCTTTGATTGCTGGTATCGGCAGATCGGGGTTCAAATCTTTATAGGTCCAGTCATGGTTTTTCCCTAGACTGTTTGCGAATTTAACAACTAAATCCTTTTTCATCTTCAGTTTTCCTTTCTAATTTTTTTGCGTAGGTAGGGCATTATTCTATTCAAGGTTCGTTTGTTTCTTCGGGACGGACGATGGAGATCAACGAACGGATAACTGATTTGGCCTTTTCGCCAAAACTGCGGATCGGAAATACTTTCGAGCATAACGTGCGCCACTCAGGAGCCATGAAGTAATCTTGGAAATAATAGAAGAAGCGTTTCATGGTGCGAGTAGCCTTAGTATTCATAAAGATTTCGCGGATAAGATCCTTCAGAATGAACGCAAACTCCTCTGCGCCGAGCTGGTACCTTACGCGCAAGGCGATAATATATTTAATGGTTAAACTGCTGTTTTGTGACTCGAGATAGTATTCAGTAATCCGTTTTTCAAGTGTTTTTAGTGTTAAATTGAACAGCTGGCGACAGCTGAGTAGTTGTTCATACATTTGTTCTTTTCCTCCTATTTTTTGTCACTCGTGATAATCACGTATTTAGTAAGGTCTCTTCATGATCAAACTCGATCATGATCTTATCTAGTTTGACGATTTCTACTGCATCTGGATTGGCCACTACGTTTGAGAATGTGACTTTTTCAAATTTTCCACCTCTAGTAGGCTAAGTGGACTAGCAATTTCTTATTTAATTTATGTTCCGGCCGGTGACTACAGGATAATTGATTTACAAAAGGTATGCGAATCGCAAAATAGCATTTACCCCCCTCAAATTGACCACTTTGGAAGCTGTAACCCGCATTCCTTCGTTCAAAACGTGTCAAATTGGGGGGCTGGAGGTCAATTTGCGATTTGAGAAAAAAACGAACTGTATTATAATTAAGAGTTTTAATGAAAAGGATTTATTTGTTAGGCTTTTGAGAAAAACTTGTCTAGAATAATCAAACTCCCTTTAACGAATAGCGTATGTTAAACTACTTTAAGAATGACATCGTCAATTTGAGATAGTTTAAAAAGAGACTACGTATCTTTTATTTTTAATCATGGAAAGTTCAAGGAGGGTATCTATGTTAGAAGCAATTATTTTCGATATGGATGGCGTATTAGTTGATTCAGAATATACGTATTTCCAAAGCAAATCGCAAATCTTGAAGGAAGCAGGGCATGAGGTAGAAGAAAGTTATCATTTTCAGTTCATGGGAACTACAGGTGAGTATATGTGGGAACAAATGAAGCAAGAATTTTCACTGCCTTTGTCGGTACCGGAGTATATTCAGCAGATGACGGATTTACGCCAAGCGATGATTAAGCGGGATGGAATTAAAGTGATTCCCCATGTACAAACTTTTGTTAAAGGGTTATTTGAAGCTGGGTTGAAGTTGGCGGTAGCATCATCATCTTCCTTGGCCGAAATCAAAGTAAATCTAGCAGAAATCGGATTGTCCGATTATTTTTCAGAAGTAGTTAGTACCGAAGAAGTAAAGCATTCAAAACCTGCACCGGATGTCTATTTGGCAGCAGCTGAGCGAATAGGCGTGAAGCCTGAAAATTGTTTGGGGATTGAAGATACAAAAAATGGAACTGGCGCCGTCCGAAATGCCGGAATGGTCTGTGTCGGTTTTGCCAATCCAGCTTTTCCGAAGCAAGATTTGGCTTTTGCAGATACTGTGGTTTCAACCTTTTCAGAAGTAGATGCCGATGCTTTAGCTAAAATCTATCAAGAAATGAGGGAGCAAGATGCCTAAAGCAGCGATTTCCAGTAAAGCTTTTCTGATTGAGGGCGGGTGCAATGCCTGTGGTCTGCAAAATACCGAAACATTTACGATTCATTTTGAAGACCGGCGATCCGAAGTGTTGGATAATTTTGATCTTCCTTCGCTTGTCCAAGCGATCGCACAAAAAAATGGGTGGCGAGAAACCGTCATTCCTATAGGAATCAGTGAGGAAGAGATCGTTTTGAAAAAAGAAACAGATGTGATAAAACCGAAATATTTTGGTGATCAAATCATTTATCAATCCGAGAATCAACGAATCCAAAGTAAGCAAAAGTTTGATACCAACGCTGAACTATTTGAACAAGTAAACAGTATCCTAGAACAGCTTTTCAAAATTGAACCTTATGAGATAAAAATAGCAGTTGAATAGCATTTTTTTTACTTAGTGATTGAATCTTTTCCGCTAAGAAGTCTGACATATTGTTTGTCAGACTTTTTTTTCGGTAAAATCTCTAAAGTCTAGCTTACATAAAAAACAGACAAATAATGAGACTCTTGCTAAAATGAGTAATGAACAAGAGTACCAAGTTGCATAATAGGTAGACAAAAACAGGAATGCTAAGCTCATTAATTGCCTTTGGTTAGGTATTTCTTGTTTTTGATCATTTTTTTTTGTGAAAAAAAATATTTGTAAGCACCAAGTTGCATAAAGAACACTGAATTATTTGGGAACAAAGAAGATGGAAATGTAAGCGTTTTTCGTCTAAATTGAAGATGTAAAGAGGGATGACAATGAATTTAGAAGAACGAACCAATCAAATTTTTGTTGAGTTAGTCAACAACCCGCAAATCACTAGTAAAGCGTTGTGTGAGAAATTCGATTTGACGCGAGGACAATTGAATTACGCGCTAAAAAAAATCAATGATTCTTTACTAGACGAAAAGTTGAGTGAGATCAAACGGACAAAAAATGGTCACTTTCTGATCGCAAATGAGATCCTTTCAAATTATAAGGGTGGTGATGAGCAGCTCGGGGAACCAGCAGAAAGCTATGTGTTTTCCGGCAAAGAACGAGCAGCCATAATTGAATTGATGTTACTGAGTAAAGAAGATTATTTGTCGCTAAATCATTTCATTGATGAGTTGAAAGTCAGCCGTAATACAATATTGCGAGATCTGAAGGAAGTCGATCAAGAACTGAAAAAACATGAACTGGCTTTGAAATATACCCGTCAGAAGGGCTATTTTATTCAGGGAGATGAATGGAATAAGCGAAATGTGTTGTCCGATTTGTTGAACAATTTAGCAGTGATGTACAACGGAATCAATATTATTATCCAGTTTGCCAATATTGATCCGCAGCAGATTGAAACCTTTCGCAAGCGGGTGGAGCTGGTGGAAGAAGAATTGGAAGTTCAATTCACGGATGAACGATTGAAGACGTTGCCTCTATTGATCCTCTTGATGGTCCGGCGGGCGCAAAAAGGCAAGCTGATTTCTTATAGTTTCAAGGTGAACTATCGAGAGCTTGCGGATACGAAGGAGTATCTGGCAGCTGATCGGGTCATTTGGGACGTCGATGGCTTAAGTGAAAATGAACGAGTTTATGTGACGCTGCTGCTGCTGACTACCAATCTTTCACGAGGGGACATCCTTTCTGTGAAAGAGATCAATAAGATGAAGGAAGCGCTGGAAAAGGTTATTGCGAATTTTGAACGCATCGCCAGCGTCATTTTAGAGGAAAAAGAAAAATTATTAGAGCGGCTACTAGTCCATATGCGGCCGGCCTATTATCGGATCAAGTACCACTTGAACTTACAGACACGTTTTTATCAAGAGAATAAGGATGCGAATTTGTTCTCGCTGTTTTATCTAGTTAAAGAAGCCAGCGGGCCACTGGAAAGTTATTTTGATCAGCCAGTTCCAGATGCGGAATTATTTTTCATTTCACTGTTTATCGGCAGTCATATAGTAGAGAGCACGGAGATTGTTCATCCGGAAAATCGTAAAAGAGCGATCATTGTATGTCCGAATGGGATATCAATCGCCGTTCTACTAGAAAATACGTTGAAAAACTTGCTTCCGGAAATTGATTTTGTGATGTCGATGTCGGCTCGGGAATTCTATCGAAAGGATTATGATGTTGATTTCATTTTCTCGGCAGTTCCGTTAAAAACAGAGAAGAAATTATTCGTGGTTAACAATTTTTTATCTGAACAGGAAAAGCGTCAATTAAGAGAGCGGGTTTTACGATCTACGGCAATCATTCAGACGGAGATCGTGACGCCAGAGAAGATTTTGGCAGTGGTAAAAAAACACGCGAAGGTTGTGGATGAAACAAGTCTCTATGAGGAATTACTTAGCCTATTTGCTCCAAAGGAATCCAAAATTTTAGAAAAGAAACGGCCTCATCTGATTGATCTATTAAAAGGCGAAACGATCCAAATTTTTGAAGATACAATCAGCTGGTCTGAAGTTTTAGATGCGCTGGCACAGCCGTTAGAGCGGCAACAGGTCATTACAGAGGATTATGTCAAAGCATTGAAAAAAGAGATGCCGGTTTTGCCTGCCTATTCCGTTTTACGTCATAAAATCGCGTTGCCGCATACGGTGACGGAGGCGGGAGCAATCGGCGTTGGAATCAGTTTAGGATTGGTGAAAAAAGGGGTTCTCACAGAAGATGGTCGGAAGATCCATACCGTCATTTTACTTGGTTCCAATGATAAAGATGAACATTTGGATTTGATTTTTGAAATGATGAGTTTAGCTGGAGCAAAAGAATTGGCTCAATTAGAAAAAGCAGCAACGAAAGAAGAGATTCGGGAGGCGTTGATTCGTTTCAACGATGAGTATTGGAGGGCGAAATAATGACAGAAACGACACTAAGTTCCTATGTAAAAGAACCATTAGTTTTTGCGCAAGAAAATTTTTCTTCTCAAGCGGAGCTATTTGAAGAGGTTGCTCAAAAAGCTTTAGATTTGGGTTGGGTGCGTGAAGACTTCTTGAACCGAATCAGGAAGCGGGAGGAAACATTTCCAACAGGGATTCAATTAATGAATTTTGGCGCAGCCATCCCTCACACAGATGCGGAGTGTGTGTTAGAAGAATTTGTTGCGGTAATCACTATGCAAGATCCCGTTGTTTTTTACAGTATGGAAGACAACAGCACCCAGGTTAAGGCACAGATCATCTTTGTCTTAGGATTAAATCAACCTCATGCGCAGTTAGAAATGCTGCAATCGTTAATGGGGTTATTACAAAACGAAACCGTTCTATCAGAATTACTGTTGGCGACAACGGAAAATGAATTAATCAGTACAATCAAGAAAAACCAATTATAAATGTAAAAAGGAGAGAATCATTATGAAAACAATTCGTGTATTAGTAGCATGTGGAGCCGGAATCGCAACATCAACGGTGGTTATGAAAAAAGTCGAGGATTTATTTGCCCGAAATGAGATGCCGGTAGAAATCACTCAAATCAAGATTGCTGAAGCAGCAGGGAAGCAAGACAGCGCAGATATGTTGATTTCAACGACGATGTTGCCAACCCAATATACTATTCCGGCAATTTCAGCGATGGCGTTCTTAACAGGGATTGGAACAGAAAAAGTTGAGAACCAAATCATTGAGGCAGCTAAAGGGATTCAATAATTTTGAAATCAGGTATGTCCATTCCGCACGTCGCAGATAATTATAATTTTGAAGTTTAGCGGGATGGCATACGTGATGAGATTCTGATTTATTTTTTCCAAGGGAAAAAGGTAAATATATCAAAACGAATTAGGAGGAACGTATCAATGGATGGGTTAATGAATGTGGTACAAAGTATTTTAGGTGCTGGCGCAAGCGTCATGCTGCCGATCATTATTTTCATTGTTGGAATTATTTTTAGGGTTCCAGTAAAAAAAGCAATTATATCGGGGATAACTGTAGGTATCGGGATGATCGGGATCAACTTGGTGATCAATGTGTTGACTACAAACGTTGGTCCAGCAGCACAGGCAATGGTCGAACGGTTTGGTTTGAATCTGACGATCATCGATGCTGGCTGGCCAGCCAGCAGTCTCAGCCGGGACATGGGCGCAACCAATCGCGGCTGTAATGATTCCAGTGATTTTAATCGTGAACTTAATTATGCTGGCATTAAATCGAACGAAGACACTGAATATCGACATCTGGAACTACTGGCATGTTAGTTCTGTGGCAGCAACTGGTTATATTGTAACAAAAAGTTTTTTCTTTGGCATCTTGTGCGGTATTTTGTTTACGATCATTATTCAAATTATTGCGGATAAAACAGCTCCTAAAGTTCAAGAATACTATGGGCTTGAAGGTATCAGTATCACGACAGGCTCTGCTCAAGGGTACGCTGTTTTGGCGTTGCCGATTGGTTGGTTAGTCGATAAGATTCCTGGTATCAATAAATTGGATGTAAAACCAGAAACGATCCAAAAACGTTTTGGGATTTTTAGCGAACCAATGATCATGGGGATCATCATCGGGATGTTCCTTGGCTTGTTGGGCGGTTATGATTTCATTGGTATCTTGCAAATCGGGATGAACATGGGCGGAGTAATGTTCTTAATGCCCCGAATGGTAAAAATCTTGATGGAGGGTTTAATCCCAATTCAAGAAGGCGCACAAAAATTATTGCAAAGCCGTTATGGGGATCGTGAGATCTATCTAGGAATGGATGCGGCGTTAGCAACAGGTTCACCGGCAGCATTGTCAACAGGTCTTTTGATGGTACCAATCACATTATTCTTAGCGGTTATTTTACCAGGAAACCGTGTTTTGCCGTTTGGCGACCTAGCAACGATTCCATTTTTCGCGGCCTTAGTTGTACCTAGTCGTAAAGGAAATATTTTACACTCCGTAATTTCTTTAACGGTAGTTATGGCAGTGGCTTTATTGATGGCGACGAACTTTGCACCTGTTATCACTGAAATGGATCTTCTTTAAATTATCTGAATTAGTCGCACAAGTGATGTAGGAGGCATAGAGAAATGACGAAAACAATGCAGGGTGTTTCAAAACAAGCCCCCGGCTACGATCAAATGGCATTTATCGACCTTGCTGTACCTGAAGCAACAGAGGATAAGGTCTTGATCAAAGTCGCATATACCGGTATCTGCGGGTCA
>Ga0153985_1000075_pt1 | contig 30768 bp, 22 predicted proteins | sample TSGA069MetaG_FD_104715 | JGI IMG/M metagenome (GOLD analysis project Ga0153985, IMG submission 104715) | Attine ant fungus gardens microbial communities from Georgia, USA - TSGA069 MetaG | ecosystem: Host-associated > Fungi > Mycelium > Unclassified | place: USA: Georgia, Alexander Wildlife...
CCAAGATATTTGCGATATGCTAAACGCATATGGTTTGAATGCCCGTGCATTAGAACGTAGAAATGGGTATATTTCTTACTTGAAAGGCGCTGAGAAAATCGCTGATTTTTTGACACTGATCGGCGCCACCAATTCCATGTTGAAATTCGAGGACGTGCGGATCGTGCGAGACATGCGTAACTCAGTCAACCGTTTGGTGAATTGTGAAACCGCCAATATGAACAAAACGATCGATGCTGCTTCGAAGCAGATCGACAATATCGAGTTTATTCAAGATCGAGTTGGCTTGCAAGCTCTACCTGAAAAGCTGCAAGAAATCGCCGAATTACGTTTGGAACATCCCGAGGTCAGCTTGAAAGAGCTAGGAGAAATGATTCCATCAGGAGCGATCTCGAAATCAGGGATCAATCATCGCATTCGAAAAATCAACGAATTTGCCGATCATCTTCGTGAACAAGTCAGCTAGTCGAATGGAATAAAAATGAATCAAAAGAGCAGGAGCAGATTTGACGTGGATGTTCGCGTCAAATCTGCTCCTGCTCTTTTATTTGTGGTTACTCATTGATCAATGCAGTTAATTCCTCAGCAGTGATCGATTCATCAAAAATGTGCCCATCTAAGATAATCGTTGGCACAAATTGAATGTTGGCGTTTTTCGCTTCTTCCACAATTTCTCCGGCGATCGCAGGATGATTTTGTTCAGATAGCCCTAAGGTATTTTTCGCATATTCTGCCACTTCATTTAAAGATAAATGACCCCATTCGTCTTGTGTTTGATAAATTTTTGTAATCTCAGCGATCGTTGCCTGAGGATCTGTACTGGAAACAAACCGATGCATCACATTGCCTCGTTGCAATGATTCTTTTTCTTTGTCGAATAATTTGATGACACGGCGTAGTTTCCCAGCTGTGACAGCTTCACTTAAGGTCGGTAACGATTCCTCAAACCATTGCCGACAATAAGGACAACGCAAATTCATAAATTCGACGATCGGTTTAGCGGAAGGGTCTCCGATATGTATCCCTGTTACCGCATTTGTTTCTTGTGCTTTGATTATTGAAATATCCATTAAGATTCCTCCTTTTTCTTTTAGTTTACCGAAGTTTCTACTGAAAGAAAAGCCTCAGGTCTTTTGATCCGAGTCTGTGAAATGAGGAGGGAAATTAGCTAAATACTATGTATTTCGTTTCACGAAATAAAGAAAATTACCCAGCCGGTGCTTTTATATTCCTTGATTTTCAGCTATAATGAATTGTGTTTTATTGTGCAAAATGATGATTAAAGGAAGTTATATAGATGAGAAAAAGAAAAACAATGGATGGCAATACGGCAGCTGCCTATATTTCCTATGCCTTTACGGAACTTGCGGCGATCTATCCGATAACCCCTAGTTCAACCATGGCTGAATTAGTGGATCAGTGGTGTGCTCAGGGAAAGCATAATCTTTTTGGGCAGCCGGTGAAAGTGGTTGAAATGCAATCTGAAGCAGGGGCGGCGGGTGTGGTTCACGGCTCATTAAAAACCGGCGCCTTAACGACGACCTATACAGCATCTCAGGGACTTTTGTTAATGGTACCAAATATGTACAAGATTGCTGGGGAAATGCTGCCAGGCGTCTTTCATGTCGCCAGCCGAGCAGTAACAACCAATGCCTTGAATATTTTCGGAGATCATACCGACGTAATGGCCACTCGACAAACAGGCTTTGCTATGCTAGCGGAAAGCAGTGTTCAAGAAGTAATGGATTTAGCGCCAGTCGCTCATTTAGCAGCAATTGAAGCCAACATTCCATTTTTAAACTTTTTTGATGGTTTCCGAACCAGTCACGAGATTCAAAAAATCGAGGTGCTGGACTATGAAGAACTCGCACAACTGGTTAATCATGAAAAGTTGGCTGCTTTTCGTCAAAAAGCGATGAATCCGAATCACCCAACAACGAGTGGGACGAATCAAAATCCTGATATCCATTTTCAACAGCGGGAAACGATCAATCAGCACTATCAAACATTGCCTGAGATCGTTCGTTTTTACATGAAGAAAATCAATGCTTTAAGAGGAACCAACTATGATTTAGTGGATTATTATGGTGCTGCGGACGCCGAAGAAGTTATCGTTTCGATGGGGTCCTCGACGCAAACGATCCAGCAAACGGTGGATCATTTGTGCGCTTCTGGACGCAAGGTGGGAGTCTTGTCGATCCATCTGTATCGACCATTCCCATTAGAAGTCTTCTTAGAAAAAATGCCTGCTACCGTCAAAAGTATCGCTGTATTGGATCGCAGCAAAGAACCTGGTGCCAACGGAGAGTCTTTGCTTTTGGATGTGCAAAGTGCCATGTATGATGCAGCGATTCGGCCGACGATCATTGGTGGACGCTATGGTCTTGGGTCAAAAGATGTAACGCCTGATCAAATCGTTGCCGTTTATGACGAATTGATTAAGCCAAAAGCGAGCCAAAAGAAACGCTTCACCATTGGGATCACGGATGATGTGACGCAATTGTCGTTGCCCTCAAAAGGCACGCTAGATCTAACTGATCCATCCACCTTCCAAGCGAAATTCTGGGGATTCGGCTCTGATGGGACCGTTGGGGCGAATAAGTCAGCAATCAAAATCATCGGTGATCATACCGAAAAATATGTGCAAGGCTATTTCCACTATGATTCGAAAAAATCTGGTGGTCTAACGGTTTCCCATCTGCGATTTGGGGATACCCCCATTCGTTCTACCTATCTGATCGAACACGCGGATTTCGTTGCATGTCATACGCCTGCGTATTTGCATACGTATGATTTGCTGAAAGGACTCAAAAAAGGCGGAACCTTTTTATTAAATACGACCTGGTCACAAGAGCAAATTTTAAATAATCTACCGAAGAAGATGAAACGTTATCTTGCTGAAAACGAGATCCGTTTTTATACCATCAACGCCATGCAGTTGGCAATGGAAGTTGGCTTAGGTGGGCGGATCAATACCGCGATGGAAACAGCCTTCTTTTACTTGGCAAACATCATTCCGACCGAGGAAATCTTGCCGATTTTAAAAGAAGAGGCGCTGAAAAGTTATCGGCACAAATCGATGGCGATCGTTGAAAAGAACCAAGCAGCCATTGATCGCACCATCGAATTATTACAAGAAATCCCTGTTCCAAGCGAGTGGGCAACAATCGAAGTGCCGGAAAGGACATCCACTGCTATGACACAATTTGTGCGGGAAATCGTGGAACCCATCAACCGTCAAGAAGGCAATCAACTATCCGTCGGCACCCTCGTAAGGAACCAAATGACTGAAGGGGTGATCCCTGTCGGGACAACAGCGGTTGAGAAGCGGGGCATCGCTGTTGAAGTGCCTGAGTGGCTATCAGATCGCTGTACCATGTGCAATGAGTGTGCCTTCGTCTGTCCTCATGCGGCGATCCGCCCGTTTTTGGCAGATGAAGATGAATTAACCGAAGCACCGGAAGGCTTTATCGTCAGAGAGATGCGAGGAGCGAACGGCCAAAAATATCGAATTCAAGTTTCCGTTGAAGATTGTACAGGTTGCGGCCTTTGTGTGGAGGCATGTCCCGCCAAAGGGAAAGCCTTGACGATGCGTCCTTACGAAGAACAAAAAGAGCAAGCTTTAAATTGGGCTTTTGCGATGACTTTACGCCAAAAGGAAAATCCAGCAAAACCAGGAACTGTTTTGGGCTCCCAATTCAATAAGCCCTTATTGGAGTTCTCTGGTGCTTGTGCGGGCTGTGGGGAAACCCCTTATGTCAAACTTCTGACCCAAATGTTTGGTGATCGCATGATGATCGCCAATGCGACCGGCTGCTCTTCGATTTGGGGTGGAACCTCACCAGTATCCCCTTATACAACCAATCACTTAGGACAGGGTCCAGCTTGGTCAAACTCGCTGTTTGAAGACAATGCCGAATATGGCTATGGCATGTTCTTAGCCAACCAAACCCGACGGGAGAAATTAGCAGCCCAGTTGCAGTCATTGAAAGCCGCTGTATCAGAAGAATTGCAGGCTTTGATTGATGATTGGGACCTTCATCGAGAAGAAAGTGCTGGGACACAGCAGCGAGCAGCAAAATTGATCGCCGCCTTAGAAGCTGAGGCTTCCACGACACCTCAGCTGAACAAAATTCTGCAGGAAAAAGATTTGTTTGTTAAGCCAAGCCAATGGATGATAGGTGGCGATGGCTGGGCATATGATATTGGGTTTGGCGGTATCGATCATGTTCTCGCTTCTGGTGCAGATGTCAATATTCTTGTGTTAGATAATGAAGTTTATTCCAATACGGGGGGGCAAGTCTCCAAAGCGACACCAACTTCGGCTATTGCTAAATTCGCTGCTAGTGGCAAGTTTGTTTCCAAAAAAGATTTAGGAATGATGGCGATGACCTACGGACATGTCTACGTCGCACAAATCGCATCTGGTGCTAATCAAATGCAAACGATCAAAGCCTTTGAAGAAGCCGAGCGGTTCCCGGGACCGTCAATCATCATTGCCTATACGCCATGTATCACTCACGGTCTTGCTGGCGGAATGCGTCAATCCTTGAAAGAAGCGCAAGAAGCAGTTGCATCAGGGTATTGGAGTCTCTACCGCTATAACCCGCTGTTGGCAGAAAATGGGAAACAGCCAATGACGCTCGATTTCAAAAAGCCAGCATTTGATCAAATGCCTGCCTTTATGCAGACCCAAGTCCGATTTGCTTCCTTGCAGTCTGCCAATCCCAATGCGGCGCAAGCCTTGTTTGAAAAAACCGTTTCAGATGCGAAAACTCGTTTCTATAACTATGCCCGCTTAGCAGGTCAAGAAGAAAAAATTCGAGCAAAGCTTGAAAAAAATGTAAGTACTGATACAGAACAACCAATGGCAGTAAAAACGGAGCGTGTGCGAAGAGAAAAACAGCCGTTAAGCGAAGAACAGCTCGCTGAAAGAGCAGCACGGCGTGCAGCGCGCGCAAAACGTCGTCAGCAAGAATAATCGCTAGCTGAGGAACGACCCTGGAAAAACGCTTTATCACGTTTTTTCAGGGTCGTTTGTTGTTTTTCCTATGAAATGCGTGCAAGAAGCTCTTTTAGATGAAATCTTCTAAGACCTTTGACAAACAATGATTTCATGATAATGGTAAACTAAATAAAAGAGCTGTTTATTTTTTCAAAACTTTTTCATAAATTTGTTTTTTTTCAAATCTTTGAAGAGGTCCTATGTTATACTATTATCTGAAGTCTTAAGAATAAAGGAAGGCTGTTTATGTTGATAAATTTCAGGGATTTTTTTAATTTAGATTATTGGAGAGAATTGCTCTCATTTGATATATTTTCTTGGTCTTTTTTAGTAAATGTTTTAGATGTGATCGTTGTTTGGTACTTGGTTTATAAGCTTATCCAGCTTGTGCGAGGGACAAAAGCGATCCAGTTGTTCAAAGGAGTCGGACTGTTCATTGTTCTAAGGTTTTTGGCTGGTATCGTAGGATTAAAGACGCTATCTTGGTTGATGGATCAAGTCATTACTTATGGGGTGATCGCCGCAATTGTTATTTTCCAACCAGAAATTCGACGGGGGCTAGAGCATCTTGGACGCAGCTCTTTCTTCAAGACTTCTAAAAACGAAAAACGGCGGGATGAAGTTTTGGTCCAAGCACTGGACAAAGCTGTTCAATATATGGCAAAACGAAAGATCGGTGCATTGATCACGATCGAGCGGACGACTGGTTTAGAAGAATACATCGAAACTGGGATTCCCTTAGATGCGGATGTGACGGGCGAACTACTGATCAATATTTTTATTCCTAATACACCGCTGCATGATGGTGCAGTCATTTTAAGAGATGATAAGATCGCTGTTGCTAGTGCCTACTTGCCATTGTCAGAAAGTCCACTGATTCCGAAAGAATTCGGGACACGTCATAGAGCAGCTGTTGGGATATCAGAAGTCAGTGACGCATTGACCATTATCGTCTCAGAAGAAACCGGCGACGTTAGTATTACGCTAAATAATCGCATGTTGACTGAACTTTCTCGCCAAGAGTATCTCGACGTGTTGAATCGCGAATTAGTTCCGGAAGAAAAACCTGGCAAACGCAACTTGCTGCAATCTTTCTTTGAAGGGGTCAACAAAGGAGGAAGAAAATGATCAAGAAAGAGCGTCGTCAAAACGTATTTTATGGTATACTAGCGCTGTTCTTTAGTCTGGTTTTGTTTTTCATCGCCAGCGGATCAAGTCTGCAAGTCAATCTTGCGGGAACATCAAATCCTTATGAGGAAGAGATCGAAAATGTACCGATTCAGACCACCTACGACACGGATGAATACTTCATCCAAGGATTTGAAACAACAGTGGATGTGACTTTATCTAGTCGAAATCGTGTACAATTGAATGCAGAACGTAGTGAGGAAACACGGAGCTTTCGAGTCGTAGCTGATTTGACTGGGCTCGATGAAGGAACCCATGAGGTCCCTTTAGAAGTAAAAAATCTTAGTTCAAGCGTCACAGCTGAAATCGAACCAAAAACAGTCACTGTGACGATCGAGAAAAAAGTGACCCAAACGTTTACCGTTGAACCCGTCATCTCCACTGACGGAGCAACGAGTGGTTACGGCGTCGATTCAATGAGTGTCGATCCGCAGAAAGTAGAAATCACAACTGGCGATCAAACATTAGCTGAAATCGACCGAGTGGTAGCAATCGTAAATCCAGATGATATCACTGGGGATTCGATCACTGTCAATGGAACCATCGGAGCCTGGGATAGCGACAACAATCCATTAGCGATCATCGCGGATCCTGATTCGGTAGATGTTGCATTGGTGATGGAGGCTCCAAGCAAAGAAATTGAATTGTTTGTTACACAACAAGGGACAACTCCAGACGGGATCTCCCATTACATTTATCGCATGAGCAGTATCAGTGCCGTTCTGACAGGACCACAAAGTATCTTGGATGAAACCCAACAGATCGGTGTGCCGGTGGACGTTAGTGAGATCACGACAACGACGGAACGGACAGTAACCATTCCAGTGCCTGAGGGGACAACAATCAATCCAACGGTCGTGACGATCCAAATCACACCGGTTGCAGAAGCTACTACGGAGAATCAATCAAACAATGATAGCAATGAAGCAGTGAATAGTGAGAATTCTCAAGACAACTCTTCAACAGACGACACGACGAACGAACAAACAGAGAATTCCGCAAGCAGCACGACGACAAGTAGTTCTTAGTCGTTTGACTGTAGAGAATGAATAAGAGAGGTTATTAAAATGGGAAAATATTTTGGTACTGATGGTGTTAGAGGAGAAGCTAACAAGGAATTGACACCTGAGTTAGCATTTAAATTGGGGCGTTACGGCGGCTATGTACTAAGTCAACATGAAACCGGGGACCGTCGTCCTCGCGTATTGGTTGGGCGAGACACACGAATTTCTGGACAAATGCTAGAAAGCGCATTGATTGCTGGTTTGTTATCCGTTGGGATCGAGGTATTTCAATTAGGCGTTATTTCCACACCAGGAGTGGCATACTTGACGAAAGTACAAAAAGCAAGCGCAGGTGTGATGATCTCTGCCTCTCACAATCCTGCACAAGACAATGGGATCAAGTTCTTCGGAAATGATGGCTTTAAATTAGTCGATGAACAAGAAGCTGAAATTGAAGCATTGCTTGATGCGCCGGAAGATACACTTCCTCGACCTTCTGCCGATGGCTTAGGAACGGTGGATGAGTTCCCAGAAGGGTTATTGAAATACTCTCAATTTCTACGTCAAACGATTCCTGACGATTTAGAAGGGATCACGGTTTGTGTCGATGCAGCAAATGGCGCAACAGCTACAAGCGTTAATCGTTTGTTTGCCGATCTAGAAACAGAATTCTTCACAATGGGAACTTCCCCAGATGGGTTGAACATCAATGATGGTGTTGGTTCGACTCACCCCGAAACATTAGCCGAATTCGTCGTTGAAAAAGGGGCCGATGCTGGTCTTGCATTTGATGGAGATGGCGATCGGGTCATCGCAGTTGATGAACTAGGAAATATCGTTGATGGCGATAAGATCATGTATATCTGTGCAAAATATTTAGCAGAACAAAAACGCTTGAACCAAGGAACGATCGTTACAACAGTCATGAGCAATTTAGGGTTCCACAAAGCAGTGGAAGCAATTGGTCTGAAAGATGTGATCACACAAGTCGGTGACCGTTATGTCGTAGAAGAAATGCGTAAAAACGATTATAATTTCGGTGGCGAGCAATCAGGGCATATGATTTTCTTGGATTTCAATACGACAGGTGACGGTTTACTATCAGGAATTCAACTATTGAATATCATGAAACAAACGGGCAAGAAACTGTCGGAATTAGCAGGAGAGGTAACGATCTATCCACAAAAACTTGTCAACATTCGAGTGACAGATAAAAATGGTGCGATGGATGTTCCAGCTATCCGTAAAATCGTGGAAGAGACAGAAGCAGAAATGAACGGCGAAGGCCGTATCTTGGTTCGTCCTTCAGGAACAGAACCATTGCTTCGGGTGATGGCAGAAGCACCAACCATTGAAAAAGTCGATTACTATGTTGAAAAAATCGCAGCGGTCGTTCGAGAAGAAATCGGTGCGGAATAAATGAAGAAGTAAGACGATCAAAAATATTCTTTGGTCGTCTTTTTTGTCTACTTACCAGCAAGAAGCCAACTTGCGAACTAGAGAAACTTGTCAACGAATTTGTCGACAACGCTTAAAAGGGAACACGCCGTGGGCAAGCCTTGCGAAGTATAGTTGCTTTTAAAAGTCTTTTCGGATTTGTTGTGCAGAAAACAAGAAAAAAGAACCCCTATGAACGATCGAGTCATCGAACGAGGAGTTCTTTTTATTAAACAGAAGATAACCAATTCGGTTTCAGTTTTTTAAAAAACTATTCAACGGTAACGGATTTTGCTAAGTTTCTTGGTTTATCAACATCGAATCCGCGTTGTAAAGTGGCAAAGTAAGCCAGCAGCTGTGTTGGAACGACTGCCACTAAGCTGGTTACCAATGGATGAACATTTGGCAAAATGATTTGATCAGTCGCTTTTGCTAACTCTTGACTAACGATCACAAGGGTGTGAGCCCCACGAGATTCGACTTCTTTCAAATTGCCCCGCGTATGAGAGCCAGTCACTTCTTCCGTGATCACACCGATCACTGGTGTACCTTCTTCGATCAACGCGATGGTGCCGTGTTTTAATTCACCAGCCGCAAAGCCTTCCGCTTGGATATAAGAAATTTCTTTTAATTTCAATGCCGCTTCCATTGATACATAGTAATCATTCCCACGACCAATGTAAAATGCATTACGGGTTTCGGAAAGAAAATCTTCAGCAAATTGACTGATAACAGCTTTTTCATCCACTAAAGCCTCCATTGCAGAAGCAACGATGCTTAGTTCATGGAACACGTCAAAATCCAATGCTTCAGGGACAGCTTTTTCATCACCAATGGCTTTTGCTAATAAGGTCATGACAGCGATCTGTCCGGTATATGCTTTTGTAGAGGCAACGGCGATTTCTGGACCAGCATGAAGCAATAAGGTATGGTTCGCTTCTCGAGAAAGAGTAGAACCAGCAACATTGGTAATCGTGAGACTAGGAAGACCTAACTGGTTGATCGTCACTAATACTTGACGGCTATCTGCCGTTTCACCACTTTGTGATAAGAACAAGAAGAAGGGTTTTGCTGACAACAATGGCATGTTGTAGCCAAACTCACTAGATAAGTGAACCTCAACAGGGATCTGTGTTAGCTTTTCTAAAATGGATTTTGCTGCCCAACCAGCATGATTACTGGTACCACATGCGATGATGTAGATTCGATCGCTAGCTAAAAGTTCGTTTTTTAACGCTGGATCGATTACTACTTCACCGGATTCTCCTTGATATTCTTGGATCAAGCGGCGCATCACGGTTGGTTGATCATCGATTTCTTTTAACATGTAGTAAGGGTACGTTCCTTTTTCGATGTCAGTCAGATCTAGTTGTGCTTCATAAGATTCACGGTACACAAGGTTTCCTTTTGGATCTTCGATTTCGATCGCATCGGCTGTTACGGTCACCATTTCGCCATCTTCGATCTCAACAAAATGAGTCGTTTGATCGAGCATTGCTAAGGCATCGCTGCAAATGACATTAAATCCATCTCCCAAACCGATCAATAAGGGACTTTTATTTTTAGCAACATAAATGGTTTCTGGATCTTTTTTTTCTACTAAAGCAAAGGCATAAGAGCCGCGAATCAAGGACAAAGCTTTTTTAAAGGCCGCTTTGGTCGTGCTGTTGTCTTGCTCTTTCAACACTTCAATCAAATGAACAACGATTTCGGTATCTGTTTGACCTTCAAACTGGTGGTTGCTTAAATATTCTTGATGAAGCTCTTCAAAGTTTTCGATCACACCATTATGAACCAAAACGAGTGCTTGGTTTGCCGAAGTGTGAGGATGAGCATTCATTTCTGATGGCTTGCCATGGGTCGCCCAACGGGTATGTCCGATACCGATCGTTCCTGTTACTTCAGAAGTCACTTTTTCTTCCAAGTTTTTGATTCTTCCTTGGGCTTTCACTAAATGATCCGAAGTCCGATCAGCGACATAAAGGCCTGCTGAGTCATAGCCCCGATACTCTAAGCGTTCCAATCCGTTTAAAATAATTCGTTCTGCATTTGATTTTCCTACGATTCCTACAATTCCACACATAATGATAATCCTACTTTCAAAAAATTTAGTTTGGCATTATGTATTTCTATCTGCGCAGCAAGTCTTTGTCATCATCTTACGATGAGATTTGTTCTTGCCTGTAGAGTGCAGTCCCTAGAGTCATCCGCCGAATGTTTCGATAAACTCTTTCCTCGTCATCTGTTTCCAGATCAGGCGCTATCCATATTGGTCTATCTATCCTCCTTGTGAGATATTTTATAGAAATACAAGCAATATCATAATATTTATTCCTGTTTCTGTCAACTGTAAGTTATATGAAAATAATTGGTATAGTTATTGGTAAGGTTGATTTGAACCAGTCTAAAGGGAATCAAAACAGCTGACATAGCTTTGTCGAATAAGATTCCCAAGAAATTTCCTCATAAAGCTATGCTTTTTTTTTTAAGTTCGCTACAATAAAAAAGTAAGAAAGTGAGGGAATGAAATGCCAGAATTTGTAAATTGTATGACTTTTTCAGAGCTAAAGAAAATAGTAGCTGCGATAGAAAAAGATCCTAATGTCACAGATGAAACAAAGGTCATGTTGGATACGGGCTGGGACAGCTTGCAAGAAATTTTACCCGGATCAGTCACCGTGGAAACCGCGCAAACATTCAAAGTCCAGGATGAACTAACAAAGGAATTTTTTGGCGGCTACGTCTTAGCTGAAAAAAGCGAGAAATTTGATGCGGTTGGAGACGAAGAAGCAGTGATCGTCATCAAAAATCTATACTAAATTATGGGAAAGGTGAAAAGTTAGGTGGGAAAATGAATAAAAGAAGATGGATCGCAGCGGCGATCGCAGCAGGGTTATTTATCTGCTCGGGGGTTTTTTCAGTAATCACAAATCGTCCAGAGCAAGAGGAAACTCAAACGCTGCAAGGGTTAAATGCTTTGTTCTACGGAAGTAATGCGATCGAAGAGACAACGTTAGTTGCCGGAGATCAAGACAATCGCATTGTTCGCTTATCTTTAGAAGGAACGATCGCCAGCAGCTCCAGTGGCGGCTTATTCACAACAGAATCTTATGATCATCAGCGATTTTTAGAAGAACTACGGATGATCCAAGACGATCCAACTATTGGGGGCATCTTGATGGAAGTCAATACCCCAGGAGGCGGCGTCTATGAAAGTGCCGAGATTGCTCGTGAATTAGCAAAAATCAAAGAGTTAGGGATTCCGATGTATGTCAGTATGAAAAACATGGCAGCCAGTGGCGGTTATTATATTTCGGCAGGTGCTGATAAAATTTTCGCAACGGATGAAACGATTACCGGTTCGATCGGAGTGATCATGTCGGGGCTCAACTATGCCGGCTTATTCGAAAAGCTAGGGATCGAAGACAATACGTATAAAAGTGGTGCACTAAAAGATGTAGGTTCAGCAACGAGAGAGCCAACAGAAGCCGATAAAGAAGTCTTGCAGACCTATGTCGACAATGCTTATGGTCGGTTCGTTAAAATTGTGGCTGAAGGACGCGGCATGACAGAAGAAGCCGTTAGAAAGATCGCTGATGGCCGCATCTATGATGGTCAGCAAGCGGTGTCTGTTGGCTTAGTGGATGAAATCGGTTTTCCTGAAGATACATTAGCAGCAATGCAAGCAGATCTAGGCTTGGAAGATGCAGAGATTTTCAGCTATGACGTTTCATCTACTGGATTTGCTTCTACTTGGTTAGGTTCAAGTTTAGCCGAACTGCAAGGACTAAAAGAATCAAATACAGAACGAGTGATCCAATTGATGGAAAGCTTAGGAACAAGCGATGCCCCTAAACCTCTTTATTATTATGGAGGTGAATAACTATGACAGATAAAAACAAGTATTCCACTGGCACATCGTCAACGGATGACAGTCACACAAGTACAACAATCGATCAAAGGGAACAGCGCGAAACCTCCACACCGTCAACCGGTCATACGGATGTGCGAACTGAAGCGCAGGTTTCAGAAACAGCCGAACCAGTAAACGCCAGCAAAGCGATGAAGAACGCACAAGTAAACCATCCCGATGATTTTTATCAACAAGTCTTGACGTCTTTTCAAGAAGAAGAGTATAACCAAAGTGAGATCGAAGAAAGACAAAAAGCGTGGCAGCATTTTGAAGAACCTGAAAAACAGACCGAAGACAAACGGTTCTTTAATGACTTTCCTAGCTACTTTTTTGCCGGTTTTTGGATTCGTTTGTTTGCTTTTTTAGTGGATCTTCTAGTGATCCGGGCAATCACGCAAATGACGATCGGCAGTATCTATAATCTAGCGAATCTAACGGCAACCAATCAGCGGTTTGGTCTTTACAACATCTGTGCCTTAGCGATCTATCTGGGCTATTTTGTTCTGATGACGAAGCTGAATCATGGCCAAACAATTGGGAAAATGCTCTTTGGCATCCGCGTTATTTCTTTTGTAGAAGAAGAACTCAGTTGGCAAACGGTCTTGATTCGCGAACTTTGCGGGCGCTATGTGCTGCAATTCAATGTTTTCTTTTATCTCGGTTATTTACCAATCGTCTTTAATAAAAATAAGCAGCAGGCTGCGGATTATTTTGCAGAAACAAGTGTGGTAACCATCAATTTGATCAAGGCCTTTAATAAACAGGTGGATGCCAATCACGTAATGATTGGTGCACAAAACTAACTAGCAGATCAAGCAATTAGTAAAGGAGGGGTCGTGAATGGGTGAGACGATTGATTTCCCGGGACCAAATGAGCGGCTTCGTCTGGCGGCAGAAAAAGCCTACCAGTCAAAAGAGTTTTTGCAGGCTTTTCGTTTGTACAATGAACTTTATCAAAAAAACGCCAGTTTTGAGATCAATCAATGGCTCGTGGAATGCTTGCAACAGCTGAATGATTTTGCCAAAGCGTTAGATCTTGCGGAAGACTATCTAGATGATTATTTGAAACAAACTGATGGTTTTTTACAAATTGGTCATCTGCTGATCTTGGATGGTCAATACTTAAAAACTCGGCGCTGGCTTACATTAGGTCAGAAAACAAAAATTCCAAAACGCTATCAGGAACAGTTGGCTAGTGAACTAGCTAAAGTAGAAGAAGTACAACAAATTTTAGGATTGGAAGATTTTCATGGGAAACGCAAGCATTTACGCGCATTAGATGAAGCCAATCAACCGGTGAGTGCAACAGAGTGGCACGTTTTTACCCAAGCAATTACCAAATCACAATTTATCTCGCTGATGCATGACACGTTGGCTTCCATCAAAAATCCGTATTTGCTACCTAAATTAGTGGATGAGCTCGTGCGTCTTGAAGTGGACGAACCTTTTGACCTAATCGATTACCTTGGGAATATGCAGCAAATCGTTCCGAAAGAATTGAAACTTTTACAGGAGGATGACGCTGTTAAAGCGATCCATAAAGCGATCGAAGAAACGATCGCCCAAGAGGACCCGATTTTAGCGGAAAGTGTCTCAGCAGAAATCGATGATCATTTAGCGATAAGTTACCCGTTTTTACCGGCAAAAGAAGAGGCAAACGCATGGGTGGCAAGCTACATTGAAGATTATCGCGGGTTATTTGAAGAAAAAGAACAGCCAAAAGCAGACAATGAAATAGAAGAACGCAAACGACACTTGCGCAATATCCTACGTTTGAGCATTCGCTGAAAGAAAAATTCGCAACTTTCATGGTAAAATGTTTACAATTAAACAACGTTAGTGTACTATTTAAAGGTATGCATGAAGCTATTTCATATGTAAATCAATTAATATTCGGAGGGAAATAAATGACTGCAAAATGGGAAAAAACAGGCACCAATGATGGTGTTTTGACATTTACGATCGCTCAAGCGGAAATCCAAAAAGGCTTGACGACTGCATTCAATAAAGTGAAAGGCAATCTTAACGTACCTGGCTTCCGTAAAGGGAAAGTTTCACGCCAAGTATTTAACCGTATGTACGGCGAAGAAGCGTTGTATGAAGATGCATTGAACGCTGTTCTTCCAGAAGCTTATGAAGCTGCTGTAAAAGAAGCAGGGATCGATCCTGTTTCGCAACCAAAAATCGACGTTGACAGCATGGAAAAAGGTCAAGACTGGGTAATCAAAGCAGAAGTTACTGTAAAACCTGAAGTAAAACTTGGTGATTACAAAGATTTAACTGTTGAAAAACAAGACCGTGAAGTAACAGAAGAAGACGTTGATGCACGCATCAAACGCGAACAAGAAGCACAAGCTGAATTAGTTATCAAAGAAGACGAAGCAGCTGAAAATGGCGACACAGTCGTTATCGACTTTGAAGGCTTCTTAGGAGAAGAAACATTTGAAGGCGGCAAAGGTGAAAACTACTCACTTGAACTTGGCTCAAACTCATTCATCCCTGGTTTTGAAGAACAATTAGTAGGAACAAAAGCTGGCGATAGCAAAGACGTTACCGTGACTTTCCCAGAAGATTATCAAGCAGAAGATTTAGCTGGTAAAGAAGCAGTCTTCAAAGTAACGGTTCACGAAGTAAAAGCAAAAGAACTTCCTGAATTAGATGATGAATTCGCAAAAGACGTTGATGACAGCGTTGAATCATTAGCGGAATTAAAAGAAAAATATCGTGCTGAATTGACTGAAACAAAAGAAAAAGCAGCAGAAGATGCAAAAGATGAAGCTGCGATCCGTCAAGCAGTTGAAAACGCAGAAATCGTTGAATTACCACATTCAATGGTACATGATGAAGTACACCGTTCAATGGATGAGTTCTTGAACAATATGCAACGTCAAGGAATCTCACCAGAAATGTATTATCAATTAACTGGTTCAACTGAAGCAGATCTTCACACACAATTTGAAGGCGAAGCAGAAACACGCGTGAAAACAAACCTTGTCATTGAAGCAATCGCTAAAGAAGAAGGTTTGGAAGCAACAGAAGAAGATATCGAAAAAGAAATCAAAGAACTTTCTGAAGCTTACAATATGCCAGTAGATCAAATCAAACGCGTCTTAACAGAAGACATGTTGAAACATGATATTACAATGAAAAAAGCAGTTGAACTTGTAACAGGCACTGCAAAAGAAGCGTAGGCAAAACTCTTAAAAACGGCGAACATCTAGTGGTGTTGGCCGTTTTTTCATGGGAGTAAATAGGGGATATTTCGGAATTACTAACAAATGATAAGAAAACGTTAGGCAAAGTAAAAATGACTTTTTCTTTCAAAAAAGTTATGATATGATTGTTTAAGACTGCAAAGTTAGTAAACCAAATTCCACTCCTTTAAATAGGTTGGAAAATTTTCAAGGGGTGAACAGTATGTACGATAATACAAACGGTAATGAAGCTGTTCGTTGTTCTTTTTGCGGAAAAACGCAAGAAGAGGTGAAAAAGATCGTTGCAGGGCCTGGGGTCTATATCTGTAATGAGTGCATTGATTTGTGCAAAGAAATCATTGATGAAGAGTTTTACGAAGAAGCAGTTCGGGAGTTTACCGAAGTGCCGAAACCGCAAGAACTATTGAATGTCCTCAATGAATATGTGATTGGACAAGATCGTGCCAAACGAACATTGGCTGTAGCGGTTTATAATCACTATAAACGCGTCAATGTAGAAACGACAGCTGAAGATGTGGAGTTACAGAAAAGCAATATTTGCTTGATCGGGCCAACAGGTTCAGGTAAAACATTTTTGGCACAAACGCTAGCACGTTCACTGAATGTGCCTTTTGCAATCGCTGATGCAACCAGTTTAACAGAAGCCGGCTATGTCGGTGAAGATGTGGAAAATATTCTTTTGAAGCTTTTACAAGCTGCTGATTATAATGTAGAAATGGCTGAAAAAGGGATTATCTATATTGATGAGATCGATAAAATCGCCCGTAAGAGTGAAAATGTATCGATTACTCGTGATGTCTCCGGTGAAGGTGTTCAGCAAGCTTTGCTGAAAATCCTAGAAGGAACCACTGCTAGTGTGCCGCCTCAAGGGGGACGGAAACATCCGCATCAAGAGATGATCCAAATCGATACGACCAATATTCTCTTTATCGTTGGTGGGGCGTTTGACGGGATCGAAACAATTGTTAAAAACCGCTTAGGTGAAAAAACCATTGGGTTTGGTACAAACAACAAACGTCTTGAAGAAGGCGAGAGCGTGATGCAACAGATCATTCCTGAAGATTTGCTTAAATTCGGTTTGATCCCTGAATTTATCGGCCGTTTGCCAGTGATGGCTGCTTTAGAGAAATTGACGGTAGATGATTTAGTGCATATTTTGACTGAACCAAAAAATGCCCTTGTCAAACAATATCAAAAATTGATGGCATTAGATGACACAGAACTCGAATTTGAGCCAGAGGCTTTACGTGCGATTGCTGCGCAAGCAATTGAGCGAAACACCGGTGCTCGTGGATTACGTTCGATCATCGAAAATATCATGATGGAAGTCATGTTCAATGTTCCTTCTGATGAGTCGATTCAAAAAGTCACTATTACGGAAGAAGCTGCGAAAGGACTTGGCGAACCAAAAATCATTTACAATGAAGAGACAAAAAAAGCAGTCTAATCGAGACCAAGTCGGATAGTTTCATTGCTATCCGGCTTTCTTTTTGAAAAAAATGAAAAGGAGCGATCCAATGAAAGTACATGAAGCTGAGATCGTCATTAGTGCTGTTTCACCAGCACAATACCCAGATACACCCTTACCGGAGATTGCCTTAGCAGGGCGCTCCAATGTCGGTAAATCTTCCTTTATCAATACATTGATTAACCGTAAAAACTTAGCCCGAACCTCGTCAAAACCGGGGAAAACCCAAACATTGAATTTTTATTTGATTGAAAATACGCTGCATTTTGTCGATGTCCCTGGCTATGGCTATGCAAAAGTATCAAAAACCGAGCGAGCAAAATGGGGAAAAATGATTGAAACGTACCTCGAACAAAGAGAGCAGCTGCGAGCAGTAGTATCTTTGGTAGATTTGCGCCATGCACCTTCCCAAGAAGATGTTCAAATGTATGAATTTTTAAAGTATTATGAGATCCCTGTGATCGTTGTTGCCACCAAAGCAGACAAAATCCCTCGTGGGAAATGGAATAAGCATGAAAGTATGATCAAAAAAGCGTTGTCCTTTGATCCAGCTGATACGTTCATTCTTTTTTCTTCCATTACCAAACAAGGAAAAGAAGAAGCATGGAAAGCCATCGAAGCAGCAATCAAATAATTTTGAATAAAGAAACGAAGCGAGCAAGTCGCTCCCTTCGTTTTTTTGCTTTTTAAAAGTAAAAATTGGGGATTTAGGCTATTCTACGGAGCGTAGAGTGCCAAATTTGCCCAATTTCAGCGAAAATCTCCTTAATATTTGTTAAACTTGTAACAAGGAGGTGTGGTCGAATGCATGAAACATTAAGTAAAAAATTAAAAGACTATCGATCAAGACATAACTTAACCCAGAAGGAATTAGCTGCGAGGTTATTTGTTTCTGATAAGGCCATTTCAAAATGGGAACGAGGAAATGGGTTGCCAGACATCGAGACATTGGTTCGTCTCGCCGATTTATTAGGCACTCCAGTGGAAGAGCTATTAAAAGAAAAGAAAGAAACCTACTATTATGAATACAAAAGTGAACGGAGGGTTCTACGGCTTCCGTTAATGCACATTTTGATTCCCAATTTATTCTTATTACTGAATCAAGTGACGAGCGTTCGAGAGTTTTTTGTTCTGATGAAAGAGGTACCAACTGCCAGCGGCTGGTTTAGTCTTGGTGTCAAAGCCAAAGGGGTTATTGCTTTGGGAATTGTCAGCTTAGGTTTTTTATCGATTGGCTTATTGTCCTTCGGAATGCTGGGGATTGGGACAGTCAGCACCGGTGTTATTGCAATAGGGAACCTCTGTTTTGGCTTTTTAGTTGGGATTGGCAATCTTGCTGTCGGCTCGATTGTTGTCGGTAATCTTGGCATTGGCTGGCTCGCTTTAGCAAATGTCGCAATTGCGTGGATTGGGGTTGCCGATTACGGCGTGGGGAGTTTTATGGCTGTTTTGCCATCAAATTCAACCACAGAGGATTTTAACCAAGCCATTCAACAACTCTTAGCTTCGGAGATCCCTGACTTGATCAAGACCACTATCTTTGAACCAATGATTCATTTTACAAATTCACCGATTTTTGTGGTGATCTTCGTGATGACGATCTTAGCAGCCGTCTTCCTTATTCTCTGCTTGTTGACCATTGGCTTGGTGCGCTTACGTCAAAGCATGATGTATGAAGAGCTATAAGGAAACCATTAGATGCCAATTCTGATTGCTGCATTTAAGTAGACTCAGTGGCTCATTTTCTATTCGCATAAGTAAAAAGGCAAGGGACGGAAGCGTCCTTTGCCTTTTTTATTAGTCTGCTTTCTTACTATCTTTTGGTTGTTTTTTATTCTCATCATCAGGTTCGTTTTTTAAGAAACGTTCAATATCGTTTTGTTGCTTTTTATTGTCCTTATCGTTATCGGGAAGAAAGGCAAAATCATCAAACATTTTATCTAGCGAGTCTTCTCGTTGGAATTTTAAGCCCATAAGGTTCACCTCCAAGCGCCTTTAGTTTACCACGAACGGTCGTAGATTTCACCAAAAAAAAGCGAAATAGTGTTCAATCGTTTCTCCCTTTACTATAATTAAAGAAAGGGGATAGAAAAGAGGGATAGCGATGATCAAAACTGAAAAAATTTACGGCTTTCTACAATCGACACAAATGGAAGCATCACAGTTGCGTTTGTTGATTGAAAATTGGTTCGCTTTGGTTCGTCTTAGCTATCAGCCGACGGAATACTATTACAATCAGCAAGAAAAGAAACCTTATGATTTTGATGAGGTCAGTCAACTGCTGCATAGCGCCCCTGAAGAAATCAATACTGAATTGATTGTGACGGACGGCCAAAATGAGTCCAGTATCCATATCATTCAAGAGGCTGTTTTACAACGGCACCTGTTTACGAAAGACGTATTTTCCACACAGAAAACAGTGATTTTAAGTTACTTCGATGAAACGATGCAAAGAGATGGATTGTTTGGCTATTTGCGTTCATATGATGAGTACCTGATGCATAACGTCGAGCGAATCGAGAAAAGACAAAATTTTCAATCGATTGCTGAAATCAACGCGTTACCGAAGCGGAAAAATTTTGAACAAGAGATCGTTATTGATTGCAATCAATTTGCTGGGTACGATGTTTTTTACAATGGCTACACACTGACCTCTTGTTGGCGAATGTACTTTTCGGTATTCTATGCTCGTATTATTCCTCAGGTGATCATTACGGATGCGCAACAAGTCGAGCAGGTCCAAGTTAGAGATCAGGGAATCGTGATGGTGGAATTGTATCGCGATCCGTTTCAGTGGGATCACGAGTTGAATCTTTCATACCAGCGTTTGTTTCGCGATCAAACCGGGATCGATCAATTGACATGGGATAATGGCGTCGGTATTTTGAGGGAACCATATATTGAGTACGCCTTTGGCGACCAATTGATCCAAACCATCCAGTACCAAAATGATCGGCTGCAGCCGACGACTAAGCGTAACGCGACACATTTCGTCACTCGAAGCTTCGATTTGGTGAACGAAGAGTACCAGGAGCGACGGGTGAAAGGTTACTTGAATGCACAAGCGTATTTTCCTTGGATCGACCAAGATCGGTTGCGCATGATGGATTATATTGTATTAAAACCGGAATTGACTGTAGATGATGGGGTCGAGGCATATGCCTTTTATATTCGGAATCACCTCGAAATTGATTACTCAGAGGATCGCTTTAAAGACTACACAGCTTGCTTACAATTTTATTTACCAGAAACAGCCTTGAAGGAGCTGCCGATAGACGGATTGAAAGCAGCGATGCCGGATGTTCATTTTGGCTATTTGCACCGCACGCGCAAATATACGTGGGTTAACCTAAAGAAGGATGGGAAAAAACTACGAGTGTATTTTATGAATACCCAAAAGCTATTCGAACAGCAGCTCTTTACCAATCAAGAATGAAAAAGACCCGCAAGATCACGAGGATCTTGCGGGTCTTTTCAATTAGGCAGCTTGTTCAGGCGCTTTTTTCAACAAACCGAATACAACGCCAGAAACGATCGCACCGATTAAGATGAATAGCAAGAACAAAATTGGTTTAGATAATAATAGAACAACGAAGATCCCACCATGTGGTGCCATTAATTGGATATCAAAGGCACCGACAAGCGCACCAGTCAGTGCAGAACCAACGATAAAGCTTGGGATCGCCCGCAATGGATCTGCTGCTGCAAATGGGATCGCACCTTCTGTGACGAAGGATAGCCCCATGACGATGTTTGTTAAACCAGCTTCTTTTTGGTCTTTGGTGAATTTATTTTTAAACAATAACGTTGCGACAAAGATTGCCAATGGAGGAACCATTCCGCCCGCCATTACAGATGCCATCACGACGCTACCACCTTCAGCAACGGTCGTTGCCAATGTTGCAGTACCGAAAACATAAGCGGCTTTGTTGATTGGACCACCTAGATCGGCTGCCATCATTGCTGCTAACAAAGCACCAAGTAAAGCGGCGTTGGTACCACTTAAGCCAGTCAAGAAGCTATTCAAACCGTCATTGATGGCTTTCATTGGCACGTTGATCAGTAACATCAAGAAGCCAGTGATCAATAGGCCGAAAACAGGGTAGAAGAGGATCGTTTTGATTCCTTCTAATGATTTTGGTAAACCTTTGAATAATGAACGCAAGAACTTGATGACATAACCAGCTAAGAAACCGCCAATCAATGCTCCTAAGAATCCAGCACCACCCGTATTTGCTAGGGCACCTGCTGCGAAACCGACGATCAATCCAGGTCGGTCACTGATACTTGAAGCGATGAAACCAGCTAAGACAGGTAGCATAAAACCAAATGCCGCGCTACCGATTTGATTGAACCAAGAAGCTGCTTGGTTGTAGTTTCCTAATTGACTCAAGGCATCTTGAGGGACACCCATGAACTGGTCCACCATGAAGGAAATAGCGATCATGATTCCACCGGCAATAACAAATGGTAACATGTGAGAAACACCATTCATCAAATCTTTATAGATTCGTTGACCGACTGAACCATCAGCTGAAGCGTCCTCTTTATCAGAAGCTTGGCCGCTACCGTGAAAAACAGGAGCAGTTCCGCTCATTGCTTCATTGATTAATTGCTCGGTCTTACGGATACCATCGCTCACAGGACGGTTTACTAAATGTTTACCGTCAAAGCGATCCATTTCAACTTTTTTATCGGCAGCTACGATCACACCAGCAGCTCGGGCGATATCAGCTTCTGTTAAACGATTTTTGATTCCTTCTGAACCATTTGTTTCGACTTTGATGTCAACACCAAGCTCTTTGGCTTTCTTTTTCAAAGCATCTTCTGCCATGTAGGTGTGGGCGATCCCTGTCGGGCAAGCTGTAACTGCGACGATATAGGGACGTTCGCTAGCAGGTGCTGCTTCTTGGTTTGCCGCTTCTTCTGCTAAAGCATCGGCTTCTTGCTGTGCCTCAGCTTCTGAGAAAAGTTGTTGTACTTGATCAGCAGTTGTCGCTGTTTTTAGTTTAGCAACGAAATCTGGATCGATCAATAAGCGAGATAGAGCTGCTAACGCTTGTAAATGAGTATCATTTGCTCCTTCTGGTGCTGCGATCATAAAGAAGAGGTACGTTGGTTGTCCATCTAACGCCTCATAGTCGACACCCGTTTTACTCTTTGCGAATAAAACCGTCGCTTCTTTGACTGCACTGTTTTTGGCATGGGGCATTGCGATGCCGTCACCTAACCCTGTTGAGGTTTGGGCTTCTCGAGCAAGAATTCCTTCTTTGTAGATTTCGACATCTGAAATCCGTCCGACAGCATATAATTTTGCTACCATTTCATCAATGGCACCTTTTTTGTCTGTTGCTTGCAAGTCCATGATCATGGCATCTTTCAGCATCAACTCATTGATTTTCATTTTTTCCATCCTCCTATAGATTCACTTGTTCAATAATGACTTCCGGTAGTAATTCTTCGATAAATGACGCCTCAGCTAAATCATCTGAGAACGCAGTGGCACTGCCACAAGCGACCCCCCATTTGAATGCTTCAACCACATCTTTGGTCTTTGCGTAACGCCCAATGAATCCAGCAATCATGGAATCTCCAGCGCCAACTGAATTTTTCAAAGGTCGTTTCAACACATTGGAGCGATAGATCTCATTGCCAGTAAAGAGCAGGGCACCATCACCACCTAGAGAGACGATGACATTTTTAGCGCCATCCTTTAGCATTCTTTGGCCATAAGGCAAGATATCTTCGATCGTTGAAAAAGAAGTCTCATAAAGTTCCGCTAATTCATGATTATTTGGTTTGATCAGCAAAGGCTGATCGGATAAGGCATCAAATAGTTCCGCACCAGTCGTATCAATGACAAATTCTGCACCAGCTTCTTTAACGATTTTGATCAATTCTTTATAAAAGTCGGCTGGAAGACCAGCTGGTTTACTTCCTGATAGGATGACGATGTCTTCGGCAGAAAGAGCGGCTAATTGGTGTTTCAATTCAGCGATTTCTTGCTCTTGAATGACTGGACCAAGGCCGTTGATTTCTGTTTCTTCGCCGGATTTTAATTTGATATTGATCCGGGTATCGGCAGCGACTTGCGTAAAATTGCTGTTGATTTCCTCTTTGGTCAGCCACTCTTCAATAAAACGACCAGTAAATCCGCCAACAAAACCAAGGGCAGTCGAGGAGATGCCAATTCGCTTCAAAATACGTGAGACATTGATTCCTTTGCCACCAGGTAGTTTAAAGTCTTGTTTCATTCGATTAAGGGCACCGATCTCCAAATGATCGACGTGGACGATAAAGTCGATCGATGGATTGAGTGTTACTGTGTAAATCATTGTATTACCTCCATAATGGTTGTTTTTGCTCTGAATTTCGCTAAATAGTTTTTTGGGCAATAATCGGTGATGATCGTTGCACCTTCAATAAAAGCAACTTGAGCAAAAGTTGTTTGCTGAAACTTGGAATGGTCTAGCAAGACATAGGCTTGTTGACTGTGCTCTAGTGCAATCTGCTTGATCAGGGCTTCTTCAGGATCGGGTGTGGTGAAACCAGCTTCCGAATGAGCACCGTTCATGCCCATAAAACAGCGGTTAAAGCGCAATTTACGCAACTGTTCACCGGCATTGATTCCTAAAACAGCGTTCGTAGCTATCTTAATGGTTCCCCCTAAAATCATGGTGTCGATCCCGTGATCAATCAGTAGGGAAGCGTGCTTGACGGAGTTCGTGACAACTTTCAGCGCTGTGATGGACGATAAGAAAGGAATCATTTCAAGGGTCGTTGTTCCTGCGTCTAGATAAATGACTTCACCATTTTTGATCGTTTGTGCGGCTGCGCGAGCAATTTTTTGTTTTTCCGTTTGAAATTTCGCTTTTTTTTCAGACATGTTGGGTTCAAAACCTAATTGCTGGCTTTTTTTGGCCCCGCCGTGAATTCTAACTAGAAACCCTTTATCTTCCAGTTCTTGGAGATCTCTGCGGATCGTTGACTCTGAAGCATCCAGCAGTTGGATCAGTTCACTGACTTTGACGATCTCCTCTTGATCCAATCGTGCCAAAATCGCTTGATGCCGCTCCTCTGTAAGCATTTACATCACCTCTTCACCTGCCATAGTAACATATGATTCATTCAAAATCAATCATAAACAGTAAAAAACATTCAAAATGAAAGCGTGAATAATAAAAATCGGTCACAAACGGTCATGGTAACCTTCATTTTCCTGAGATTGCTGTCCTTATATTTGACAATTTTTACTATTATTTGGCTTAATTGAATTAAGGGGGGATAAATAAATGAATAACAAAGTCATTTTACAAGGGTTCGAATGGGACCTGCCGGCAGATAGCCAGCACTGGAACAAATTGAAAGAAATGAGTAAAGAAATCAAAGAGTATGGATTTACCGCAATTTGGCTGCCGCCTGCCTATAAAGGGACAGCTGGGTCCGAAGACGTTGGGTATGGTGTCTATGATTATTATGATCTAGGCGAATTCGATCAAAAGGGGTCGGTGCCAACAAAATATGGAACCAAGGATGAGTATTTGGAAGCCATCAAAGCACTACAAGAACAAGGAGTTGAGGTTTATGCCGATATCGTCTTTAATCACTTGATCGGCGCCGATGAAAAGGAGGTCGTTCCGGCGGTTAAATACAATACCGAAAACCGCAATGAACCGATCAGTGATGAAGAAGAGATCGAAGCTTGGACTAAATTCACTTTCCCAGGACGTAAAGGAACTTACAATGACTATGTCTGGACCTGGCATAATTTTTCTGGTGTCGATTATGATGATCGCAATAAAGACCACGGGATTTTTAACTTCGCTGATAAGGGCTGGGAAAACCAAGTGGATGATGAAATGGGTAATTACGACTATTTAATGGGTTGTGATCTGGACATGGAAAATCCTGAAACGGTGGAACAGCTCAATAAATGGGGGCAATGGTACCAAGAGTTGACCGGTGTTGATGGCTATCGCTTAGATGCGGTGAAACACATTGAGTTCAACTATTACGCAGATTGGATCTTGAATCGTCGGGAAGAAAAAGGCAAACCACTATTTGTTGTCGGAGAATATTGGTCAGGGGATCTGCCAAAATTAGAAGAGTATTTAGATTCTTCAGGAAATCTGATTTATTTATTCGATGTGCCTTTGCACTATAATTTATATGAAGCATCTCACTCGAATGGCGAATATGATATGAGTCAAATTTTTGCCGGTACACTGACTGCCGCGCGCGAAGATTATGCCGTGACTTTTGTAGACAATCATGATACGCAAGTCGGACAAAGTTTACAATCTTGGATAGACGGTTGGTTTAAAGTCCATGCTTATTCATTGATCCTTTTACGAAAAGCGGGTGTACCGGTTGTTTTCTGGGGTGACTTATTCGGAATCCCAGCGCAAGAAATCGCTCCTGTTGGTGATGCTTTGATCCATATGTTAAAACTTCGAGAGAAGCTTGCATTTGGTAATCAAGTGGACTATTTTGATGATTCTAATTGTATTGGTTGGGTATTAACGGGGGATTATGAACACGAACTTTCTGGATTGGCGGTCGTGATGACCAATGCTCAAGGTGCGGAAAAAGAAATGACCATCAGCGCGATCCATGGTGGAGAGACATTCGTAGATATATTGAGAAATAATGAAGCGAAAGTTGTTTTAGATGATACCGGAAAAGGACTTTTCCCGGTAAATGATGGCCAAGTGTCAATCTATGTGAATGAAAAGCTAGTAGAGAAATACTTTAGCTGATCTCTTTCAATAGTCATAATAAGAGGCTGGTAAGTTTACAGCCTTTTTATTATGTAAACAAACAACGGACTGACTTTTTTCTTTCAAAACTGATGGCATCGTGAGTACTAAAATCAAAGCGCTTTTAATTAAAAGTTTTCAAAGCGTTCGGTTTTCCCCATTCACGGATAATGCTATAATTGAGAAGATTGAGAAAGAAAGGATGTTTAAAAGCATGTCATCCAAAAGTGAATTACTTAAACGCATGAATCCACGGCAAAAAGAAGCCGTTATGCATACGGAAGGGCCGTTGCTGCTGATGGCAGGGGCAGGAAGCGGGAAGACCCGTGTCCTAACCCACCGAATTGCCTATTTAATAGAAGAAAAAAATGTAAATCCATGGAATATTTTAGCCATCACATTTACGAATAAAGCGGCACGTGAAATGAAAGAACGGGTCAGTCAACTATTAGGATCGGGTGGTGAAGACGTTTGGGTTTCAACCTTCCACTCGATGTGTGTCAGAATTTTGCGCAGGGATGTTGATCGAATCGGGTATTCGAAGAATTTTACTATCATTGATTCTTCTGAGCAAAATACGCTGATGAAACGAGTATTAAAAGAATTGAATATCGATCCCAAAAAATATGATCCTCGTTCTATTTTGGGAACGATCTCTCATGCAAAGAATGAGCTGTTGACACCTGAAGCTTACCAAGCCATGGAAGGTAGTCTCTTTGAGCAAATCGTAGGTCGTTGTTATGAAAAATATCAAAAAGAGCTGCGTAATAATCAATGCATGGACTTCGATGATTTAATCATGAATACGATCCGCCTCTTCCAAGACAATGAAGATGCGCTGCAATTTTATCAACGGAAATTCCACTATATCCATGTCGATGAATACCAAGATACCAACCATGCCCAATACACGCTAGTCAATTTATTGGCCGCTCGTTTTCGAAATCTTTGTGTCGTTGGGGATGCGGACCAAAGTATTTACGGTTGGCGTGGCGCCAACATGCAAAATATTTTAGACTTTGAAAAAGACTATCCGGATGCCGCAACGATATTGTTAGAGCAAAACTATCGTTCAACGCAAACGATTTTAAATGCGGCAAACCAAGTAATCAAAAATAACCGCAACCGCCCAGACAAAAATCTGTGGACAGAAAATCGTGATGGGGAAAAAATCACTTATTATCGCGGGGATAGTGAACGAGATGAGGCGCGATTTATCGTCAGTGAAATGCAGAAACAAATTGCAGAAAAGAACCGTAAATTCGGTGATTTTGCGATTTTGTATCGGACCAACGCCCAGTCACGGATCATTGAAGAAATGCTTTTAAAAGCCAACGTTCCTTATACGATGGTCGGCGGCAGAAAGTTCTATGACCGCAAAGAAATCCGTGATATTTTGGCTTATTTATCGGCGATCGCCAATCCTCGTGATTCCATCAGCTTGGAACGAATCATCAATGTACCAAAACGTGGGATCGGTGCGACATCCGTCGAAAAACTACGAGATTTTGCGAATCTTCATGAGTGGTCATTGCTAGAAGCAGCCATGAACGTCGAGTTGGCGAATATTTCTGGAAAGGCCGGCAAAGAATTAGGAAGCTTTGGGATGATGATGGATGGCTTCGCCCAAATGGTTCCTTACCTCTCAGTAACTGAACTGACGAAAGAAATATTAGAAAAGACGGGTTATCGTCAAGAGTTAGTCAACCAGAATAATTTAGAAGCACAAGCTAGACTTGAAAACCTGGAAGAATTTTTATCGGTTACCCAAGAATTCGATAAACGATTTGAGGCGCAAAACGAAGACGATGCAGATGCACCAGATGAGAAGTTGAGTGTTTTCTTAAATGACTTAGCTTTATTGTCAGACGTCGATAGTTATGAAGAAGAAAGTAGTCAAGTGACGTTGATGACCTTGCATGCTGCAAAAGGACTGGAGTTTCCAGTGGTATTCTTGATTGGTTTGGAAGAAAATATCTTCCCGCTTTCTCGGGCTTTAATGGAAGAAAGCGAACTCGAAGAAGAACGGCGCCTTGCTTATGTGGGAATCACTCGTGCTGAGGAAGAGCTCTTTATGACCAACGCTTTTTCCAGAACATTATACGGTCGTACCCAATACAATCGTCCGTCACGGTTTATCGAGGAGATTGAACAAGATCTGCTGCAATCATTAGGCGAGCGTTCACAACCGAAAGCTGCTGCACCGTTTCAACCAAAAGTCTTTAAACCGAGCTATACACAGCCGCGTCAAACGACCGTCGCTTCTAAGCAACAGACCTCTGCAGCTGGTAATACATGGCAAGTAGGCGAGAAAGTTCAACATAAAAAATGGGGAATCGGTACGGTCGTTCGGACGACTGGCAGCGCGCAAGACATCGAATTAGATGTGGCGTTCCCACAACAAGGCGTCAAACGATTGTTGGCGGCCTTTGCGCCGATTGAAAAAGTTGAAAAATAAGGAGGATATTAGGATGGATGTCCCTTCAAAAGAAATCCAATCACGAGCAGAAGAGCTGCGTACGCAATTAAATCAGTACGCGTACGAATACTATGTAAAAGATCAACCTTCTGTTGAAGATTATCTCTATGATCAGCTGTATGCAGAACTGGTTGAAATTGAAACCAATTATCCGCAGCTAATAACCGAAGACTCGCCCACCCAACGAGTAGGCGGCATCATTTTACCTGGCTTTGAAAAAGTCACCCATGATATCCCACTTTATAGCCTGAACGATGTCTTTGACAAAGAAGGAATCGTGGCTTTTGATGCTCGTGTTCAAAAAGCATTGGGGAAAGCGGTAGATTATGTCTGCGAGTTAAAGATCGATGGATTGTCAATTTCCTTGAAATATGAAGAAGGGCGCTTTGTTCGGGGAGCGACTCGAGGAGATGGTACGGTAGGTGAAAACATTACAGAAAACCTAAAGACTGTCAAATCGATCCCACTGAAATTAAAAGAACCGATCTCGTTGGAAGTTCGTGGCGAATGCTATATGCCAAAGGCTTCGTTTTTGAAATTGAATCAACAGCGAGAAGAAGAAGGGGTGGAGGTTTTTGCCAATCCGAGAAACGCAGCTGCTGGAAGCTTACGTCAATTAGACACTCGGATCGCAGCCCAAAGAAACTTGAGCACCTTTTTATACACACTTGCTGACTTTGGTCCAATTGAAGCTAATGATCAATTTTCAGCATTGAATGAACTGGATCAATTAGGCTTTCGTACAAATCACGAACGCAGAGTGTGTCACACCATCGATGAAGTGTGGGCATATATCGAAGAGTTTCATGACAAGCGCAGTGAGCTCCCGTATGAGATTGACGGCGTAGTCATCAAAGTCAATAATTTTAAAGATCAAGATGCGTTAGGCTTTACCGTAAAAGCACCCCGATGGGCGGCGGCATATAAGTTTCCACCGGAAGAAGCGGAAACAGTGATCGAAACGATCGAATGGACCGTGGGACGGACGGGTGTTGTGACACCGACCGCTGTTATGACTCCTGTTCGTGTTGCTGGAACGACGGTCAGCCGTGCTAGTCTCCATAATGTAGATTTCATTAAAATGAAAGACATTCGCATTGGCGATTCGGTCATCATCTATAAGGCGGGGGACATTATTCCAGAGGTTGCGAAAGTCTTGGAAGAAAAACGCACGGAAACAAGTGAACCCTTTGAAGCGCCTACACATTGTCCCGAATGTGGGAGTGAGCTGATCCATTTAGATGAAGAAGTTGCCTTGCGTTGTATCAATCCGAAGTGTCCAGCGCAGATTAAAGAGGGCTTAAGCCACTTTGTTTCCCGAAATGCTATGAATATTGATGGTTTAGGGCCACGTGTTTTAGAGCAAATGTTCGATAAATCCTTAGTCAAAGATGTGGCCGACTTGTACTTTTTAACAGAAGAACAATTGCTGACCCTCGATAAAATCAAAGAGAAATCAGCTAATAACCTTTTGCGTGCCATCCATCAAAGCAAAGAAAATTCAGTTGAGCGCTTGATTTTCGGGCTAGGCATCCGTCATGTTGGTGCCAAAGCGGCTCGGATTTTAGCGGAACATTTTGGTGACCTTCGGACCCTTAGCAAAGCCAAAGAAGAAGAGATCATTTCGTTGGAAACCATTGGTGCTACAATTGCAGAAAGTGTCGTTACGTATTTTGACAATCAAGAAGTTCACGACCTTTTAGATGAACTTGAAAAAGCGGGTGTTAACTTTGCTTATCTAGGGCTGAGAACGGATCAATTGGAAGAAGTGGAGTCGCCATTTAAAGAGAAAACAGTCGTTTTGACAGGGAAATTGAGTCATTTCACCCGCGAAGAAGCCAAAGAAAGAATCGAAAACCTTGGTGGAAAAGTCACCGGAAGTGTGTCGAAAAAGACTGATATCGTTGTTGCCGGGGAAGAGGCTGGCAGTAAACTGACCAAAGCCCAGTCCCTAGGCGTTACCGTTTGGAATGAAGCTCAAATGGTGGCTGCGATCGAAGGCAGTCATTCGGCAGAACAATAACTGTTAAGTATTGTCACAGACGAGAAGCAGTTGTTTCTTCTTGTCTAATTGAAATCATTTCTTCCCTGCAATACGAGGAAAGAAATGATTTCTGCTTTTATTTGCAATTATATTTGATAATTTTCAAATTCTATTTCATGATTTGTTAAAAAAATGATACAATACATTGGAAAAACGTAAACGTAGATTACGGATACGAGAAAGAGGAGGATTTTATGGCGATCAGCGAAGAACAAGTCAAACACGTTGCCAAACTAGCAAAACTTTCATTCTCAGA
>Ga0153985_1000077_pt1 | contig 30437 bp, 28 predicted proteins | sample TSGA069MetaG_FD_104715 | JGI IMG/M metagenome (GOLD analysis project Ga0153985, IMG submission 104715) | Attine ant fungus gardens microbial communities from Georgia, USA - TSGA069 MetaG | ecosystem: Host-associated > Fungi > Mycelium > Unclassified | place: USA: Georgia, Alexander Wildlife...
AAAGAAATGTTCAATTTTATGCCATTGTTTGTCTGTTAAATCAGATGGATAAGCCATTATTTGTTCCTCTTTTTTGACTTAATTTTATCACAAGACGAGTTCATGAAGACAGCTTCTTACTTTAGGAACTTAGTAAACGAAAACAACGAGTCCCTCATATCCTATGAGCAGGCTCGTTTTTCTATTAATTACTATCAAAAATGAATGATTCCGTTATAATGAGTAAGTATGACTTTTTACATAGAAATAGAAAGGAACCATTTATTCATGCTTACTAAGCTTTCCAATTACATAAATTCAGATTTAATCGAGACGGATCCAGAGAAAATGGAAGATCGAGAGACTTTGCAGCAGTTGATTGCTAAAAATGGCGGAAATCCGTTTAGTGAGGAACAGCTAGCCGCGATTCGTTTTCCGATGCACACACACCTGCGGATCATCGCTGGAGCAGGAAGCGGAAAGACGCAGACGATTTGTGCAAAAGCGGCTTATCTGGTCTTAGAAAAATCGATTGATCCCAAAACGATTTTGATGTGTACCTTTTCCCGCAAAGCCAAATTGGAAATGGAGGCTCGCGTCAACCAATACTTGGGCGGCTATGCTCGGATTAACGTTCAAACGTTTCACGGGTGGTTCAATGGGGAGTATAACGAATTAATTCGACAAATGCCGGAACTGGAACGATGGGGAATCGCAGGGACGATCAATGAAGAGTTATATGCCCAAACGATCAATCAATTGATCAAAAAATATCGTTTATACAATTTTGATAAATACGAGGCTCGCAGTATTTTGACGCGTATCAGCTACTGGCGAAACTTAGGATATTCTGATCAGGAAATGGTTCGTTTTATCGCGAAGCATTTTGACGCTAAAGAATTGCTGCCTAATCAAAAATTGAGTGTTGTCTTCAAGCAATTTTTAGAAGAGTTATCGGTAAATAAAAAGGAACAGCACTTTATCAATTTTGATGATATGTTATTTAATCTAAAATTGATCTTGGAAAATGCTCCTCAAGCGCAACAAAAACTGCAACAAAAATACCGATATATCTTTATTGATGAGTTTCAAGATATCAATCCGCTGCAAAAGCAGATCGTTGCCCTTATTTGTCCGCCTGATAAAGAAGCGAAACAAAAAACAGCGGGCAAATTGATCATCGTAGGGGATGATGATCAGAGCATTTATTACTTCCGAGGAGCAGAACCTAAATTCATTAAGGAGTTTGATCAGGAATACCAGCAAACGTCATTAACACTCATGACTAATTATCGTTCTGAAGCACCGATCGTAGCGGTCGGCAATCAATTGATCCAAGGAAATGCTCATGATCGATTGGAAAAAACGATGACCGCCTATAAAACAGCGGGGGATCACGAATGTTATAGTATTGGCTTTCCAGATGATGAAGAAGAAGCTGCCTGGATCGGCAGAAAAATCCAAGAACTGGCATCGAAAACTCCCAGGACTGACGGGCAGCCGAATTATACCGATACCTTGATTTTATATCCGACGCGGGTTCAGTTGCGCTCATTGTTGAAACAATTAGTGAAAGAAAAAGTGCCCTTCGTGACGCAATCCAATGATGATTTGCTGGGAATATTTGGGATTCCGTTATTCAAAAATCTTTTTGAACAATTAAAACTTCTTGATGCGGCAATGAATGCAGAACAAAAGAATAATGCCTTAAAAAGCATCATTCAACAATATGCTTTTTATCACTACATTAAATTTGGAACGAGCGAAAAATTTACAGCTGAATTATTTACTAAAAATAAATTTAAAATCAACGATCTGATTGATTTTTTAGTTGTTGAGAAGAACTTGAATCCGACTGCGCAAAAGTTGACTAAGGAGTTTTTTAAGCAAATTTATTTGTTTTATCAGCAAAAGCAATTAAATCTTGTTGCTTTAGCGGAAACTCTTTTAGCAACGCCAAAATTCAAAAAGGATCTGAGTGAAGAAGAAGCGGATTGGTTGAATAAGGAACTATCCGCGGCAGCTGATTGGCACGGTTTATTGGCGAATTTTGAACAGGCCAGCAAACAAAATCAAGGGATGAAACAGCGATTAAGCGATTACGACCAACAAAAATTGAACGCGGTCTATCTTTTATCGATTCATGCCAGCAAAGGATTAGGTAAAAAGAACATTTTCATTAAAGGGGTGTACAACGATGCACTGCCTAACCATCATACGGTAAAAAAAGCCGATTGTGATTTGCAGACAGCGATAGAAAAAGCCGATCCGCCAACAACGATGGAGGAACAGCGTCGCTTGATGTATGTTGCGATCACCCGTGCAAAGGAAAATCTATACGTGACGTTTCCAAAAGCTATCAATAATAAAACGACAGAGCCATCACTGTTTTTAAAAGAAGCTGGTTTGCCTATAAAGGATTATAAAAAGGCGAAATAGGTTGTGGTACTGTAAAGCATAGTCTATGAATCGAAACGAAACAGGAGAACGTATGAAGGACTTTAGATTGGAAGTGAGTAATGCTGTTCATATGCGTGCAGCTAGCAGTTATATTCGAATGAAGGTTTTTGTCTTGGAAAAAGCATTGGCTTTGGCCGCTGAGTTTGATCAAAATGATACTTCCGAAACGGTTTACAGTGTTCTTTTCGATGGAAACCTGCCGGTTGCGACGGCTCGTCTGTTAAATGAGACCGACGATGTTGCTCGGATCGGACGTGTGGCGACATTAAGGGAATATCGCGGAAACCATTTAGGAAGTCAAGTAGTTAAGGCGTTAGAAGATTTGGCAAGGGAGCGGCAGGTTAAACAGCTCGTTATCCATGCAGAACTAACGGCGGCAGAATTTTATGAATATTTGGGTTATCGAAGAGTTGGAAAACCCTATGATGAAGATGGCGTACCTTGTATTACATTAGATAAACAACTGCAGAGGGGAAAGGATGGCGAGACATGGAGCATCAGGAGCTGGCAATGGCGTATTTTCAAACTGGTCGAAACTGTTGCCAGGCAATTACCTGCGCCTATTGTAATGAGATGGGGATATCCGAGAGTGAAGCAAATGACCTTGCTGAAAATTATGGTGGCGGGAACTATCAAGGATTGTGCGGTGCATTGGTAGGAAATTATCTGGTCGCTAATGCCTTAAAGGGAACACTGGAAATTACTGATCCGGCGAAGTATAGAGAGGCTGATACTGGAAAACTGCACGCGGCAATGACGCAAGAGTTTGAGCAGTCATATGGCTCACTGTACTGTAAAGAGCTTTTTGGCAAACGTCCGTGCTCGGATTATGTTCGTGCGGCTTTGGAAATTCTTGAAGGGAATCTAGTCGACTAATAGGATAAAAATAAATCATCAGAAAAAAATAAATCTTCATATTGTTCACAATTTACAATAAAAGGGGCAAAAAAAGAGTTTGTAAAGCCCTAAACGCTATGTTACGATTTTCACTATTAAGATGTGAAAAATAAACAGAAGCATCTGCAAAGTTAGGGGTTATTACATAAGATGGGTACAGAAATCATTAAAATGATCATAGAAAATCTTGTGAGCTGCTTATTTCGATGGAAAAAACAACTTATCGGTGTTCTGATAATTCTCGGTATATTTTTGTTGTTGGTCATCATCAATAAGCTGACCCCAAATAACTCAGCTTGGCTGCAGGGAAACTGGACGAATCAGTCGAGCAACTATTCCTTTAAGGCTAAGAATGATCATTTCAATAATTGGACGATTAGATGCAAGGGCGCTATTGTATTGAAACAAGCCAAAGTAGCCGTAAACTCGAACAAAAAAAGACTCGTTATGACAGATGATGGAAACAAAGTCGAATATCGTGCCATCCGAACAGGGCGGCAGCAGTTAAAATTGGAAATAGTTAAAAATGGCAAATCAGAGGGAACACTAGAATTGAAGAAAATAAAGTAAAGAGCAATCATTTATTGAAGATGATTGCTCTTTTTTTGTTTACCTAAAATCATGGAGAACAATTCTTTGCTGGTATTTTGAAAAAAAGGTACTATCAAAAAAGGATACCCCCGTTTGAAGCTAAATGGGCTATAAACATTTAGTTTACCCATGCGTTAAAAAAGTGAGGACCGCAAATCAGTAGGTTGGTTTGCCCAGCGAAGATCAAACTCAGAAATGAATACGTTAAGTAAAACTAGCTCCAAGTTAAAAAGTACAGAGGCTAGTGGAAGGATAGACGGGTTGAAATGGATTTAATATTTATGAAGAGAGGATATCATTTATGAAAATTGTAGTTATTGGCGGAGTAGCAGGAGGTCCTTCATTTGCGACACGCTTACGTCGGTTGAATGAAGAACATGAGATCGCGATTTATGAGCGAGGGGAAAATATCTCTTACGCTAGCTGTGCCTTGCCTTATTATTTAGGCGGTGTGATCGAGGAGCTGGATTCATTGATTGAACGAACACCGGAAATTTTGAAGGTGAAAAATAATATCGATGTTTTTACGACACATGAAGTGCAAGTGATCGATCCAGTTAAGAAGCAGCTAGTTGTTACAGATTTAAAAACGGGTGAGAAAACGACCACTGACTATGACAAATTGGTTATTTCTGCAGGTGCACGGCCAACTTTACCACCTATTAAAGGGGCAGAAGAAGCCGAAAATGGGTTTGTTTTACGAAGTGTAACGGACGCGGCGGCTATTAAAACCTTTATCGATAAACATGAGCCTAAAAATGTTTTAGTTTTAGGCGCGGGTGTAATGGGATTGGAATTAGCTGAAAATTTCAAGCATCTGGGTTTAGATGTGACACTCGTTGATCAATTGCCGCAAGTTGCTTTTCCTTATGATGAAGAAATTGCGGATTTAATTTATGATAAGCTGATCGAAAATGGGCTGCATGTTCATTTGAGTACACATGTAGAAGAAATACGAGAAATAGGTAAAGAAGTAGTTTTATCGGATGGCGTGACGCTTGAGCCGGACATGATTATTTTTGCGACAGGTGTTGCACCAAATAATGAAGTGGCAAAAACAGCGGGAGTTGAACTGTCTGATGATGGTCAGATCATCGTCAACGATCAATTGGAAACGAATGTGCCGGATGTTTATGCGATCGGCGATATTATCAAAACAACCAGTGTAGTAACGGGACTGGCAACATCCAGTATGTTGTCCAGTGCTGCCAATCGGCAAGGGCACATGCTGGCGGATATGCTCAACGGAACACCTATGCGTTACCGCGGTTATATTGGTGCCGGTGTAGCGAAAATTTTTGATTATACTGCAAGCTACGCCGGCATGACTGAACATGCGTTGAAGGCGGCGGGAATCACCAATTACAAAACGATCTTTGTCACACCATTCGATCACGCGTATTTCTATCCAGGTGCGACACGTTTAAATTTGAAAATTATTTTTGATGCGACAAGCGGGAAAATTTTGGGTGGACAAGCTGTTGGAGAAAAAGGTGTCGACAAGCGCATGGGGGAATTATCTGTTGCTATTACTGGAAACCCTGACAGTTTTCGATTTGCCTGATTTAGAATTGCCTTATTCGCCGCCTTATTCAACAACAAGGGATCCGTTGAATATCGCCGGCTATGTGGCGATCAATCAAATGACCAATGTTGTAGAAACAATCAAAGCAGCTGATATTTCAGAAGAAGACTTAGCAAGCGCATTTTTCTTGGATATTCGTGAAGCGAATAAAGCAAAATCTGGCAGTATTGAAGCAACTAAAAATATTCCAATGAATGAGCTGCGTGATCGGATCGATGAGATCCCGAGAGATCGAAAAGTTTATATCACCTTCAGAAAAGGCCTGAACACCTATACTTCAGTGCGTATTTTAGCTGGTTTTGGAATTCCTGCGATTTTGATCGAGGAGTAGCACGATGAATGAATTTAAACAAGTCTTCAATCAAACGCAACAGTTTTTAATTTTACAAGCCTATATTGATTCACAACTTTCGGCAGAAGAGTTGATGAATTTTACATTGCTATAAACGAGTGACGAAATTCCAGTTGTTTTCTATTCTGCAGGAATTTTATTGATTCATCCAAGAGTGGATTTGGACCAATTTACCCATGAGTTTTTTTTAAGGGATCAGGCGGAAACTCGTCGCAAAGAAAATGAGTTGATCATCACTTTGCCAAAACAAAAATTACATTTTCATTTTGATCAGATAAATGAAGCAGAACAAATTGCGAATGACCTCATTTATTTATACTCAGACATCGAATAGTTGCTCTTAGAAAATCACCGTAGTAAAGTGAGAGAAGAGAGTACAAGGAGGGTTTCACAAAATGAAGAATACGCAATTTGCAATGGAAATGTTGGATCGTGCGCAAGAACGTTTTGAGGATACACTGGACCAGATGACGACAGAAGAAGCGAATCAAATGCCAGCGCCTTTAATCAAGTCGGTAATTTGGCTGATGTGGCACGCTGCGCGAGAGTTAGACATGCAGCTATCTGATTTGAATGGTACAGAATTCTTGTGGACAAGCGATGGATGGTCAGAAAAATTTGCTTTGGATCTACCAGATGATACTGAAGATTATCGACACACACCAGAAGAAGCAGAGAAGGTTGTTGTTGCAGATCGCCAATTAGTTTTGGATTATTTAGCGGACAGCATTGAATTTACGAAGAATTATTTAGAAAGCTTAGACGAAAGCAGTCTAGCGGATGTGATCGATACTAGTTGGAATCCGCCGGTTACTCGCCAAGTTCGTATTGTTTCAGCAATTGATGATGCCGTGATGCATTCAGGACAGGCCGTGTACACTAGGCGATTAGTTATTGGAAAATAGTTTTAGGAAAGAGGTTGTGACAGAAGTGGTCAGCTTCAAGAAATTTCGGCTTATTTCCGAATGCTAGCTTTGCTTAGTGAAACTTAGCAGTAACTGTATGCGTAGTTCGCGAAGAAGAAGCTACTTCTGACACACCTTTTTTGACAATTCCCAAAAGACGTTCTGATTGTCAAAAGAAAATGAGAGTGGTATTCTTTTTTGTGTAAGAGGGATGGTGCACCCCTCCTAACCGCTGAATCATTCAGCTGATGGCGCCTGTTGTAAGTTAAATACTTTTAACCTTTACTTAAAGTGTGTTTAAAAGTACTTAACTTGTAACAGGCTTTTTTGCGTATTCAATTTTTGATAGCTAGCTCAGACAGTTTAGTTGATGCGCGATGTAAATGAAATCATTTTTTGAGGAGGAAAAAGAGATGTCAGTAGTAATTGAAGCAGTAAAAGCAAGAGAGATTTTTGATTCACGGGGGAACCCTACGGTTGAGGCCGACGTGGTTTTATCGGATGGGACAATGGGGCGTGCCGAAGTTCCAAGTGGTGCTTCGACTGGTGACCGTGAGGCAGTCGAGTTGCGAGATGGCGGTGATTATTTGATGGGAAAAGGTGTCTTGAAGGCGGTAAGAAACGTCAATACTGAAATCAACGATGAGTTGAAAGGTCGCTCACCATTCGATCAAGCAGAAATTGATAAAGCCATGATCGATTTAGACGGTACGCCGAATAAGGGGCGTCTTGGGGCAAATGCGATCCTTGGAGTTTCTATGGCTGTCGCGCGTGCAGCGGCTCAAAGTCAAAAGATCCCATTGTATCGTTATCTAGGCGGAGTCGATCTTGAATTACCTCAGCCGTTCTTCAATGTAATCAACGGAGGTGTTCACGCAGACTCAGGAATCGATGTTCAAGAATTCTTAATCACACCGGTAAAACGTAAGAATTTTCGTGATGGTGTAGAAAAAGTTGCGAACACTTACCACACATTGAAGCGTGTACTTGGCAAAGAAGGATACGAAACAGCTGTTGGCGATGAAGGAGGCTTTGCGCCAAAATTAGGTAGTACCGAAGCAGCAATCGAAATGTTATATCGGGCTATTAAGGAAGCTGGTTATCTACCGGGTGAAGAAATCGCCATTGCACTGGACCCAGCATCAAGTGAATTTTACAACGATGATACGAAGAAATACAACTTTGAAGGGAAAGAAATGACTTCAGATGAAATGTTGACTTACTATCAAGATTTAGTTAATAAATATCCGGCAATCATCTCAATTGAAGATGGTTTTTCAGAACATGATTGGGAGGGGTTCAAGAAAATGACTGAAACAATGGGCAATCAAATTCAACTTGTTGGTGACGATATTTTTGTAACCAATCCAACGATCTTTGCTGAAGGAATCGATAAAAAGGTCGCTAATTCGATTTTGATCAAATTGAATCAAATCGGAACTGTTTCAGAATCCATCGAAACCATCAAAATGGCGCGTGCAAATGGCTATACAACTATGATATCTCACCGTTCTGGCGAAACTGGCGATACCTTCATCGCAGATTTTGCGGTAGCCATGAACGCTGGGCAAATCAAAACAGGTTCCATGGCTCGCAGTGAACGGGTCGAAAAATATAATCAGTTCCTGCGTATTGAAGAGGAATTAGGAGGTTATGGAAGGTTAGCTCGTTTTCCTAAAGCGTAATCATAAGCGATTCCGAAAATTCCGATCTTTATTGATGATCGGGATTTTTTTGTTTTGAAAAAATTTTAGATTATTATTTTGAATAAACGGGTTCAATTGGAAGTAGATTTATCGATTTTTTTAGAAGCTATCGTAGTTTTGTCTATTGATAAACGTAATTCGTGAGTGATATGGAAGAAAATATGTAACTCGAATGACCCGTGACAGATGTTTCCGTAGCTGATAGAATTTTTAAACTCCGTCATGATAAATCACAAGTGCTGGACAGTTTCTGGCAGGAATAATCTCTGAATAATTTTTCCAATAGTAATTGCTATTTCGATTGTATCAATTATTATTTCTTCTTTAATAGTCGTTATTCCCATTTGATGATCGAAAAACTGTAAGTCGTTTTGGAGTGATAAGGACGTGTTGCTCCAAATGTCACCCTATCTAAATGATTTGCTGGGTATTGTGTTTCGAAGGTGATCCCGCTGTAAACAGGATAACGCTGATGATTCATTGCAAAATTTTCTTGCGAAACATTGAATGTATAAATAACGACACTTGGCAACGATGTGGTAAAAGCTATCTGCCGTCCGTTCGTAGGATGTCTCAGAATTCCGGAATGCTCATGATTGAGTTTATACGTGTGGTTGATGCCCTTGAACCTCGATAGTGAAGAAAGACTGCTTAGAGACCGAAAGTTTAGATGATCTGGAACATCAATGGGATTTGTTGGTTGAATCAAACCATTTTCTTCATAAAACACTTTTTCAGAATCTATTTGAAAAAGGTGATTATTTATAGAGTCGAAAACAGAACCATTCAAATTGAAATACATATGATTTGTAGGATTGAAATAAGTTTTGGTTTTGGAATTTATCAAAATTTCCATCGTCAAATTACAATCGTCATTCAGGGTATAAATAACAGAAGAATCATAATCCAAAGTCGAATGGTTAAAGAAAATAGAGACAGAATCTTTATTCTCAGTGACTGATTGTTCCCAAACCAACTTGTCCCAACCGTTAGAACCACCATGAAAATGAATGGGGGCGCGATTTTTTTCGAGAGTAGTTTGACCTACTTCATACCGACCAGCTAATGGGCCAACGACACTGCCAGCAAATGTTTTTTCAGCTACCCAAATATCTTTTGGCGGGGCCATTAAAACATTTTCCATATTGCTGCGATTATCTGAAAATATAATTTCGTAAACAGAAGCGCCAAGATTTGAAAAGATCACTTCTAATTCGTTTTTTAGTGAAATTTTGGTAAAAAATACGCCTTTATCAATGTAATCATAAGATAATTGAAACATCGGGCACCTCCTTTTTGCTAGGATAACTTTATCTGAAAATAATTTCCATAGGTATTGACACTTTTTGGAAATGATGTATTATTATTTTTGCAAACGCAAACAGAAAGGGGTTGCATTTTTTTGGATTCAAACAGTTTAAAAGAAAATTATGATGTGGTAGTAGCTGGTGGAGGGATGTCCGGTGCATTTGCAGCGATCGCCGCTGCGCGAAATGGTGCAAAGACACTGATCGTTGATCAAAATGGATACTTTGGAGGAACATTAACAGCAAATGGTGTTGGACCGATGATGACTTATTTTGCTGGGGATAAACAAGTTATTTTAGGACTAGGACAAGAGATGGTCGAACGCTTAGTTGAACGCGGGTATTCTCCTGGACATGTCTTAGATTCAACCAATTATATTTCTTATGTCACCCCATTTTCAGCAGAGGGCTTGAAAATTATTTTGGATGAGATGATCAGTGAATCAGGCGCGGATGTGTTATTCCATACTTATCTGATCGGTCTGGAAAAAGAAGCTGGGGAAATAAAAAATATTTCTATCGTCAACAAAGATGGCATTAGCCAAATTTCAAGTAAAGTATTTATTGATGCGACAGGTGATGGTGACTTAGCGGTAATGTCAGACGTGCCTTTCCAACTAGGTCGAGAATCCGACAATGCAATGCAGCCGATGACGATGAATCTAAAAGTCTATGGTGTGGATACGGAAAAACTACGCTCAGCCGTTTTAGCTGATCCAGCAAAATTTCCTCGCTTGAATCGTGATTTAGATGTGATGAAGAATACAGAAATTTTATCATTCGTTGGCTTCGATGATGAATTCAAAAAAGCCAAAGAAGAAGGTCGGATCAGTATTCCGCGGGAAGATATCCTGTTCTTTGAAACCAACGTTCCAGGAGAGTTCATTATGAATACCTCACGGATCATTAATGAAAGCGGTGTATCAGCTGAAGGCTTAACTCGTGCAGAGATGATCGGTCGCAAACAATGTGAAGAGTTGTATCACTTCTTAGTTGAATCCGTACCAGGTTTTGAAAACGCTAAGATCGCTTATAGTGGGCCAAGTGTCGGTGTTCGCGGAACAAGACAGATCAAAGGGAAATACACCTTGACGAATCAAGATGTTTTAGAAAACAAGCCATTTACCTCAACGATCGCTCACTCGGGGTATCCGATTGATATCCATAATCCAAAAGGTGAAGGAACCGTTTCTGTACACGCGAATCAAACTGAGGAAGTCGCTCATGAAAAATTCGATAAGTCCGTATTTGACAGCTATTGTCGTATCCCTTATGAAATTATGATCACGAACGAAATCAGCAACTTGATCGTAACAGGACGTTGTGTCTCAGCCTCTTTCGAAGCACAAGCAGCGATTCGCACGACGCCAACGATGACAGCGTTAGGACAAGCGGCCAGAACAGCAGCGGCATTAGCAGCCAAAGACAATAAAGCGGCTGGAGATGTCGACATTCAGGCATTACAAAATAAACTGATAGAGCAAAAGAGCTTTATCGAAATCTAGGAGGAAAACAATGGCGACAGTACAGTTAGTAGGGATACTTTTAGTATTCTTCATTTTAGTTGGATTAATGATGACAAGAAAGGTACCAACGATTCTAGCTTTGCCAATCATGGCGATCGCAATTTCGTTGATTGCCGGAATTACGGTGATGTCAAAAGATCCCGAGCAATTCACGATCGTTAAAGATGTTTTAGAAGCTGGATCAATGCGGATGTCAACAGCGATCTCAGGTTTGATCTTTGGATCGCTGTTTGGGAAAGTATTATCCAAAGTTGGTGTCACTGAAACAATTATCAAAAAAGCAGCTGAAATGGCCGGAGATCGAGCGCTTCCGATCGCATTATCTTTCTTAGCAGTTTGTTCAGTTATCTTTGCAGCTAGTAATGGATTAGGCATGGTGATCTTAGTAGGAACGATCATTGTTCCGATCATGATCTCAGCAGGGCTTTCACCGATGGTCAGCGGAATTATTTTACTGCTGGCAAATGGGATCGGCGTAAACTTTTCAGTTTCAACATTGGCTGTCTATATCGATGTATTAGGATTGAAGTTAAGTGAAGTCACTTCTTATTCTTGGATGGTCGGATTGCCGTTGATTATTATTTCAGTTATTATGATCGTCTATTATGTACAGTTCAGCGGCAAACGTCGCAAAGCATGGGCGATGCCGACTAAACAAGGTCGTAATGGCCAAGTTCGCAGTATTGCATTGATCTCACCAATTATTCCAGTAGTTTTAGTGTCTGCATTCCAAGTTCCATTAGTAGCAGCAATTATTGTTGGAATTATCATGACGTTGATTTTGAGTACGCCAAAAAATCCGATTCATGTTGTCAGCAGTGCTTTTGTTGAAGGGATTCAAGAAGTTGCTGGGGCAGCAGGCTTGATGATCGGTATCGGAATGTTGTTGAATGCCGTCATGTCTGCTAAAGTATCGACTATTTTACAGCCAGCAATCTCTATGATGATTCCTAAAAATCAATTGATGTTCGTGTTGATTTTCGGTCTGCTTTCACCATTAGCGATCTACCGTGGTCCATTAAACGTTTGGGGTCTAGGCAGTGGAATTATCTCACTTCTAGTTGCTGGTGGAATGAATCCGATCGCAGCGATGGTTGCTTTGCGTTTAGACAGCAATGTACAATCTGTATGTGATCCAACTAACTCACACAATGTTTGGGTATCAGATTTCATCAAGACAGATGTCAATGAAGTGATGAAGAAGACCATCGGCTGGGTAGCGATATCCACCTTTATCGGATTGATCGTCGCTTCGTTCTTCCTATATTAATGAGAGATTGAAGGTAAAGAAAATGGGAAAAAAAGTAAGAATTGGGATCGATGTCGGCGGTACCTTCACTGATGCTGTGGCCATTGATAACGAGACATACGAAGTAATTGCAAAACTAAAAATCCCAACGACCCATGAAGAAGGGGTCGCAAGAGGGATTGTAAAAATCATTCAAAAATTGTTATCTGAAAATAATATCGCACCAGAAGATGTGATCTTCATTGCTCACGGAACGACTCAAGCAACCAATGCGTTGCTTGAAGGGGATGTGGCAAAAGTCGGAATCGTGGGCATGGGAACAGGAATAGATGCTCGGACCGCGAAAAAGGAAACATCGATCGAGCATATTGAATTGGCTCCGAATAAATACTTGCACTCTGAACATGTCTTTGTCGATTCAATGAAATTAACGGAACAAGAAGTTGAAAAAAGTATTCATGAGCTCGTAAACAAAGAGTGTCAGGTAATTGTCGCCAGTGAAGCTTATTCTGTAGATGATCCTGAAAATGAAACACGAGTGATCAAAAAAGCTCAAGAAGAAAACCTATTTGCAACGGGTGGACATGAGATATCTCAGCTTTATGGCTTGAAAATGCGGACACGGACAGCAGTGGTGAATGCTTCATTGATTCCGAAAATGATGCAGACAGCGAACATGACGGAATCAGCCGTTTTAGATACAAAAATCCAATCCGGTTTGATGATCATGCGTTGTGATGGTGGAGTAATGAGTATCAATGAAGTTCGTAAACGTCCGATCTTAACCATGCTGTCTGGACTAGCCGCTGGTGTTGCGGGGGCTTTGATGTATGAAAAGGTCAGTGATGGAATCTTCTTTGAAGTTGGCGGAACCAGTGTTGATATCTCAGTCATCAAAAACGGAAAAGTAATGATTAAGTATGCCCAAGTCGGCGGACACAAAACCTATTTGCGTTCATTGGATGTCCGCACCTTAGCGGTTGCTGGCGGAAGTATGATCCGGGTCAAAGATCAAAAAATCGTTGACGTCGGTCCGCGAAGTGCTCACATCGCCGGTTTGGAATATGAATGTTTTACTGATGTGAAAAACCTAGATAATCCAACGATTGAATTTGTTTCTCCGCGAGAAGGTGATCCAAATGAGTATGTGGTCGTTCAGGGAACTAACACCCACGCGTATTCTTATACTTTAGCCGGTGCAGCGAATTTATTAGGCTATGTGCCTGAAGATGATTATGCACAAGGAAATGCCGAAGCGAACAGAAAAGCTTGGGATGCTTTAGGTGCTTATCTAGGAAATTCTGCCGAAGAAGCCGCGAAAGAAGTCATGAACTTTGCGATGGAAAAACTAGAACCGGTCATTAATGATTTGATCGATGAATACGAGATGGATCGCAATTTCATCACATTGGTCGGCGGCGGCGGCTCTGGTGCGATCGTCGTACCAGCGTTAGCAGAATACCTCGACTATAAATGGAAACTGGCGAAAAACGCGCCTTATATCTCAACGATCGGTGTAGCTTTAGCGATGGTTCGCGAACAAATCGAGCGTTCGACCACGAATCCAAGTGAAAGCGACATTAAGAAAATTCGGGCAGATGTCATCGAGAAGATTATCCAATCAGGTGCCAATGAAGAAACCGTGGAAGTCAATATTGAGATCGATACCCAACGTAATATCGTTCGTGCAGTGGCGACTGGCGCAACAGAACTACGTCAAAAAAGTCTAGGTGCCTCTGATGTAACCGAAGATCAATTAAAAACGATTACTTCTGAAGCGTTAGGATTAGATATAAGTAATGTCAAGTTTGCTGGCAAAGTCGGTCGCTGGAATCTGATGGATGCAACGGTCATCAAGAAGAAATTCTTCTTCAAAAGCAAGAAAACCAATGTCTGTGTGGTTGACCGTGAAGGTGTCGTGCGGTTCAAACATAGCAACGCGCACTATTTTAAATTCCCTAAGAATCAATCGGATAAAGAGTTCTTGTCCTTCATTGATGAGCATACGATTTACTCGGATGCCAATGCGACGATCCCAAAAGTCTTCTTGTTCTTTAGAGAAAAAATGTTAGACTTGACTGGAATGCAAACATTGGAACAATTGACCTCGATCATGGATGTTGAAACGGAGAATTTAGATACCAATGAAGAAGTCATCGCGGTAGCGTATAAATAAAAAGGAGCAACAATGGATTATTTTTCAGACGAATTTTTAGCTTATTTGGAATTGAAACAAGATATGCTGTTTCACAAGATACCAGTGGAAGATATTTGGAACTATCTTGAGAAATCTTTAGCGATCGGTAAAGACTTTGCTTTAAAAGTAAGATCAAAGGATATTTTTGATCTTTACGGAGAAAGTGGGATCAAGATCAAAGAAGAAAAACACGATGGTGTCTTCTACAAAGTGCAGATGCGGGCGCAATTTGAATCCGATCGAAAAGGGAATAACCTGGTTTATTTGTACGAGAAGTCGATTGCTCAATTGGCAGAGGAGAATAACCTGAGTTTAAAAGAAATGAAGCGAGTCATTTTAGCCCATGAATACTTTCATTATTTAGAAGAAAAAAGTGAAAGCCATGTCTATGATCAGTTCGCACCGATCGAGAGCGCGAAAATTCTAGTATTTTCCCAAAAAGCGCATATTCGTCGAACAAGTGAAGTAGCGGCTAACGCCTTTGCGAAGCATTTGTTGAAATTAAAGCATTTACCTAGCTTCTATGACTATCAGTATCTACTAAAAACAAACCAATTATCGATGAAAGATATCTAAGAAGAATACGAGCAATTTACCGCTCTAAAAAGAACCTAGACAAACAGCTAGATGCGTAGGCGTCTAGCTGTTTGTTTCGAAAGGGAGATTAGATGTCAGAAAATAGATTTGGAAGTATCGAAGCTGGCGGAACGAAATTTGTTTGTGCTATAGGAAATGAGCGGTTTGAAATTCTTGAAACAAACATATTTCCCACCGAAGAACCTAAGAAAACGATGGCGCAAGTGAAAGCCTTTTTTGAAGAGCATCCAGTTGATGCGCTGAGCATTGGGACGTTTGGCCCAGTAGATATCAACGAAGCTTCAGAAACTTATGGACAAATATTGGCTTCGCCTAAAAAGGCTTGGCAAGGATTCAATTTTATCGATTCTGTTAAAGAATGGTCTTCAAAACCGGTCTTTTTGACCACGGATGTCAATTCAAGTGCTTATGGCGAGTATGCCGGGGGTGGCGCAAAAGAGGTCAATTCTTGTGTTTATGTCACTATCGGAACTGGGATCGGCGCTGGCGTAATCCAAAATGATCAATTTGTCGGCGGAACGACTCATTTAGAGATCGGTCATGGTTTTGTTCATCGGCATAAAGAAGATATAGAGTTTGCTGGAGTCTGTCCGTATCATGGTGGAAAGTGTTTTGAAGGGGTAGCAGCTGGTCCGAGCATTGAAGCACGCACTGGGATCAGCGGTGAAAAGCTTCCGCAAGCCCATTCTGTTTGGACGATCGAAGCTTATTATTTAGCGCAATTGGCTTATGATTTGCGGGTAAACTTTGCGCCTGCGAAAATTATTTTTGGTGGCGGAGTAATCACTGAGGAATTGATAGAAAAAGCTCGAGTCCAGTTTGAAGCAATTAATGGAGGCTATGTGGCGGTTCCTGCGTTGAAGGAGTTTATCGTCGCTTCGTTCTTTGAAGATAACGCCAGTGCGACAGTTGGAAATTTTGCATTAGCACAAAAAGTACTTATGCAAAAAAATAAGGATTAAAAAATACTCAATCAACTTTAAACGGTTGGTTGAGTATTTTTTTACCATTCATAAATAGCCGAATCAGCAGATTCATAAGAGTTAATGATCGTGTCACTGCTTAGTTTTCGCTGCCGTAATCCACGATTATCTCGTAGGATTGTCGCAAAAATAATATCGAATACCAAAGAGATCATCACAGAGTTTGTTAACACCAGTGAATTATTCGCCGACATATGGTCTGGAATAATGAATTTGATATCGATCATATCACTGACTTTGGGATTATCATTGCTGGAGATCAGAATAGTTTTTACATCTTTTCTTTTGATCTTCGTCAAGAAAGGAATGATGTCCTTGGTGATGACGGATGGGACAACTGCAATAAGAACGGAATCACTGCTCATATTTTCGATCGCCAGCTGTGTTTCTAAATTCTCTTTTAAGGTTGTGACTTCCATTCCTAATTGACGCAGCTTGAATGCAAACTCCTTGCTGACAAAGGAAGTGTTGTAAATTGATAAAATGAATACTTTACGATTGAGCGTAATCATAGATGCAGCATCTTCAATGTCTTGAGCATCCAACATCGCGCATGTATTCGTTAACATTTTTTGATAATCAAGCGTTACATACTCAATCAAGTTCGATTCGTCGAAAGATTTTTCCTGATCCTCTAAATGAGTCATGCTTTGAGCCAATGCGATCTTAAATTTATTAAACCCTTTAAAGCCAATTTTTTTACTGAAGCGATTAATGCTGGCTTCAGAAGTATTGGTCTTCTTAGCTAAATTTGTGATGGTATTTGAAATAGCATATTCAGGATTTTCAATTACAAATTTACTGATGTCGTGTTCACTAGAAGTAAAACTGGATTCTAGTGATTTTATTTTTAGTAATACAGCGGATTGCATGTCATCTCCTCGTTTCTTTCCCCATTATATCAATAAATCAAAGTACTGAGTAGTTAGTTAACTTAAGTTTTTTTGTAAAAAAAACGCGTTGCTTGAATAAGGGAAATCTCATGGATCAGCAAGATTATGCAAAACCATCCGCTATCTGCTGACTGCTCAATTCTGATTATTATAAAAAAACAAAATGGGTCAAATAGCCCACTTTTCTTTCTCCCGATCCCTAAATGGTTATTTAACAAAAAAAGACTGGATCAAAATTTTTACATTTTAAATAAAATGAGAGCATTCTTTTAGTTTTATGGTTGGTAGTATTAGTTGATATATTAAATTTATCATTTTTATTGTGAAAGTAAAGGGTGGCTGATACAATTCTTAAAGCACATACATCATTGTAGGTTTGGTTGTTTCTTATTTGAGTTTTTAAACGGACACGTTTTGCACAACTCAATGGAAAAAGTTCAACTTTTCTAATTGAAAGGGGTTTCTTATACTGAGCGTATAAATGATTGCGCTTGCAAAAAAAGGAGAGGTGAGGATGAGAGAGGTACAAATATTGAAGGCCTTAAGAGAAAATGACTATTTAAAAATCGATCAACTGGCCCAAAAGATTGGTGTTTCATCTAGAACAATCCGTAACGATCTGCAAGGTTTATCAGACTTACAACAGGGGTTTACGATAGAAAAATCTGCTAAGTTAGGCTGTCGATTGATCATTTTAGATGAAGAAAAACTTTCAGCTTTTCTGGCGGGATTCTCTGAGGTGACGATTGAGATGCAAAAGGATCGGCTGGAGTCGTTATTGAGCCTTCTTTTAATCAATGAAGACTATCAGACCGTTAGGCAGCTAAGCGATGAATTGCTCGTTAGTGGAAGCCAAATTAAAAAGGATCTTTCAAAACTTGAATTGTATCTAAAAGGCAGTTCCTTGATCTTGGAGCGGAAAGCTCATTATGGAATTCGAATCATCAGCGAGTTGAAAAATCGGCTTTTATTGCTGCTGGATTGTTATCAGAGAGGCAATGTTAAATTACTGGAAAAATTAGGGAGGGCGTTCGATCTCGAAAAACAAAAAGATTTGAAGGATAGTCTCTATCATTTGATTAGTCATCATCAATGGGAGATCGATTATGTTGAGTTTCGACGATTAGAGGAAGAACTGTTTCTACTGCTGTTAATCAAAGAGAAGGACAAGCAAACGGAATCCCCAAACTCTTTTTTAACAGACGTATTAAAGACTATAAACTTTCCTGTACCTGTTAAAAAGGAGACTCATGATTACTTTGAAGCCAGCCTATTAGCCAAAACGAAGAAACTTGAAATATTAAGCAATAAACAATTACTAAAGGAAGAGATCGTCCATTTTTTTCAGCAGATGGATCACCATCAGAAGACACATTTTTCGAATGATCAGGAATTTATTGATCTTGTTTATCTGCATGTGGCGGCGTTGATTGAACGGTCACGCAAAGAAGTGAATTTCAGCAATCCCTACTTGAAAGACATCAGTAAAGATTATCCAGTGATCTTTAATTTCGCGGTCATGTTTTCCAAGTGGCTGGAGGAAAAATTCGAATTAAAAATCGCATCTGATGAAATTGGCTACTTAGCGACTCATATGACAGTTCCCTATCATAAGTGGCAGCAAAAGTTGATCGAAAATATCTATCGAATCGCCGTAGTCTGTTCATCTGGCGGGGGGATGGCATATCTGGTGGAAATGAAATTGAAGCGGATTTTCCCACGTGCGAAGATCCAGACTTTTTCAATGTTCGAAATCGAAAAAATTCAAGATTATTATCCTGATTTAATCTTTTCGATCATTGAATTAACGATCGAAATTGAATGCCCAGTTATTTTGATGAGTGAGATTCAAAGTGAGCTTGATTATTTAGAAGTAAGTGAAAATCTCAGCCTATTAAAAAGTGACGAAAACTTTTCAATTGAACGCGCCTTTTTTGACTTGTTTTCAGAATCATTGTTTCGGATTGAAACGGATCGCGCCTATTCCGATATTTTGGAGGACCTGGCGGAAGAAGTAGAAGAGCAGGTCGGTTTCGCAGGGTATAAGGAATCCCTGATGGAACGCGAGAATTATTTATCAACGATCTATCAAAAGGGGATCGCGATTCCCCATCCGCTAGTCATGTCAGGCAAGGAAAATCGAGTGGCGGTTTGTTTATTACCTGAAGTGATGAGGAAGACAGAGCGGACAGCAAAAATAATTTTTATGGTCTCATTAAAGGCGGAGCAATTGGACATTCATCAGATCATCTCAAAAGAGTTGAGCAAATTGATGAATCATCCAGCGGCAATTAACACGTTAGTTGAAAGTAAGGATTACCACGAATTTTACTATACATTAAAACGAGTTTTAGGAAGAAGGAATCAGAGTGAACATTGAGTTTTTGAAAAATCTTTCCAATGCTGATGGGATAGCTAGTAATGAAAAAGAGGTTCGGCAGACGATTTTATCTGAGCTGGGTGAATTGCCTTATGAGAAACAGACGGATGGACTTGGTAGCTTGATTTTTACAAAAAAAGGCAAAAGTACAAAGAGTATCATGATCTGTGGACACATGGATGAAGTGGGATTTATGGTACGAAGCATTAGTAAATTCGGACTGATTCATTTAATGGTCGTAGGCGGAGTGAAGCCGCTTGCTCAGCATTTGCAAAAAATTCGGATCACAACCTTTGATGGGAGAAAAATTAGCGGAGTCATCAATGGCGAGTATCGTGATGGCAAAACAGAAAATCTCTACTGTGATATCGGAGCAACCACTGCGGAAGAAGTAGAGGAATTAGGAATAGAGGTAGGCAATATGGGGTGTTACGCGACCGAATTTGAAGACTTCGCAGTAGAAGATATTTATGCGGGAAAAGCCTTCGATGATCGTCTGGCCTGTTTCGTAATGGGCGAACTGATGAAGACGTTAGCTACTGAAGAATTACCGCTGACTGTGCATTTTGCCAATACAAGCAGCGAAGAAGTTGGGATTCGCGGGGCAAAGACAGCCGTACAAGCAATTAATCCGGATATTGTCTTTGTTATTGATGTGGCGACATTCAGCACTGAATTTGTACGTGATCATACCAATCAGCGGCAAATTGGCAAAGGGCCGATTTTAACACATTTTGATCGTACCTTGGCTCCAAATCTAGAAATGATTCATTATGTTAAAGAAACAGCGAAAAAGCAAGCGATTCCGTTACAGTTGGATATGTTCAATTCTGGCGGTACTGATGGCGGTGAAGCTCACAAAGTGAATGAGGGAAAACCGACTGTTGTGACGATTTTACCAGTCCGTTATGGACATTGTGCTTATTCGATCGTAAATAAACGAGATGTCCAACAAATGATTGATCTATATGAAGGGTTAATCAAGAATTTTACAGAAGAAACGTACCACCGCATGGCGGATTTCATTTAAAGGGGCTGTCACAACATGACAAAAGAAGAACAAGAAATCGTACAATTGATCTCGATTGCTGGAGAAAGCAAAGCGAAAGCTTTCGAAGCATTAAAATGTGTAAAAACTAAGGAGTTTGATCGAGCGAAAGAGCTGATAGCAGAGTCGCGCAACTTAGATCTGGAAGCTCATAATATTCAAACTGATTTAATCAGTCGTGAATTAAATGACGAGGTGGAATCATCAAATGTTGGGCTGCTGATGGTTCACGCGCAGGACCACTATATGACGAGTCAATTAGCTAGAGATTTAATCGAAACACTGATTTCAGTGTTGCACTAAAAAAATAAACGATAAAGGGGAAAAGGATTATGAAAATTTTACTATGCTGTGCTGGAGGATTCTCTACGAATATGTTGATGCAAAATATGCGCAAGGTCGTTCAACAAAGTGCGAAATTGAATGATGCGGATTTTGATTTTACTGCGATTCCCGCAGATTCGATCGAAAGCCAAATCGATGGCTGGGATATCGTTTTAGTTGGACCTCAAATCACTCACAAAATCGATTTTATTCAGTCAATTTTGGAACCGCGAGATATTCCTTATGCTGTGATTGATAAGGATGTTTATGGACAAATGGATGGCGCGACAGTCATGAAACTTGCGCTGGTTACCCATAAAAAACATCAACTAGCTAAACAATCTGTTTAAACATAGTGAAAGCAGAAGGATAGACGTAGTGAAAAATAGAGTGATAACTATGAACTAGGAGGAGCATTATGTTCGCAAAATTTGAGGCTTTTATGAACCGTTTCTTCGTCCCGCTAGCTCACAAAGTCGATAACCAACGACACTTGAGTGCCATCAAAGCAGGGATGGTTGCTATGACACCATTTACCATTTTAGGAAGTTTCTTTGCTATCTTACCAGCATTGCCAAACATGTTGGGGGAATCCAATACATTTAGTCAGTTTATTCTTAACAATGCGGAATTATTTAATCTTCCAGTAACACTTTCAACGGGGCTGATTGGTCTTTACGCTTGTGCCGCGATTTCGTATAACTTAGGAAATCATTATAAGCTGTATATTCCTGGTGCTGTAACATTGTCACTATTTGGCTTTCTATTTATGACAGCCACTTTTGATGAGAACGGGATGCTGGATATCACGAACTTTGGCGCGAAAGGTCTGTTTACCGCGATGTTTGTTGCCTTGATCACGGTGGAACTATACAATTTCTGTAAAAAACGCAATTTGACGATTCGGATGCCGGAAGGAGTGCCGGACTTTGTTTCTAAATCTTTTGAATTGATTCCCGTAACATTGATCGTTGGCGGAACATTCATTATAGGCCGGTTTGCTTTGATGGAGACTGCCGGCGAGCTTCCACCAACAATCCTGACGCGTTTCTTATCACCGCTAGTTGGTTCGATGGACAATCCATGGTCCGTATTGGCGCTGAATTTCTGTATTTGCTTGATCTTCTTCTTTGGGATTCATTCATCTGTTTTCAGCCCAATTACTCGTCCGATTATGGTTGCTTTCATTGCTGAAAATATCACTGCCTTCCAAGCTGGTCAGCCAATCCCGCATTTTTACACTGCTGGTGCATCAAGTGCCTTCTTTGGATTTACAGGCTGCGGAATTTCAATTGGCTGTATTGTGGCATGCTTGGTCTCAAAATCGAAGCGTTATCGTCAAATCGGAAAGGTTTCGTTATTTCCTGCTTTGTTTGGAATCAATGAACCGATCTTGTTTGGAGCACCGATCATTTTAAATCCGTTGATGTTCATTCCGCATGTTTTTGGCGGGGCGATCATTGGGACGTTGCCGATGTTTTTCATGCATTGGGGTTGGTTGAATAAACCAGTCTTTGACCCTCCATATGTTGGCGTCTTCTTGGAAGGTTTCTTGACAAACGGTGATTGGCGGACGATTTTGGTGAATGCGTTGCAATTAGTTCTCGCAGTAGCCATTTATGTACCATTCTTTAAGGTCATGGAACGCAACGAACTAAAAGATGAAGCGAAGAAAAAGGAACAAAAAAATATCTTCGACCAAGGCGATACGGATATCTTGGATGGATTAGATCTAGATTTCTAGAATTGGAGTGTGACAGATGAGAATTGAAAAAATCCAACAGCTGTTAATTGATTCAGATAAGGACGCGATCATTATCAAAAATCGTGAAAACAAAAAATATTTTGGTTCACTAGGCGGAAGCGGCATCTATCTGGTCGTCACGCCTTCTTCTAAGATTCAGTTTTTTGATGGACGTTATCGGCAAGAGATAAAAGATCTGACCAAAGGATTTGAAAATTTTGAAGTGCCACAAGGCAGTTACCTACCCAAAATAGTTGATTGGCTGAAGCAACAGAAAATCACAGATTTGGCGATCGAACCAAATGGTTTGTCGATCCAAGAGTATCGCAAGTTTTCTGAAGAATTTAAAGTAACGATTTGGTCGAGTCAGCTTCAGGAATTACGCGCAATTAAATCAGCAGACGAAATTCAGCTGATCACCAATGCTTGCGCAGTAACAGATGAGATTTTCGCAGAATTACTGCCGGAAATCAAAGCGGGCATGCAGGAAAATGAACTTGGAGCGTTAATCCATTATCTTTCATTAAAAAAAGGAGCCTCTGCAATGGCTTTTGATCCGATCGTGGCTAGCGGACCGCGAAGCGCGCTGCCTCATGGACGACCAACGCAACGTGCTTTTGAACTGGGCGATTTTATCACAATCGATTTTGGAATCGTCTTAGATGATTATCAATCGGATATGACGCGAACAGTTACTCTGGGAGAACCTAACAAGGAACTAGCGCTAGTTTATCAAGTTGTAAAAGATGCTCAGCAGGCGGCTTCTGATTTTATTCGTGAGGGAGTCACTGGGCAAGAGGTCGACGCCGTAGCACGAAAAATCATTTGTGAGGCCGGATATGGTGAATATTTTAGTCATGGTTTAGGTCATGGTATTGGCATGGGCGGCGATGGCCCGATCTTGAACCCGAAGAGTCAGATGGTGCTAAAAGAAAACATGGTGATGAGTGTCGAACCGGGAATTTATCTTCCTGGTATCGGCGGTGTACGAATCGAAGATGATGTCGTGATTCAAAATGGTGTCGGGGTCCCATTGAATAAAACAACAAAAGAACTGTTAACTGTAGGTGAATGCTATGTATAATCTTGATAAAATCATTGATCGCAAACAAGGGAATGCTCGCAAATGGAGTAATCAAGTACTGAAAGAAAAATTTGGCTTGAACGAAGAGGCGATTCCAATGGATTTAGCAGATATTGATTTTGAAGTCGCTCCAGCGATCCAAGAAGCATTGATGAAACGCGCAAGTATTGGTGATTACAGTTATTCTTACGTGCCAGATGAATTTTATGGCGCGGTGATCGATTGGAATAAGCGGCGCTATGATACTGAGATTGAGAAAGAATGGATCAAACTGACTTTTGGAACGGTGTCGACGCTGCATTATATCGTGCAGGCTTATACGGAAAAAGGTGAAGGGGTGTTGATCAATACTCCGGCATACGATCCTTTCGCTGAAGCAGTCGAACACAATGAACGAAAATTATACTGCAGTTCGCTGATTAATCGCGACAATCGCTATTATCTTGATTTTGAAGATATGGAGCAGCAGATGATCGATCACGATATCAAGTTGTTCATTTTTTGCAGTCCGCAAAATCCATCCGGGCGTGTTTGGACAAAAGAGGAGCTTTTCCAATTAGCAGAATTGTGCATTCGCCACGAGGTTCTTTTGGTGTGTGATGAGATTCATCGCGATATCGTTTATAAGAATCAGAGATTTACATCGATTTGGAATGCACATCCAGAAATTTCTCATCACAGTGTTTTGTGTCTATCTCCAAACAAAGGCTTTAATCTAGGTGGGCTAAAAACTTCTTACGTGGTGATTCCAAATCCAGAAATCAGAGAAACGTTACTGCTTCAATTACAAAAGAATTCGATTACATCCCCTCATGTCTTTGCTGTACCGGCAATCGTGGCGGCTTATAATGAAAGTGAAGCATGGCTAGATGAAATGACCGATTATGTGGAAGAAAACATGAAGCTTATCTATGAGTTTTTTGCAGAAATTCCAGAGGCTAAAGTGATGCCTTCAGAGTCTTCATTTTTAGCCTGGATTGATGTACATGACTGGTTTAAAGATGAAGCAGAAATGCAGAAATTTTTCCGTCGTGCGAATTTAACGATGGTGGTTGGCAGTTACTTTGTCCAAGATGGCGAGGGTTTTGTTCGGATGAGTATCGGAATGCCCAGAGAACTGTTGCTGGAAGCATTAAGCCGAATCAAAAAAGAATATAGCAAGAGCGTTGAACGTGTGTAAATTCATTGAAAGTCGGACCACTTCACCAAGTGTTCCGATTTTTTTGTGAGTCCGAGTTTCAGCAGGATATATTCTTCGAGAGGACATCTATTGGTTAAAAAAAGTAGAAAGAGTATAGTCGGTTCGTATGGGAAACGAAAATAAAATTTATTTTTCTAACCCGTAGAAAAATGATTCCTATAACATGAGATAGCGGTTCTGCCACTAGAGCATCTCAGGTTTCTGTGGTACATTGGTTCAGTGTGAAACTTTTGAGGAGGATATATCCTATGCGAAATATTAAGTTAACAATTGAATACGATGGTAAACGTTATCTAGGCTGGCAACGTCTGGGAGATTCAGAGAAGACGATCCAGGGGAAAATCGAAAGTGTCATCGAGCAAATGACCAGTGAAAAGATTGAGATTATCGGTTCGGGTCGAACGGATGCAGGGGCGCATGCCAAAGGTCAAGTTGCAAATTTTAAAACAAATTCAGAAATGACCCGCAATGAGATGCTGGTATTTTTTAACCGCTATCTACCAAGTGATATTGTAGTCAAAAAGATAGAAGAAATGCCCGAACGTTTCCATGCTCGCTATAATGTGAAAGGCAAGCAATACAGCTACTATGTCTGGAATGATCCAATTCCTACGGCTTTTGAACGCTATCACAGTTTTTATTTCCCACAAACATTGGATATGGACAAAATGAATGCTGCTTGTGAGAAACTGATCGGCAAACACGATTTTGCAGGCTTTTCAGCGTTGAAAAAGACCAAAAAATCAACGACGCGGACGATTGAAACTATCTCAATTGAACGAGAAGGCAGTATGTTGCATTTTATCTTTGTTGGTGATGGCTTCTTGCACAAAATGGTTCGTATTCTGATGGGAACGATTTTAGAAATCGGCTCTGGAAAATTGGAGCTGAAGGTAATCGATGAAATATTTGAGACTAAGGTACGAGAAAACGCTGGAGAAACAGCACCAGCGCAAGGACTTTTTCTTGATGAAGTGTATTACTAAAATTTATAGAACTAGTTTTGAACGCTGAAATGTTCAAAACTAGTTTTTTATTTACCTCTTCATTAGACAGGATGTTCCTATTCGTCACTATTTTTTCTATGTTCACTTGTAAAAAATTGTGTTGCATTCTGGCTTGTGAGATGTTAAAAACAAGCTAACAACTCTTTGAAGGAGAAAATTATGAGAATTGATACTATTTTTGAATGTTTACATAAATTCCATCAGTTTAATGAACTCACCTTGAACAACTTAAAGGGGTGTACGGTAAAAGATATTTGTGAGGCTACTGGCTACGCTCGAACGGCGGTTAGTGAAGATTTATCAAAATTAACGAGCAGTCATCAAGTCATCAAAGTCAAATCACGCCCGGTATTGTTTTTTGCGCGGTTAGTTTTAGAAAAGACCTTTCTTTTTTCTCCTCCAAAAGATGAATACGCTTCACTTGGGGAGTTAGAAATGGAACTTCGCGAAGCAATGGAGAAGAAGGAGCAGCAGAAACAAGAATTTCGCAACAATCCGTTTTCAAAAGTAATCGGCTATGATGGAAGCCTAGCAGATAGCATAAAAAAATTGAAGGCGGCTGTTTTATATCCGCCCAAAGGGTTGAACATTATGCTGACGGGAGAATCAGGTGTAGGGAAAACGTTATTGGCAGAGCATCTGCATGAATTTTTTGAGGCAAAAACAGAGCAGAAAGTTCCTTTTATTTATTTTAACTGTGCTGAATATTTCAACAATCCGGAATTATTGACGTCCCATTTGTTTGGCTATAAAAAGGGTAGTTTTACGGGAGCGGATAATGATCATCAGGGATTGGTAGAATTGGCAGACGGAGGCTTCTTCTTTTTGGATGAGGTTCATCGGCTGACTAATGAAGGGCAAGAGAAATTGTTTACCTTATTAGACAAAGGTTATTTCACACGAATGGGTGAAGCAGAAAATCAGCGTCATGTCTCAATCAAGTTTGTTTTTGCTACGACAGAGGAATTGGAAAAGACTTTTTTGAAAACATTTTTGCGTCGAATACCGGTAAATTTACATATACCTAGTTTGTCTGAACGATCAATCAAAGAAAAGATCCAGCTAATCCTGACATTTTTTATGGAAGAGAGTCAGGGCATTCAAAAAGATATTTCTATTTCTTACAATACGTTGAAATATCTCGTTTTCTCCAAATACAAAGCAAATGTCGGGGAACTGAAGTCAGAGATCCAGTTTATTTGTGCGCAGGCGTATTTAGATGCGATCGACTATGAGATTCAAGGATTGGTCATCGATGTCCCATTAGGAATGCTGGATGAAAATACGGTAGATACGAAGGATATTGTTGTACTAAATGAGTACGTTCCTAGTCGAGGGATCAATATCCAACATGACTATTTTTATCCTCATGTGGAACAGCTGCTGCAAGTAAAAGATAAGCAGAATGATCGTTTTTATAATTTTTTATTAAAGGAATATGCTGATCTTAAGAATGTAAATATTTCTTCTAAAGATGCGGTAGCCATGATGCAGAATAAGCTGGATCAGCTTTACGATATGGATCTCTTCAGCCAAACGTTTTCAAAAGATCATGACATAGATGAGCAGTTCTATGAACAAATTAATCAAATCATTCACTATATTGAACAAGAGTTAGGAATTCTTCTGCCTGAGCATTTGAAGGATGTGTTAGCGGCTCATATTTATTCCAGTGTTTTTTACTCAGCGCAGATAAACGAAGATTTTTTTGATCTGACAAGTAATATTTTTTCGGGGAAGATTGAGAATTATCAGCTGGCAGAGAAAATCGTTGACCATATTGAGACTTATTTTGCCTTGAAACTGCCGAATACGGAAATTATTTTTTATGATTTATTCATTCGTAAAATAAAAGCGACGGATCGCCGTTATGAATTAGATGAAAAATGCGGCATTGTCGTGGTGGCTCACGGGAGCGCGACAGCCTCCAGCATGGTAGAGTACACAAATGTTCTATTTTCGACTAGTCTAATGAATTCTGTTAATATGCCGATTAATCAGTCGGTGGAAGAAACCCTGGACAAGGTTCGACAGGTAGTGCGGGACAATGGGTACAGCAAGTTGATTCTTATGGTTGATATCGGTTCGTTAGTCTATTTCGGCAATGTGCTTAGTAAAGAATTTCAAATCGAAGTGCTTTTGATCAGCAACATCAATTTACTGACATTACTGGAAGTAGCTCGGGAAGCGATTTATGAATCGACGAATTTTGAATACCTCTTGCCAGTTTTAAAGGAGAAGAATCATAAAGCGCTCATTTGTCGTAAAGGCAATTTTGAAGACTCTAAGGTTTTGGTTATTTCTTGTCTAACAGGTTTAGGTACGGCACTAAAAATTGAAAAATTGCTGCTAAATACCTTTCCGCAAGAATTACTGACCAATGTGAGAATCATCACACTGGAGAAAAAAGAATTGGAAGATCTTAGCCGCCTGCTTTCCTTTGTTCACGAGGATGAGAAATTAGTCGGGATCATCGGGACAGTGAAGACTGAAATTCCTGATATCCCATTTGTTTCACTGGATAATTTATTGTCGGATCAAGGGATTAGATTAGTGTTTCAAATGTTAGGCTTTGATCTAGCTAAAGATGAAAATCAGGCAGTCTTAAAAAAGGTTTCGGCTAAATATATTCAGGGATTATCGATCGAAGCCATTACAGATTTATTGAGTATTTTAAATCCTAAAAGTATTACGATTGAATTATCAAAAATTTATTCGGATATTTGTATGCAGACTAAAAAGAAAAGTGATGAAAAACGACTTCTGCGTTTCATCATTCACTGTGCCTGTATGATTGAACGGCAAATTCAACATCCAGAATATGATCATACTTCTTATGAACTGTCATATCGTGAGCTGCCGGAGCTGGCATCTGTCATAAAAATGGCCTTCCGACCGATCGAAGTGTCATATAATGTCATCATTCCACCGTTGGAAGTGAAATACATTTATGATTTGCTGTTTGAAGTCACTGTATAAACCGCGGTAAATAGCCCTTTTTTTAAAGGGTTATTTTTTTGGCACAGCATTTGCTTTATAAAAGGTGAAGGCAATGTCCGAATGTCAGTCCAACTCCTTAACTCGAAAAAAGCAGCATAGATAAGTATAGGAGATTTTTACGTAAAAAAATTAAAACCATACTTGTGAATTCGCTTAATGATAAGGAGTCTGTTTGGTTGGATAGTATAGGACATGAATAGCTTAAGATGAATAAGGAGTGAGGGTATGGAGAAAGAACCGATTTTGATTTTGACTCATAATGGATGGGGGTTAGAGCTTTTAAAAAGTGTCCAAATGATTGTTGGAGAGATTCATAATGTTTATGAAGTTGCTTTGAATGCGGAAGACTCTTTGCCAGATTATCTAGAACGGGTCAAAGCACAAATTGAACAATTAAAATGGCACGATAAATTACTGATTCTAACGGATATCAAAGGCGGAACACCTAGTAATGTCGCGTTGCGCTTATCAAAGGATTATGAAGTTGCAGCGATTTCGGGGCTATGTGCTTCTATGTTATTGGAGGCAGTAATGAAACAAGATAACGGAGGATTTACACGAGAATCGGCGCAAGAAATTCATAAGGCTGTCATCGATAGTTGTCAACTATTGGAATTACCTATAAAAAAGTAAAGGATGAGAAAAATGTCAAAAATCGTATTAGCTAGAGTAGATAGTCGCTTGATTCACGGTCAAGTTGTGACTAAATGGCTGCAGCAATCGGCAGCTAATGAAATTATCGTAGTAAGTGATGAGCTGGAGCAAGATGAATTTTTACAAAGTATTTATCTGATGGCGGCTCCTCCAGGTGTAGAGGTCATCATCAAAGGTACAGAGACTGTCAAAGAGTATTGGGAGAATGAAGCGGCAGCTAAAAATAGTAAAGTGCTGTTTTTGGTCCCAGATTTGATGACACTGCGGGAAATGGTTGAAGTCGGAGTTGTCAAAGAGGCCATTCAAGTTGGCGGACTTGGTGGTGGCCCTAGTCGTAAAAACGTAGTGAAAAATATTAATCTCTCAGAAGAAGACGTTGAGATTTTAGAAGGACTTTTAGCCAAAAATATGGAAGTTTATTTCCAAGCTATTCCAGAAGAAACACCAGTACCGATTCAAAAACTAATTGAAAAGCATAAAACATTGTAGAAAAAGGATGCGAGTTCAACACTTTGCAGTTGCTTGATTGAACAAAGACAATAAAAAAGAAAAAACATAATCATCAAAGAACAGCAAGTTGAATCGTATACGGCTTGAAAATCGAACTTATTTTTCTGAAGGGAAAAAAAATACATGAATAAGAAAAAGGATGCGAGTTCAACACTTTGCAGTTGCTTGATTGAACAAAGACAATAAAAAAGAAAAAACATAATCATCAAAGAACAACAAGTTGAATCGTATACGGCTTGAAAATCGAACTTATTTTTC
>Ga0153985_1000079_pt1 | contig 30256 bp, 29 predicted proteins | sample TSGA069MetaG_FD_104715 | JGI IMG/M metagenome (GOLD analysis project Ga0153985, IMG submission 104715) | Attine ant fungus gardens microbial communities from Georgia, USA - TSGA069 MetaG | ecosystem: Host-associated > Fungi > Mycelium > Unclassified | place: USA: Georgia, Alexander Wildlife...
ATTGCCTCGACCGGCATTCAGAAGGTTGGTAACATTTTTATTTTCATGAATCTTTTGTTCTAAAAAGAGACTTAATTCAAAAGGGCTTAATTCTTCTAAGGCTTGTTCTGTAATTGTCGACACAAATACGACTCCTTCTACGCTTTATTTTGATTCTATAGTAACGAGAATAATTTTTATTACAGCGTAAATACGCTTAGAGTTTATGAGAAAATTTCTGTTAAAATCCAAAGAAATAAACGCTGTTTTCTTTCGAAACTTGTCAAAACCCTTGCTATAGCGATGTAAGCAGCGCTTACAGGATTCTTAGAGTTCTTTATTCGGTGATTTTCCCGAACAGATATCAGACTTACGACCCATGCCAAAAATAAAAAAAAGATGCATAATAACCTTATAAGTTAATCGTTTAGAAAATTGCTGAACAGTAAAGTATATATAGATTTATAAAAAGGAGGATTCAGAGATGGATCAATTGATTGCTCTTGCGTTTATCGCATTATTGGTTTTCTTTGTCGTAAAGGTTGGCTCAGTTTTGTGGCGCATTGCCGGTGTGTTGTTTTTGCTCTTTATTATTTATGTGTATAAAGACCAAGTGATTTCTCAAGTACAAAATTTTATCGCTAACCCGAATTTTGGCGGATTATGGCAAAGCGTTTCAGGTTTCTTCGGTGATTTATTCGATAAAGTCGCAGGTATTGTGAGTACAGCTATTCATTAGACAGCTATGAAGTTCTCTTTAGGAGAGCTTCTTTTTTTGCGAAGATTTAATGAGTTACAGCTGTAAAATCTCAAATTGCAAAAGGAAATTATATTCGTACAAACGGACAAATAATGTAAAAAACCGCCGCTTTCACAACAAGAAAGCGGCGGTTTTACTGATTTATTTACGCTCAATATGTTCTAAAAACTTTTGACAGCTTCGATAACTTGCTAAAACATTCTCTGGCACGTCTACATGGGGGATAAAGCCCATCCCATTTGGACCATACCCTTCATCATCATCATTCAAACGGCGAATCTCGCCAACAACTAAAGATAAGAAATAATTAGGTGACCACCAGCTGTCCATTTTAGGATTTTCAAAATGCGGATATGCAACGAAATCAATCAGTTTAGGCTGTTCAAAAAAGAGTGGTTGAATAGCTGATAGGTTCAGCCCCCATTCTTTGGCAAAGGTAATCTGGGTCCGTTTTTGTACCAGCGGGTCTTGAACTAGCCAAAAATTTTCTGGTGTCTCTTGGTTAAAAAGCCCAAACGAAAAGCGGGCATTTTCTCCAGTATTGGTTGATTTCTTTTCCAACATTACTGTGAGTTTACGCGAGCAATAATGCAAAAAGATCTCCTCAGTGATTTCAGCCTCTGAAAGCTGCTCCCAGTCTGTTCGAACCAGCTCTGGATACATTTTTTTACAGTTCGCGATCAGAGGGGCGGTACCATGACCGATCCCGCCGACAAAAACAACGCGTTGAATACTTGAATCTTGCTCACAGAATTTTGCGGCAGCAACAATTAAATTTGGCAGGCTGTTGCCAGCGATTAGTAAAGTATCAGATTGAAAATTGGGATTTTCTGGAATAGTCGTTAGATAATCCACGAGTATAGAAAAATCAGACATAATGGCATCCTTAGATAATAAGTCAGAATAATACTTTTTATAATAGTAGCAAAAATTTAGACAGAAAAAAACTGTCGGCAAAGTGAGGCCGACAGTTGCTTAGTTAGAATAAATAGCGAATAAAAAAGAATAGGCATAAGGCCAGCAGTACAACGGATAAGGTCAACCAGGATTTCTGTTTGATCCAAAGAAACTTTCCGTAACAAAAGGCAGCGGCAGCACCTGTGAAGAGACTAAACAGATCCATTATTTCGCGATGCTCGACAACACGTGCCAGCATTAGGATACTGAAAAGGATCAAACTAAAAATCCCGGCTGTTGCTAGCGCCAAATCAGTGCTGGTCTGTTTTCTTTCTTTTTCCATGCGTTGCCCTCCAATCTAAAAGATTAATCACTCATGCTAATTTTAAAGTTAATTCTGAGTTAAAATTTTGGTGATTTTAAGTATAGGTCGTGTTCGTATTAAGTGAAAATGGGTCAATGTCATGTACATTGTTGTTTTTATTATAAATGAATCCGATTACAATGTCACGCATATACGAGTGTTCTCTTGTATAAAACAGTTATTTTTAGGGTTTTATCTGATTCAGTCTATCTTTTTGGTATAAATCACTGATTATTGGTGTATACTTGGTGGGTGAAAGCTGCTTCGGCAACTTTACTAGTAAAGAGGGAACTATTGAAGCAGTCGATGATGATATTATCCGACCTGGAGAACAAATACAAGATTAGTACGATACGAGGAGTGAGAGTGTGACACAATTCTATTTTGTTCGTCATGGAAAAACTGAAATTAACGCAGAAGGACGATTCAATGGCGGAACTGTCGATTCCCCTTTGATCCCATCTGGAGTAGAGGCGACGAAGCGCATGGGACAGGCGCTCAAAACAGTTCAGTTTGACTTGGCGTTGACTTCGCCGCAAATGCGTGCACAAACCACTGCAAAAATTATTTTAGCAGAAAATACTCAGTCGCCAACAGTGAAGGTGATGGAAGGCTTGCGAGAAATGCGCTTAGGTGATTGGGATGGACAGAAGATCGATCAAATTACGGAAGCCTATCCTGAAGATTTGAAAAATTATCGAACACGTCCAGATTTGTTTGCGGCTGAGAAATTTCAGGCAGAGTCTTATCCTAGTTTAATCGCACGCAGTACAAAGGTGATTGAAGAAGTAACGAAAGAGTATCCAAGTGATAATGTTTTAGTAGTCAGTCACGGAATCCTATTGATGGCGTTGCTGAACACGTTAAAGGGAGTTCCCTTAGCGAAGATTCGTGAAAGTGGGATTGTAGACAATTCAAGTTTAACGATTCTAAATCATTCAAAAGAAGAAACAATAATCAAAACTTGGGGTCAAACGTTTTAGCGCAGCAATAAATGATTAATGGCAGAAATGCCAGAGAATATTCTTGAAAGAGAATCTTTAAATTCGATTTATACGACTATTGGTGTGTTTTGAGCATTTTCAAAAAGAACTAGTTATTTATGTGGATATATTATGATAAAAAGCCTAAATGATCGTTTTGGTTATTTTTAAGCTTTTTTGTGATGCACAAAATAATAAAAAGGAACATCAGTTGAAGGCGTGAAAATCGGCTATGACGCTTAATTTTTACTTACATATGATTGGATAAAAGATAAACATCGAAGAGTTTCTCTTAATTTTCCACATCAAGTGGGATTGGAATTATAAATAACTTTTAAAAAACTTTTTGCCGCTTTTTTGAAAAGTGTTTTTTTATTAAGCAATTGAAATAAGATACAAAAATTAAAAAAACAGAATTTTGATAGACCTGGAGACTTTCAAAAGACAAAAATTAAAAAAATCCCTTCGAAATTTTCATCGAAGGGATTCACATTCTATTTTAATGTTAGTGAGAAGGAGCTGTAAACAGGTCCTTACGTTTTAAGTGATAGGTGAGTTCAATCATGGTTTCTTGGTCTTCTAAAGGAACGGACGCATCTGTCAGAAAGTATTCATAACTTCGGAAGGTGAAGATACCATTTTCCTGTTTGATGGCTTCAATCAATTCTCTGTAGGAATCAGTCAATTCATCGTAATCACCAACATAGAGTGTCCTTACTGCCTGATAGCTGGGCAGTACATAGCTTTGGAATTTTTCTGTCGAAGGGATCTCTTCATTAATAGGAAAACCGATCTCGACATCTAAGAGCTCGTCTTTGGGTTGTCCCGTTTCGTCTAAGTTCAAATAGGAAATAAAAGGTGTTCCTACCAGCTCCGCTCCGTTTTTTTGTATATATTCTAACAGTTCGATAAAAGAAGTCCCGATATAAGCTGGTATGTGCTCATGTGAAATATGAGTGGACATCGACACGATCGTTTGTGCTGGTTTAGTAATCTTCTCAATTTGCATAGTCATCCCCCGTTTCTAAAAACCCCTACGCTGATTGTAACAAGGATTGAAATCGAATACAAACAGGAACTATTCTGCTGAAGCGGGAAATACTAAGACTTGCCCGTGCTGATTCAGGTAATTAAAGAAGATAGGAAAAAGGTCGACATCAGCTTTTTCTAAACGTTCTTTAGCATTAAGCCGTTGCCATGTTTTAATAGAAACGTTTCTTTCTAAGCGCTTCTTTGCTTGCTCAAAAGTAGGTTCACGTTGATAAACGACCCGATTCAACAGCTCGCCTTTTACATAGAGGTAGCAATAGTAGGTTTCAGCTTCTGGCAGAATTCCGACAAACGTTTGGTTTTGCATGATTTGAATCAATTGTTTATTCCGACGTAAAAAGCGTTGTACGGTTAGATAATTCTCCCACCATTGAGCGGAACCTTCGTAATCATGTCGCTCACTTGCAGCTTGAACGCGTTGGTCGATTCGGGTAAGAAGGGCGGTAGACGTCCCTAAAAGTGTTTCTTTGATTTCTTGAATCCGTAGTTCGAATTCTGCTTCAGGGGAGATTTCATCATAGTTTTTTACTATTCCAGATACATATTTTAAGGGACCATCCAAGCGATATGTACTATTGATAATCTGTTTCAATTCTTGAATTTTACTCTGTTTGTAGAAAGGTCCGATCACTAGTCCTTTTTCATCCCACTCGTTCAGGACTTTCAAGTAGGGGATCTGTCTATGAACTGAAAGTAGCCATAGCCTTCATAATGATTCATCATTCGATTATATCGTGGACGAATTTGATGGATTAAATGGCATTCTAATAAGAGCGCATCAAATTCTGTATCCACCAATTCATAATCAAAGTCCACGATCCACCGAACCATCTCTTGAACTTTTCGTGAATGCTGTTTGTTTTGAATAAAGTAGGAACTGACTCGCTGCCTCAAATTTTTGGCCTTTCCAACGTAAATAATCTCACCTCGACTGTTTTTCATTTTATAGATTCCAGGCGTTTTTGGTAGATTCTTAATCTTTTCTTTTAGCATATGCTCACCTCGATTGTTCGATTTAACAAAAAAGACTTTATAATAACTTTTAAAAGTGCTGTTCCGGAATCAATTTTTTTAGAATTTTGAAATTAATTGAAAAATAGGTGTTTTTGGTCTATTCTCTGAAAAAATAATCTAAAATATCAAAAAATGCAGTTCATGAGCAATGACCAACCATTTCTATTGTGTTATAATTAATTATGTTAAGAAAGCAATGAGAGAGAGAATGGAGAGATGTTAAATGTCAAATAAAGTTCTAACCCGACGCGAACTGCGTCAACAGAAACGACAGAAGACCACTAATTATCGCTACCTTAAAAAGGGGTCTGCTGTGGTCGGTACTGCCTTAGTAACGGTTTCGGTAGCGGCACCATTACTAAACACCCATGAAGTAGAAGCTGTTGAAGGAAAAACGACTGCAACTACGTCAAATGTTGATAAAAAAGCTTTTATCAATGAAATTTCAAGTGAAATCAAACCGTTAGCCGAAAAACATGATCTTTACGCTTCGATTATGATCGCACAAGCCATCATTGAAAGTGATTGGGGACAAGATAGTTACGCACAAGCCCCTTATTACAATCTATTTGGTTTAGAAGGTCAATATCAAGGCAAGTCTGCAATGCTAGACAAGAAGAACCCAGAAACCGGTCAAACTGAAAAGAAAGAACTAAAACAATATGGTTCTTATAAAGAAGCAATTCAAGACTATATTGAGATCATCAAGACAACTTCTCGCGATGGCAACGAAAATTACTTTAGTGGAACTTGGCGTAGTAACGCTCAGGACTACCAAACAGCTGCCGCAGCATTAGAAGGTCGCTTCAATGACGATCAAAGCTATGTTCAAAAATTAGTTTCAACGATCCAAGAACATGACTTAACCAGCTATGATGCGACTGAACCAGTAACACCGCCAGTGGCACAACCAGCTGCTGAAACACCAGCTCAGCCAACAGAATATACGGTTCAATCTGGTGATACAGTTAATTCTATCACGAACGAATTTGGAATCGGTGTTCAAGAATTTACTGACTGGAACAACATTGACGACAGCAATATTTACGCTGGACAAAATGTGGTTGTCGGTAACGGGACAACTCAAGAAGCTGCACCAGCAGTTCAAGCAACTCCGGTTGCAACTGCAACTCCAATTGTTGATCAATCAGTTGCTAATGTTACACCAATTTCGGATGTAACGCCAACACCAGAAGTATCGGCAGCGACTACGGAAGTAGCACAGCCAGAAGCGACAGCGCCAGTTCAAGAAGCACAAACACCTGTGCAGCAAGAACAAGCGCCAGCTGAAGTGCAAACTCCGGAACAACAACCGGAACAAACACAACAGAATCAAAATCAAGAACAACAACAGCAACAACAAAATCAACAACAGCAAGAGCAGCAAACACAACAAAATCAGCAACAAGAACAACAAACAACTGATACTACTCGGGGACAACAAGTTGTTGAAGAAGCTGAAAAATACATTGGCACTCCTTATGTTTGGGGCGGAAAAGACACAAGCGGTTTTGATTGCTCTGGTCTTACTCAATACGTCTACAAGCAAGTAACTGGAGAAGATATCGGTGTTTGGACAGTTGCGCAAGAATCTTCTGGTACTCAGATTTCAGTTGATCAAGCGCAAGAAGGCGATTTGCTTTTCTGGGGTGATCAAGGTTCTACGTACCACGTGGCCATCTCAGCAGGGGGAGACCAATACATTCACGCACCACAACCAGGTGAAAACGTGAAATACGGTTCAACTCAATACTACACACCTGACTTCGGCGTTCGCGTATACTAAAAGTAACTTAAAAATAATATCCAAGGAGACTAAAAAATACTTAGTCTGCTTGGATATTTTTTTGTTGAAATATAGTAATAATGCTCGCTACAATGTGAGTAGGCATTTACATACATTAGGAGGCAGCTGATGCGAACAAAACACATCGAAACGGAACGATTATCTTTTTCCCATTGGGAAGAGATCGATCTATCACTGGCTGAAGCATTATGCGGTGATGAAATGGTCACTCATTTTATTACTAAGAATGGCTCTTTTTCTACTGAACAAATCACTCAGCGATTGCGGTTCGAGATCGAGAGTCAAAAGGAATGCGGGTTACAATATTGGCCATTATTTCTTAAAAGAGAGGAAAAATTTATTGGTTGCTGCGGTCTGCATGCCTATGATCTAGAAAATCAGATTGCTGAGTTTGGGGTTCATTTGCTGCCTTTCGCGTGGGGCAATGGTTTCGCTGAGGAAGGAGCAACAGGAGTGATTGATTATGCAACGGCTAGAACAGATTTATCTGCTTTATTTGCGGGACATCATCCAGATAATCACGCTTCTGAGAAATTATTGAGAAAGATAGGCTTTCAATTTCTATCAAGGAATTATTATGAACCAACTGGTTTGGAGCATCCGTCCTACCTTTTGAAACTAACTGCTAATCACTAGTTGATGAGACCATTTAATCTCATCAATTTTTTTTAGAGATAAAATGCTTGAAATCGCTCAAATGTTATAATGAGAATAAAAAAGGGGTGGGACACGATGGTCTATCAACTCAATCATACGGAGTATAAAATCTATCAAAAAATAATGAGAGCGGTTGCGAAAGGCGAGTTGCCTAAATTGACAAAGGTCGCCGAAGAAAATTATGTTTCGACGACCTATATCGTTAAATTTGCTAAAAAATTGGGGTATTCAGGATTTAGCGAAATGATTTATGTTAATAAATATAAGCAACGCTTAGGAAAGACAGCCAGTCATTCAGAAATCGCTCTTTTTGATCAGGGAGAGGTTCATAAATTAGCTGACTTGATCAAGCAATTCTCAGATAAGATCATCTTTGTCTTCGGAATCGGTTATTCGGCGATTATTGCGGATTATCTGCAAAAGAAACTTTCAAAACTAGGATTATTTGTAAATAGCAGTTCGCCGATTGACATGACGATACCTTATCAAGAATATTTGGTTATTTTTATTAGTAAAAGCGGTGAAACCGAAGATGTTTTAGAAATTGCTAAGAAAATAAAGTCGAATGTCTCCGTTTCACTACTATTGACTGCGGCGGCAGATAGTTCGATTGGTCGACATGTTTCACACACACAAATGATAGAAACAGAACGTGAACCGAATATGCCAGATCTTTTTGATAGCAAGTGTTTAGCACTTTTTGAATACATTTTATTGGAGCTCAACAAGTAGTTACAATTGTAACTGGTCTAAAAAATTTTAATCCTTCCGGTTGTTGTATAGTGAATTCAGATACAAGAAATGAGCGCAGCAAAAAGGAAGGATGAGGTCAGATGAAAAAGTTTAATGTTGTATTTGTGGGAGGCGGAAGCACGTATACTCCTGACATGATGGAGTTAATGTGTTTAGTAAAGGAAACCTTCCCGGTGAAAAAAATTGTTCTTTATGATAACGATGAAGAACGCCAAGAACCGATTGGGCAATATGGTGAGGTATTATTTCGCGAGTATTATCCTGAATTGGAAGAATATGTTTATACTACCGATAAGGAAACGGCCTTTAAAGGGATGGACTTTGCTTTTGTTCAGATTCGGGCTGGCGGGTTATCCATGCGTGAACAGGATGAAAAAATTCCTTTGAAGTATGGTGTAATCGGGCAGGAAACCTGTGGGCCGGGTGGATTTGCATATGGAATCCGCAGTGTCTTGGCAATGAAAGAATTGATTGAGGACATTCGAAGCTACTCGCCGGAAACGTGGATTTTAAATTATTCCAATCCAGCGGCAATCGTGGCAGAAGCATGCAAGTTATTGTTCCCAGATGACCATCGGATCATTAACATTTGCGACATGCCAATCGATATCATGGATGTTTTCTGTCCACTGGCTGATAAAAAACGTCAGGATGTTGAACCGCGCTACTTTGGTTTGAATCACTTCGGCTGGTTTACGGCGATGTACGATAAAAAGACTGGGGAAGATGTTCTACCGACAATCTTGCAGGAATTATTATCTGGAAACGCCAGCGACAAATTGGGCTTTACTGCTAAAAATGATGAGTACTGGAATTTCACCTTTAATCATCTGGAGAAAATGGTTAAGGATTATCCTTATTCGTTGCCTAATACGTATATGCAATATTATCTATACCCGCAAGAAATGGTAGAGCATAGTGATCCAAATTATACTCGTGCTAATTATGTGATGGATAATCGTGAAAAGAATGTTTTCGCTTATTGTCGCGAGATCATCGAGTTAGGCAAAATGAAGGGAACGAAGCATGATTTAGATTTGCGCTACGGGGAAAATGCGGACAATGAAAATGAGAAAGCGTCGGTAGCCAATAATGATGCTCATGCAACCTATATTATTGAATTAGCAGAAAGTCTCGCATACAACAAACATGACATTTTCTTACTGATGGTCAAAAATGATGGTGTCATTCCAAACTTAGAAGATGGAATGATGCTGGAGGTTGCTTGTCGGGTAGGGTCTTATGGTGCTCAGCCATTGGCGTATGGCCCAATCGGTACGTTTGAAAAAGGGTTGTTGGAATCGCAATACGCGTATGAAAAATTAACTGTTGAGGCGACTTTGGAAGGGTCTTATCAAAAATGTCTGCAGGCTTTAGCTGCGAACAGAACGGTGGTTGATACGGATTTAGCGAAGACGATCTTAAACGAATATATTGAGGCAAACGGACAGTATTTCCCAATATTTAGTTAGGAGGATTACGATGGAAGCTTTCACAAATTTAATTGATAAATCCTTAACGCCTTTTGCAAATAAATTGGCAGGGAATAAGTATTTGACTGCCTTGAGTCATGGCTTGATGGCAACCTTGCCAATTCTTATTTTTGGATCAGTCTGCATTATCATCGCGGATTTTCCTGTTCCGATTTTTCAGGAGTTCATGGTTAATACGTTGGGAGATGTCTGGACTGAGTGGGCGTGGGAAATTGTTGTTCCTTCCACGATTGGATTGATGTCGTTGTTAGCCATTGTTGGTGTTACCAATTCTCTTTGCGAGCAGAATCAGGTGAACGCGACACCAGCGATCGTCATAGCAATTTGTTCTTTCTTTGTTTTGCTGGTGCAGACAAAGGACGGCGGATTCAGCGCTTCTGATTTTGAAGCGCGGGGCCTGTTCATGGCGATCATTACAGCCGTGATCTGTGGAGAGCTCTATGCCTTTTTGATCAAACACGATATTCGAATCAAAATGCCGAAGGGTGTTCCTGATTTTGTTTCAAACCAATTTTCGGCGATTATTCCGGCAGCGATCATTATTCCGATCTTTTTGATTGTTCGTTTGGGTTTTGAGGCTACCTCATATGGCACCTTTACTAATTTCCTGATTGATATTGTACAGAAGCCTTTAGTTGGGATCGGGTCGACTTTGGTGGGAACCACGATTGCGTCTTTCTTCAATACGTTCTTCTGGTTCTTTGGTATTCATGGGACAGCAGTAGTAGGAGCAGTGATGGACCCGCTTTGGTACGCGGCTCAATTTGAAAATCTGGAAATTTTTAAACAAGGCGAAAGTCTCATCCGACCATTTATTGGAACAATGGATTACGCAAACTTCTTTATTTACCTAGGTGGAACAGGGTTAACCTTTCCCTTAACATTGATCATGGCATTTAAATGCCGCTCGCAACGGCTAAAAGATTTAGGAAAATTATCAATGCTGCCTGGTTTTTTCAATGTGAATGAGCCCGTCATTTTTGGACTGCCGATCGTCTTGAATCCAATGATGCTGATTCCATTTGTATTGGCACCGTTAATTTCGATTCTTGTTTCTTGGATGGCGATGTCCAGCGGCTTAGTTCCCTATCCAACCGGTGTTACGATACCCTGGACAACGCCAGTATTTATTGGCGGCTGGTTGATGACCAGCAGTTGGAAAGGCGGGGTGTTGCAGATCATCGTCTCGATCCTATCAGGTTGTATCTATTATCCATTTATAAAAACACTAGATCGACAATATTTAGCTGATGAGCAAGAGTTAGAAGAACCTGAAGAAGCCATCAGTGTTGAAAAACAAACAGTGAGTGTCAATGTGTAAAATTTAATTATACCCCTATTGAAGAAGTTGGTTACCCCTATGACCAGCTTCTTTTTTTGTTTTTATGTTTTGAAAACTACAGGCTCGGCCTGTGGTTCGTGAGAGCTTCCAGCGATGTAGAAAAAAATCCTCCTAAGAAGCTGATATGAAAGGGAGTTCTCAACCACTCATATTCAGTCAAATGAGGATATGTCATGAATGACAAACAAAGCTACATCTCTAGTCAAGTTTAAGGAGAACGATACAACATCACTTGAAACATTTTCTCGTGATTTGCGATTTCAACAAAAGAGATTTTTCCACCATGTTTTTCCACGATTTTTTTGCTGATAGCTAAACCAAGCCCGCTGCCATTTTGAGTAGAGCGAGAGCTGTCCCCGCAAACAAAGGGTGAAAATAATTGTTTCTGCAATGCTACCGGGATTAGCGTTCCGTCGTCTTTGATCTCGAAAACAATCTGATTATCAAGATAGGACAAACGGATCTGCACGGTTGTTCCAGCCGGATTATGCTGGACACTGTTGCCAATTAGGTTATCGAAAACGCGACGCATCTCAATGGGGTCGCCAGAAATTTCTAAAGGTTCTTCCGGTAAGTCAAAATGCAGTTCGATACCATTTGTTTCTGCGGAATCAAGATGCTCCAATAAAACTTTCCGAACCATCTCGGATAAATCCAGTTTTTGAAGATGAAGCTGATAATCCGGACTTTCCAGTTTTGAAAAAATCAATAACCGATTCACTAATTCATTCATATGATCTGTTTTTGTGACAATGGTTTCCATTGTTTGCAGTAATTTATCTTCACTAACTAATCCATCTGCCACCGCTTTTGCAGATCCTTGGATCGTCGTGAGCGGGGTACGCAGATCGTGAGCCATGTTCGCGAACAATAGCTGCCGTTCTTTTTCATAATAAGCGCGTTGCTGCTCGGATTTTTCCAATTGATTTGCCATATGATTAAAGGAATCTTCAATCTCGACGTATTCATATTCAGCATTCATATGAATTTTTTTTGAGTAGTCTCCGTTTTTTATGGTCCGTAAGCCATTAATTAGAACGGTATTTGGAGCGACGATATGTTCCTTGACAGATTTTGAGTACCTTCTAAGGCAAAAAATAAAAATAAGCAGTAAAGGGATAAGCAAAAGTGCCACACTTTTAAAAATCGCTGTTGAGGTCGGTGAACCGATTTTGTTGAAAACGAGTGTGAAATTTCCGCGAATAGCATTTTGCGGCATCTTCGTAATACAAATATATTGGCGACCATCTGTGCCTTTGAAAGGAGCAAAGGTGGCCATATATTTTTTTTTAGAAGTATTGCGTTTGAAGGAAACGGGTCCAATCTGATAGATTTTTTGCTTGATTACGGATTGCAGTGCCTCCATTTCAAGCAATTGCTTTTGAGTATAGTGCGTCTTTTTTTCGCCAACCGGACCTTTAGTGTAAATCACATGATTATTGTCATCGAGAATTTCTAGCCAGCCGTTAACATCTTGCAAGGCGGAGATATTGATTTTTTTATAATCAGGCCGAACGATCGTTTCTGCACATAAATCTTTGACGATGTCGTTTGTACCGGATACAAAAAACTGAGCAATCGTGGCTAGCGCAGAGATCAGGAGCAACATAAGAAGAGAAGTTGTAATATATTTCTTCGTTAAAAAGCGTCCTAATGTTTTGGGTTTCTTACTCATGGCACTATCTTATATCCTAATCCGCGGATTGTTTGGATATAAGATTCCTCCTCTCTGATTCCCAGTTTTTCTCTCAGGCGGCTGATATAAACCATAATATTATTATCATCAACGATATAGGTGTCTTCCCAAACGGCTTCATAGATCTGTTTTTTGGTAAAAACACGACCTGGAGTGCCTAATAGCAAACGTAAAATTTTAAATTCGATCGAGGTCAAGTTTACCTGCTCGTTTCCCCTGAAAAGAAGACATTGCTCCAGGTCAAGAACTAAATCATGGAGTGCAATTGTTTTTGGTTCAGTAATTTCCTGAGCGCCTAAAGAATAGAAGCGGCGGAGTTGAGCGTTGACACGCGCAACCAATTCCAACGGATCAAACGGCTTGGTCACGTAATCGTCTGCTCCGATATCTAATCCCAATACTTTGTCTGCACTAGCATCTTTTGCAGTTAGAAAGACAATCGGCATATTTTTCTCTGCGCGAATTTTTTTGATTAATTGGTAACCGTTCATTTTAGGCATCATAATATCTAAAATGGCTAGATCGATTTTTTCTTGTTGGATACAGTTCCAAGCCTCTTCGCCATCTGAAGCAGGGAAGACCTGATACCCATCTTTTTCCAAATATAAAGTCACAAAATCGATGATCCCTTGTTCATCATCCGCTACTAAAATCGAAAATCCCATCCAACGCACCCCTTCATTTTTCCTATTCCCTTCTATTATACCGTTCAAAAGAGCTATTTTATATCCACTCTTTTAAAAAGCAACGAAGTCACTAGTAAAATGCAAGCGATAATCAAGACAGAAGAAAACAGAGCATACAGTAAATAGTCCGTATTACCGGCCATCAAATGGTTGCTGACGGATAGAGCAGAATATTTCAGAACTTCGACAGCATTCGTGTTAATCAAATAATTGAGCACAAAGAGACTGATTAACGAAAAGATAAAAGCAATAAAAGGAGACAAAAATAGTCCGACGAGTAATGTTACGGCCATAAAAGAAGCGAGATGAAGAAAAATAAGTCCAATCATCGCTACTGTGTTCGACAAATCGATCATTGATGAAGAAAATGCGCCATTGCCAATACTAGAGTTGGCAATAAAGAGATAATAGCCGCCGCCTGCGGTAAGAGTGAACAGAACAAAAGCACCAAGAGCAGTCGTCAATAACGCAAGAAATTTCGCAACAATAATCGGTCCTCGTTTACCAATCCGCAAGAGCGTCATTTTGATTTGTCCACTAGTAATCTCACCAGAAAATTGAAAAGCTGTGACCAAAATCAATAAAATACCCCAGATACCTAGTGCGCTGAAGAAGGCCCAAATCGTGGTAATAAAATCTAAACAAGCGAATTTTCCGCCGCTGGATAGGGCATCGCCGGTAAACGTCAAACCGCCAGTCGAGATCCCGAATGCCATGATCATGACTAAAATCGATGGGATCAGTAGAATCAAACTATTTTTTCTTTTCAGTGTTTTGATTATTTCCATTTTATAAATTGTCCATATTTCCATAATTGATCGCTCCTAGTTTTTTTATTTCATCAGCTCAATCAAGTGAGCTTGCTGGTTTTCAAAATGAGTATTTTGATCAGAATAGCTGATCACGCCATTGCTTAACACCAAAATATCATCAGTCAAGTCACACACTTCCTGCATTTGATGACTAGAAAAGAGAATCGCTGTACCACGTTCGTCGCAAAGTTTTCGCAGCAATACCTTTACTTCCTCCACACCAATCGGGTCAAGACCCACAAAAGGTTCATCCAAGATTAATAATTCGGGTTTAGTGATCAACGAAAGCGCCAGAGCCAAACGTTGTTTCATTCCAAAGGAAAAATTCTTGACCTTTTTTTGGGCGGCATTATCCAGTTCTACAAAGGCTAAACTTTCTTGGATCATTGGTCTCCGTTCTTTTCTAGGGATCGAATCGATTAACCGAATAGAAAGCATCAAATTATCGTAGGCGTTCAAATCTTCGTAAAATTGGACGTCCACTAATGAACCGATTTTCATTTTTGTTTGTGTATCTGTTGTATTCAAGGTGCGACCGTTTAAAGTCATGCTCCCTTTGTAGTTCGCAGTCAGCCCTAAAACACACTTCATTAAAGTTGTTTTTCCTGCACCATTTCGCCCGAGCAGACCAGTAATTTTTCCTGGTAGGAGCTGCAAATTTATTCCTTTCAAAATGGTATTATGCCCGTAGCTTTTTTGCAGATCGGTAATTTCTAAAATCGTTGTTGCCATAATTTTTCCCTCCGGTTTCCTGTGAGTGCATCTATTCAGTAGGTGTGATGCATGTATCATTTCCTGATAAATCCAGTATAGGCAGGGAAACTTGCATAGAACTGTTCTTAACCTTAAAGTAACCTTACAATTTTAAATGTGCAAAAAAATGAATTGTCTAAAAATAATAAGTGGTTTTTATTACTTTATCTGCAAATTTGGTATAATTATAGAAAGAAGAGAACCTATTTGAGTAAAAACGAGGTGGAAGAGATGAGAGAAATAGTGCTTGTTGGTGGGTCGATTTTAGTAGTTCTTTTACTTTTTTCGCTTGTTAACTATTTTAGTAAACGTGTTGAATCAGATCCTTTAGAGCATGATTTGATCGTCTCGATAAAAATGGATCCCGCCCCGGATATTATTCAACATATCAAGATAAAAAAATTGGCAGCATGGGAAATTTACGGGGAAGGTGTTTTTAGAGGGAAATCCCAATTGACGAAAGAAGAAATGAAGCGGTTGCTCATAAAAGAATTATGTCTACCTGAAGAAACAGTGATCGTGGTCGAAGCAAGAGAGAAACCTGAAAAATAAAAGAGAATAGAGCAAAAGAAGGAGCGACTGTGACAAGTCGTTCCTTCTTTCAGTTTATTATTGCAAAAAAAGCCATGAACCGACTGCGATAAATGATAGTGAGATGATATAAACAAGGAGACTAGTACATAGAACTAGAATCTTTCCATTCTCACTAAGAATATTTGCTTTAAAAGCTGGTAAAACTAGATCATATTTTTGAAAAAGGAACACACGACCAGCAACGATTCCAGCAATAATTCCGAACAAGAGTAAAAAGAATGAAAGGCTGATGGTTGACGTAAGTTTCAGAAAAACGCAAGAAGTTAACGTAGCGACATAGACATATTTTTCCAAAATGATCACCCGATTCCTTTGAGTATTCTGTTCCTTCTTCTATTATACGAAATCCTTGTGGGCTCTTGAGACGTCTGTGATTAAAAATGCTTTCTAATTTTTAAGTCTTTATAAAAAACTAGGGAAAAGTGATCAGCCTCCCTTTAGATAACGCCAGAGGGTAGTTCGACTGATTCCCAATTGTTCAGCCGTTTTCGTTTGATTGCCATTATTTTGTTCTAGCACACTTAAGATAATTTCTTTTGAGTAATCAAATAGGGTTGGCTTTTCAACTTTCGTTTGCAAGGTGAAGCTTCCAAGATGACTGGCTGAAAAATTTTGGATTAATCGTTCCTTTCTCAACAGCTGAATAACTTGATGCTCAGAAATATAGTGAGTTGTTGCATTGATGACTAGTTCCTTAATGGCAGATTGCAGTTGATTGAAATTACCAGGCCAATCAAAAGCTAAAAATTCTTTCAAGGCATTGGGATCAAAACCGACCACCTCTTTATTGCATTCAATATTCATTTTATTCAGCAATAATGTAGTGATCGCATTTAGCTCATGCTTGCGTTCCCTGATGGGCGGTGCATAGATGCTGGCGCAATTCAATTCGAACAGTAGGCGATGATAAATTTTTTCTTCTTGCACATTATTCGCATTATAGGTAAATAATAAGTTGTTTCGCTGTAAAAGCTTTGTGTTTTTTACGATCGTAATCAATTGCTCAGCGTCGCGAACCGAAAGTTGTTCAATATTTTGGAAAAGCAGTGTATTATTTTCATCAACCAGCGGACCATTTGTGGAATTAACGAGAAATTTCCACATCTTTTCGTTCATTAGTTTAGCATCAATAGAGATTAATTGATTGCTGTGAATTTTCTGATTCAAAAAAGCCTGGTAGGCGATACTGGATTTTGCGGTCCCTGTTTCTCCGACAATAATGATAGAGTTATAAAAATTATTGACTTGCTGAAGCTCTCGCTTCGTGTCCTCTTGGATAAATTGAGTAAATAGGAGTTTCGTGGTAAAAATCTCCTCGATCTCTGCTCGTTTCTGATAAAAGATGCCAAAGCGATTATTAATAATTGGAGGGGTCGAAATTTTCAAGTTGCAGCTATAGTAAGATAAATCATCAATACTTATTTTTTTGACAATAAGCATATAAACCTTGTTATTAAAGGTATGATAGTATTGGTTCTCGTCTGTCATATCTTTTTTTGTGCATAAAATTTTAGCAATCGAGTTGGATAATTCGATGGCAACATTAGAAAACTGAACTTGAAATGTACCGTCTAGAATAACAAATGCTTGTTTTTGCTGTTTGATGCTTTCTTCTAGTACAAGCTTTTCATGAATAACGCGTTTTAATTGTTTGGCGATGGTCAAAGCCTCTCGGTACGCGTGTTTGATACTTTCAAAACCAGAGGTGATCAAAATAGTATTGATCGATTTGGTTAACGCTAAGCGATTAGTGATCGCATCACAGAGAATCATTTCGTAGTTTTCCTCTGCCAAAATATCTAATGTCATATTTGCGTCGGTCATTTCATCTAAAGTGATGATTTTTATGTTGTAGCCTAAAATATCACAAAGTAGGTGGGCAGTTTCTGTGATACTGGCGTACCCAACGATGGCGAAATTTTCAGTGTAGTTTTTCGCTAATCGAATGGTTCCAAGGATATCATAAATGGAAATAGAAACATCGATGACTGGGATGGTGACCACTTGCCTGATCAAATCGGCAGTTCCTCCTCGGGAAATGATGGCATCATAGTTATTGTCAAAGAGTTCAGCTGCAACTTTCTGACCTTCCTCCAAGTCGGCAGTATAGATATCTGACTCTATTTCTGCAAATTGCTTACTAACAATGTTCATGGAATTATTCAATTCATCATAAGGGGCAATACCTAAAATTTTGATTTTCGTGGCCATTTATTTTCTCCTCGTGTTTCATATTGGAACTATTATACTGCTAATCATTTGGGTAATGTATTTTAAAAGTGAAAACGTTCCAAAAAGAAACGTTTTTTCTGGTTAATGAATATAAAAAGCTACGAACGCAGGCTAAAATAAAATTATGAAATCAAAGGTGGTGAACGGATGATAAAGCTACTAGTTATTGCAGATGATTTTACTGGGGCTCTAGATACCGGTGTTCAATTTTCTAAACAAGGAATTTCAACACTCGTCTCAACCGATATAAAAATAAATTTTTCTGAGGTAGACAACACGCTGGATGTCTTAGTGATTGATACAGAAAGCCGCTACTTGAATTTTGAGGAGGCGTATGAATTAATTCATGCAATAATTGTATGCGCTAAAAAAAATGGAATTCCATATATCTACAAAAAAGTCGATTCTGCATTACGCGGAAATATCAGTGCAGAGATCAAGGCTGTTATGGATGCAAGTAAAAAGTCAGCAATCCCATTTTTGCCAGCTTATCCGGAAATGAATCGCGTGGTGGTCAATGGCGAACTGTATATAGATCAGGTCTTAGTTTCAAAAAGCATTTTTTCAAAGGATCCTTATGAACCTGTGATTGAAAGCAATGTATTGCGCAGGCTAAAAATGGAAGCCGATATCGAGGGCTATTTAATAGAAGGAACTCTTCCGGAAATGTATAACGGTATCTTGGTTTTTGATGCCGAAACAAACGAAGATTTAGAAAAACAAGCTGAAATTCTCGAACAGGAGCAGCTACTATCTATCTCGATCGGTTGTGCAGGGTTTGCAAAGGTGTTAGCCGAAAAATTATTTCCTAAAGGTGAAGTTAAGTCCATTTCATTGAAAAAACCTCTCGTTGTGATTTGCGGAAGCGTTAATCCAATTACAAGAAAACAAGTTGATTACATTGAGCAGCAAAATTATCCGAGAGTTTCTCTACAATCGCATCAACTGTTATATCCGAATTATTGGAATGGGCGGGAAGGGAAAAAAGAGGTGGCTGATTATCTAAGCTTAATGACTGACCAACCCTTGATTGTATTTGAAACACTGAGTAAAGAAACTTGCTTAGGTATCGAGCAGCATGAGCAAGAACAAGGAAGGGGCGGTTCGGATTTTCGGTTCAAGATCGGCCAATCATTAGGTGAATTGACTCGAGCGATTTGGTCAAAAAATTGTGAGAATACTTTTTTGTTTACTGGCGGAGATACATTGTTTCAGTCAATGAACGTGTTAGGAGTCACTCAAATAAACCCAATCGCTGAAATCAGTGCAGGAGTAGTACTTTCTTCAATTAAGTGGAAAGATAAAAAAATCCAAGTCATTACTAAATCTGGTGGGTTTGGGAAGGAACAGCTTTTTGAAGAAATTAGTCAGTTAACAGAATAAAAAGAAAATGGAGGAAGAAAAATGCTTGTCGATTACAGTCTTAAAATGCCAAAGAACATCAACGCTGGAGAACACGCACTTGGACAGTTATCGGAAATTATCACGGAGGGTGTTAATAAAATCGTGATTTTTACAGATAAAGGAGTTTTAGGAGCAGGACTAGCGGATCTGCCCAAAGAATTAATTGAAAAAGCCGGTATAGACTACACGATTATTTCAGAGATTCCCGCGGAACCCAACTATCACGAAGCACAAGTAATGGTGGATGAGTTCAAAAAAGAACAAGCTGATTTTATCATCGCTATCGGTGGCGGCAGCGTGATGGATGTAGCAAAGCTGGCATCTATCCTTGCAACAGATGACTATACTGTTAAAGATTTACTGGATGATCCATTGTTGGCGAAGAAGCAAATCACAAGTCTGATGATTCCGACTACAGCAGGTACAGGGTCAGAGGCAACACCTAACAGCATCGTGGGTGTTCCGGAAAAGGAATTAAAAATCGGGATTGTCAATCCTGAAATGATTGCAGACTATGTGATTTTAGATAGCCGAATGATCAAAAATTTACCAAAACCAATTGCTGCTGCAACTGGAGTTGACGCATTGTGCCACGCAATCGAATGCTTTACTTCCGCAAAGGCTAATCCAATCAGCAATACCTTAGCATTAGAGGCACTGGATTTAATCATGAACAATATTCTCGAAGCTTGCACCAACCCAGAAGCTTTAGAGGCAAAAAGTAAGATGCTTTTAGGCTCATTCTACGCGGGCGTAGCCATCACTTCTTCTGGAACAACTGCGGTTCATGCATTATCGTATCCGCTTGGTGGGAAATATCATATCGCGCATGGTGTGTCTAATGCGATGCTACTAACGCCAGTGATGAAATTTAATCAGCCAGTAATCAAAACGCTATTGGCACAAGCATATGATCGCGTGGTAAGGAACGGCGATATGGAATTAGCAATTGATGAGAAGTCTGATTACATGATCAAACAATTAGAAGAAATCGTCAAAATTCTAAAAATTCCAACTAGTTTAAAAGAATTTAATGTGCCTGAAGAAGACCTAGACGGATTAGTAGCCGCAGGTATGGAAGTCACTCGTTTACTTGTTAACAATAAACGAGAAGTTACACCAGAAGATGCCAGAAAAATCTATTTGGAAATTTTGTAATAAAGAAGAATTCAAAGAAAAAGAAGCGATACCTATAAATAGTGATCTTTATTATATAAAAGGAGTTAAAACGTTATGAAAAAAATCATCGGCATAACCATGGGTGATCCAGCTGGTATTGGTCCAGAAATTTCACTAAAGACTTTTCAAAAACCAGAATTGTATGACAGATGCAAACCGCTTCTTATCGGAGACAAAAGTGTTTTAGACCATTACTTAGCCAAGCACGCTGAGTTAGATTTAACAGTAAATCCGATCAAACATCCAAGTGATGGGAAATATATATTGGGTACCATTGATCTGATTGATTTACAGGTGGTTGACATGGCGGATCTGCCAATCGGCAAAGTATCGAAAGTCGGCGGGAATGCTGCATTTCAATATGTTAAAAAAATTATTGAATTAGCTTTAGCAAAAGAAATTGATGCTACGGTTACGAATCCTTTAAATAAAGAAGCAATGAATGCGGCTGGGCATCACTATGCCGGGCATACTGAGATTTACGCCGATCTAACGGATACAGACAAGTATACGATGATGCTGGCGGATGGAAATTTGAGGGTGGTTCATGTTTCTACTCACGTTTCATTACGGGAGGCGTGTGATCGCGCAACAAAAGAACGAGTGTTAGATGTTATTAGAATTGCCGATACAGCATGTAAAAATTTAGGTATAAATAATCCGAGAATCGCTGTGGCGGGATTGAACCCACATTGTGGTGAAAATGGGTTGTTCGGTCAAGAAGAAATTGAAGAAATTAATCCAGCGGTCGAGGCTGCTCAAGCTGAAGGGATAAATGCATTTGGTTCGCTTCCTGCGGATACAGTATTTTCTAAGGCAAATGGTGGTATGTATGACATTGTGGTTGCTATGTACCATGATCAGGGCCATATTCCGTTAAAATTATTGGGTTTTGTATATGATCAGAAAACAGCTAGCTGGGAAGCAGTCAAAGGAGTTAATATCACACTGAATCTGCCAATCATTCGAACTTCTGTTGATCATGGAACAGCATTTGACCAGGCAGGGAAATGGACTGCTAGTGAATTGAGCCTTGAAAATGCGATTGATTATGCCATTCGTCTAGCAGAAAATTCTTAAAAATGAAACATATTGAAAAAGGGGGATTTTTAGTGACAACAAATTTACCATGTGTAAGAAAATCAGAATTCAATGGTGTTGTGTATCGAGATGATTTTCTAAATGTAGATTTTGGACTAATACCAACGGGTGGTAATAATACTGCGCATGCACCAACCTTAATTGAAACGAAGGATGGAGGATTATTATGCGCATGGTTTGCTGGTAGTTTTGAAGGGAGTGGTGATATTTCTATTGTCGTATCAAAGCTAGATCCGGAAACACAAGTATGGTCAGTACCAGAAACAGTCTCAAAAGGCGAGGATCGCAGTGAACAGAACCCTGCTTTCTTTAGAGCACCAGATGGACATATCTGGTTAATCTATACTTCTCAATTGAGTCGCCAAGAAGGCAAAGACAATATGCAATTTACTTCGATTATCATGGTTCAAAAATCGAGGGATGAAGGAAAAACATGGGGAGCGTCAGAAGTACTATTTGCGAATGAGGGGACTTTTTCGCGTCAAGCAATTCAAATATTGAGCAACGGGCGCTGGATTTTCAGTACGTGGTTATGTGAAGATTCGCCAGAAGGCTTGACCAATGATCCAACAGAATTTCAATTATCTGATGATCAAGGAAAAACTTGGAGGGCTGTTCGAATGCCAGATAGTAATGGCCGGGTTCATGCAAACGTTGTAGAAGTAGCAACGGGACATCTTGTCGCATTTATGCGCAGCCGCTTTGCTGATCATGTGTACAGAAGTGAATCTTTTGATTTTGGTGATAGTTGGAGTGTTCCAGAAGCTACAGTTTTGCCTAATAATAACGCTAGCGTCAGTGCAATTAAACTGCGATCGAGTGAAGTTGCGCTAGCCTATAACATGAACGCCGCAAATAACGCAGAATTCGGAAAGGTTACATGGCCAGGTTTGCGAAACCCAGTAGTGGTTTCTGTATCAGAAGATTTTGGAAAGACTTGGCCAGTCGGTCGCATCCTTGAGGCTGCTGAAGGATACATTGGTAATGAGAATAAAACCAATAATTCTCAGCATGAGTATCCAACGCTTTATCAAGATAGAAAAGGTCTTTTGCATTTGGTCTACGCCTACAAAAATCGTCTTTGTGTGAAGTATGTTCGTTTTACTGTGGAAGAGCTATTTGGTGAAAAGCGAGAGGCAGAAGGGTTATACAATCCAACTTCAGGTGAAGGCGTTAATAAATAAAATGGTAACGCATTCTTAAAGGCTATAGATTTAAAACAAAAAATTAAAGGAGCGAGTTGAATGAAACAAACAGAATTGAAAGGGATCATTACCCCGATTTTAACCCCCATGAATGAGGATGAAAGTATTAATATCGAAGAGCTTCGTATCCAAGTTGATCGCATGATTGAAAATGGTATACACGGAATCTTTCCTTTCGGGACTAATGGAGAAGGCTATATTCTGACCGCAGAGGAAAAGAAATCCGTTCTTGAAACAGTTGTTAATCAAGCCAATGGTCGCGTGCCAATTTATGCTGGAACAGGAACACTTTCCACTAAAGAAACGATTGAACAGAGCAAGATGGCTCAAGCAGCAGGGGCAGATGTACTTTCCTTAATTACTCCAAGTTTTGCTGCTGCTAGTCAAGAAGAGTTATACACACATTATAAAACAGTCGCTGAAGCAGTGGATATGCCGATCGTTCTTTACAATATCCCAGCTAGAACAGGCAATGCGATCGCTCCTGCGACTGTAGGAAGATTAGCTGAAATTGAAAATGTTATTGGAGCCAAAGATTCTAGCGGGAATTTTTCGAACATTTTGGGCTATATTGATGCGGGTAAAAAGAAGGAGAATGGTAAATTTTATACGTTGTCTGGCAATGATCAACTGATTATCTGGACACTTTTAGCTGGAGGAACAGGCGGTATCGCAGGGTGTGCTAATGTTTATCCTCAAACAATGGCTTCAATCTATGATTTGTTTGTGCAAGGAAAAATAGAGGATGCTAAAAAAGCAAACGAAAGCATTCAAAGCTTTAGGGCCTGCTTTAAATATGGAAATCCAAATACAATCGTGAAAACGGCTACTCGTTTATTAGGGCATAACGTAGGCGCGTGTCGTGCGCCATTTAATCAAATTCCAGAAGAAGGAATTGAAGCAATCAAAAAAGTTTTAGAAGAAAATAAAGCAAAAGGTATGAAGTAATCGAATCCTGCTTCAAGTAGCAATAAATTGTTGTATTTAGATAGAATATTTTCTTCTTTATGAAGGTAATATTCTATCTACTTCATAAAGATTTTTCAATAAATCCTGGGAGGGATACTATGACTATTCAAATGATTATTGCTTTGGCAATCACAGCACTAATGATCGTTTTAATAATGATTGATAAACTACCATTTGGTGCGCCACCATTATTTGCGTGTATATTGTTAGTTATTTTTGGAATTACTGATATTAAGGGCGCCTTTGCTGGATTTTCAAATTCGACGATTATTATGTTAGCTGAGTTTATGGCTATCATTGCCGCACTGCAGAAAACAAACTTTATTGTTGTGTTTAAAAAGACTATGTTTTCAATGGCTAATAAGGGCGGCTTCAAATCGTACATGTTGATTATACTAGTCGTCATGTTGGGCTGCAGTATGTTCGGAACAGGTTCAACCGCATATTATGTACTTACGATTGGGTTGCTTTCTACGTTACCATATAGCAAAAAACTTCCACCTTCAAAAGTAATAATGACAGCTGGCTTCGCTGCGAATCACCCTTTGGTACCATTTAATACAGCGTTGCAATATGGAATCGTTATCGCTGTTTTGGGTGCGGCAGACAGGCAGTCAGCGTTTCTGTTTTCAAATTTGCTATTGTTAACTTATTTTTATCTCTTGGTTTTTTGCTAAACTGTATTATTCAATATAAGTTTTTACCGGATCATCCGATAAGAGACGAAGAAGATGATGAGGAAGCAGAATCAATTGAAAATGAAACCGCTTTGTTATTGCCGAAATGGAAGCAAAATGTGACTTATGCAGCATTTGTCTTTGCAGTAGTAGGAATGCTTTTTCAAGGAAGGATAGGCGATGCTGGTTATGCAATGGCAGGTTTATCGGTAGCAGTGATTTTAGTTATTGGGGTATTAGATTTTAAAGAAATTAGAGACGCAATCAGCGCGCCAATCATCTTGATGTCGGCCGGTGTTATTGGTGTCGCGGATGCTTTAGGAAGTACCGGACTTACTAATTTGGTTGGGGAAACAGTAGCCGGTGTCTTAGGAACAAATGTTAACCCATTTGTGATGATTTTTGGATTCTGTATTTTGACTAGTCTGCTTGCTACATTGACGGGGTCTACCATTGGCACAGTGTATGTATTTACGCCTTTAGCTATTGCAGTCTGCTCAAATCTCGGGTTAGATCCTACAGCAGCAGCTTGTGCGATAGTAATTTCTGGTTGGTGCGGACACTTCTTACCGATTGACGGGATGCCTGCAATGATCCTAGGGTACGGAAAGTATTCGGCAAAAGAGTTTTGGGTATTCACGATTCCTCAATATTTTATCAGATTATTTGCTTTGACTGTTGGATCATTGATCATGTTCCCTATGTAAAAAAATAAAGAGGTGTAAAAATGACTAATAAATTTGATTTAGAACATATTGGTATCAATACAGAAAATGCAAAAGAAGCAGAGGCGCTGGCTTCTCTATTAAGTAGTATTTTTAATTTAACTCCGCGTCATGGACAAAAATCAGAGTTTGCCGGGGATTATTTTGAATGTATGAGAAGTCCTTATTTAGGCAAAAATGGCCACATTGCTATGCGAACACCTGATTTAGAAAGCGCTATGGAGGAACTTAAAGAAAAGGGACTCGTTTTTAATATGGATACAGCTGCTTATGCTGAAGATGGAAAATTGAAAAATATCTATTTAGATGGAGAATTCGGCGGTTTTGCGATCCATATTTTAAAAAAATGAAACCACTTTTAGACTGCTGTCTGAAATGGATTTAAATAGTAAGACTTGTGTATTCAATATGAACTATACGCAGGTCTTCTTTTTAAAATAAAAATGGGAGGGTCATATGACAGAGTTGAATAAGAAACAACGGACAACGAAGTTTTATGCGGAGTCTACAGAGATCGTCTTGGCGAATCTGAATTCTTCAGCTGAAGGGTTAAGTGGAAATGAGGCGCAAAAACGTTTAATCGAATATGGGAAAAATGAATTGGCTGAAGGGAAAAAGAAAAGCTTGTTCATGAAGTTTGCAGAGCAGTTCAAAGATTTTATGATTTTAGTTTTATTGGCGGCAGCAATTATTTCAGCGGTAGTTTCTCATGAGATCGTTGATTCGGTCATTATTTTATTGGTTGTAATAATTAATGCGATCATGGGTGTCTTCCAGGAAGCCAAAGCGGAGCAAGCAATTGAGGCGCTAAAAGAAATGTCTACACCGAACGCCAATGTTTTAAGGGATGGCCATACTTTATCGATCAAAAGTGACGAATTAGTTCCCGGAGATATCGTGTTATTGGAGGCTGGGGATGTTGTACCAGCAGATATTTGCTTGATAGAAGCTGCTTCATTAAAAATTGAAGAGGCTGCATTGACCGGTGAGTCGGTGCCAGTGGAAAAAGAAATTAGTGTACTGCCTGCAGAGGATATCGGTATTGGGGATCGGGTCAATATGGCCTTTTCAAACAGTAATGTTACCTATGGCCGCGGCAAAGGCGTGGTTGTGAATACAGGAATGAGCACTGAAGTAGGCAAAATAGCCAATATGCTAGCTCAAGCAGACGAAACAGAAACACCGCTGAAAAATAACTTAAATGATTTAGGCAAATTTTTGACAATCGCGATTATTGTAATTGCCGTTATTATGTTTATTGTCGGAACGTTGGTTAATGGGACTTCCTTTGTAGATATGCTGTTGACATCTATTTCATTGGCAGTTGCAGCGATTCCAGAAGGGCTACCAGCAATCGTTACGATTATCTTAGCGTTGGGAACTCAAGTCATGGCGAAACGTAATTCAGTTATTCGAAAATTACCAGCGGTAGAAACCTTAGGAAGTACAGATATTATTGCTTCGGATAAGACTGGGACTCTAACGTTGAACCAAATGACTGTAGAAAAACTATATGCTGATTTTCAACAAAAATCAGCTAAATCTGAGATCAATAGGAATAACATGGCATTAAAGATCATGAATTATGCCAATGATACAAAATTCTCGCAAGACGGGACATTGATTGGTGATCCGACAGAAACGGCCTTGGTTCAGTTCGGAATCGATCAGAATTTTGATATAAAAGGTTCCCTTAATAAAGAACCTCGCGTAGGAGAATTGCCTTTTGATTCGGACCGGAAATTAATGAGTACAATTCATCAACTTACTGATGGTAGATATTTAGTCGCGGTAAAAGGAGCGCCTGATGTTTTGATTCAACGGACAACGCGAGTGTTTATTGATGGTCAAGAAGAGGGATTATCTGAAAAACAAAGAAATGAAATCTTATTTAACAATGCAGATATGGCTAAACAAGCGCTACGTGTTTTAGCGATGGCCTTCAAATATCTTGATGAATTACCTCAAGAATTGACCTCAGATGATCTTGAAAATGATCTGTGCTTTGCTGGATTAGTTGGAATGATCGATCCGGAACGAGAAGAAGCGGCTGAAGCTGTAAGAATGGCTAAAGAAGCCGGGGTACGACCGATTATGATTACCGGGGACCACAAGGATACGGCTGAAGCAATCGCTGTTCGATTAGGAATCATTCATTCAGGAAATTCCAATGCAGTTTTAACAGGAGCGGAATTGAATGAGATGAGTGACGAAGAATTTGCTAAACAAGTGTATCACTATTCTGTTTACGCCCGCGTATCACCTGAGCATAAAGTTCGGATCGTCAAAGCTTGGCAGCAAGAAGGTAAAGTCGTGGCGATGACGGGTGACGGTGTCAATGACGCGCCGTCACTAAAGCAAGCGGATATTGGTATTGGTATGGGAATTACGGGAACAGAGGTGTCTAAAGGCGCGTCAGATATGGTACTGGCAGATGATAATTTTGCTACGATCGTTGTCGCTGTAGAAGAAGGACGTAAAGTATTCTCTAATATTCAAAAAACAGTTCAATATTTATTAGCGGCGAATTTGGGAGAAGTATTGACGTTGTTCATCGCGACATTGTTTGCTTGGGACACGCTACTGCCAATTCATCTTCTGTGGATCAATTTAGTAACGGATACGTTTCCAGCGATTGCTTTAGGAATGGAACCAGCTGAAAAAGATTTGATGAGTCATAAGCCAAGGGGGCGGAGTTCGAATCTGTTTTCTGGCGGTGTTTTCAGCAGTATTATCTATCAAGGAATATTAGAAGGCGGACTTACGTTATTCGTCTATTGGTTTGCTATTAAAAATCCTGCTCATACAGCATTGAACATGCCTGAACTTTCGGAACAAGCGCTTTATACTTTACAGCATGCAGATGCCTTGACTATGTGCTTTGCGACACTTGGGTTTATGCAGCTTTTCCATGCGTTTAATGTGAAGTCTGTAAAACAGTCGATCTTTAAAGTGGGTCCTTTTCGTAATAAAACCTTTAATTGGGCGATTCTACTTTCTTTTGCCCTAATGGGTGTCATCATCCTCGTTCCAGGACTCAATGATATTTTTAGAGTTGCGTCGCTAAAAGGGACACAATGGGGAGTAGTTACAGGAGTTTCCTTCTCGATTATTCCAATCGTTGAAGCTGTGAAGTTCGTTCAACGGAAACTTTTCAGTGAAAAAATAGAAGAAGCGGTGACTGAATAAAAAATAGAAGCAAAGTGCGAGGGGACACTTTGCTTCTATTTTTTTAATTATAAAGCGTTTCCTCGTTAATTGAATCTGATGGTTGTGCTTTTTCTTCTTCATGTGAAAGAACGTGATTTTTTAAAGTCAGAATATTGGAGCCCTGACGAAAAACTTCAATAAAACACCATGCTGTAGGGATGGTCATTAATAGACCGCCAATATTTAGCAGCCCTTTAACAGACTCCATCCCGCCTGAAGAGACAAGAAGATAGGCGATGGAGGTGACGACGATTCCCATCAGAATCTTGATTTTTTTAGGCGGTTCGTCATCAATCTGTAAATTACATACACATAAAGTTGCCAAAACAGAGCACATTGGATCTGCCAGGGTACAGAAGGAACAAATGACCGCGAGGAGAAAAACAATCATAGCGATTTTTCCAAAAGGCAAAGTAGCCAGCACTTGATAAACAGTGGTCTGCATCCCGTGGGAATTGATCATTTCCCAAATATCCAGTTTTCCTGAGGTTTGAACATGCATAGCCATCCCGCCAAAAACACCGATCCAGACGATACAAAAGGCCGAAGGAACAAGGATGTTCACTAATAGAAATTGCCTGACTGTTCGTCCCTTAGCCATTCGAGCCAAGAACATTCCGATAACAGGAGCAAAAATGAAAAATGAATTCCAAAAAGTGATCGTCCATTCATTTGCCCACTGATCTTGAGGAACCAATGTATTATTATGGGTGATCATACTGAAAAAGTTATCAAACAAATAGCCGACAGATTCAGTACTGATTTTCCCGATAAACTGGGCATCACCGGCAAATAAAATGTAGATCAGTAAACAGACAAAGATTATCATTGTGACATTCGAAAGATTTTTCAGACCTTTGGATATTCCGGATACACAAGTATAAATGAAGAAAATACCAACACCTACAGCAAGGATCAACCATAAAATTGGACCCTGTTGAATATTGAAGATACTTTCAAACCCCGCACCTAACTGCAACAATCCAGCCCCCATTGAATTAGATACAGCACTAGCCAAACAGAAAATGGCAATGATATGAACGAGGGCATTCAACCAGGGGATGCGTCGTTTGAAAGTAACTTCAATCAGAGAGCCAAAAGAGAGGTTTTTTTTCAAATTATAAGAAAGCAGAGCGAAGACAACCCCGCATAGTGAATATTGGCAATATTGAACAAATGTCCAGTCAAACATTGCCTGACTAACAGCAAAAATTGCTGCTTCCCGCGAACCAGCTTTGACACCAGCTGCAATAGGAGGTGTCATAAAATGAAACATAGGCTCGCCTAGCGCCCAAAATAGCACTCCGCATCCGATACCGCCACAAATGGCCATAAAACACCAATTGTGAAATTTGAAATCTGGTTTTGCGTCGGGTCCGCCAATTTTGATGTCGCCAAATTTAAATAGAATCACAGATAATGCGGCTAGAACAGCTAAAACAGATAACATATTGATAAACCAGCCGAAGTTATCACCCACGAAATAAATGGCATTGCTTAGAAGTGAACCAAACTGCTTCTGAAAAAAAATCCCAAAAATAATTTCAATGATCAGGATTGCCATTGCTGGAAAAAAAGCAATCTTGTATAATGTGTAGTTCGATTTTTTATCCATAATTCCCTCATTCCGTTTATTTGTACTTCTATTCACAAAAACAGATAAATAAACTGGTAATTTTTAAAAAGGTACAAGGTCTGACAGAGAACCTTGTACCTTTTATTATTAACGACTTCAGTCAGTTTCGCTCGCGGTAGCGAGTGAAACAAAAAAACCGCGCGTTTCTACGCGTAGACGAAAAAGCTTTAGCGTTAAAAACTCCTTTCGATATACTAATAAGTGGCTACCAACCGCTCATTTTATCGAAAGGAGTTTTTTCATGTCATCAAATGACGACAAAAGTTTATCACATACAA
>Ga0153985_1000080_pt1 | contig 30222 bp, 38 predicted proteins | sample TSGA069MetaG_FD_104715 | JGI IMG/M metagenome (GOLD analysis project Ga0153985, IMG submission 104715) | Attine ant fungus gardens microbial communities from Georgia, USA - TSGA069 MetaG | ecosystem: Host-associated > Fungi > Mycelium > Unclassified | place: USA: Georgia, Alexander Wildlife...
AATTATCGGTGATATCAGTTTAGCAAGGGAGATGAAAACCGCCCTACAAGAGGCAGAGGATGCAGAGGAGCAAGCGAGGCCCAAAGATGCGAAAGGTAGAGAGATCATGTCGCCTGAGGAAAAGGCCCAAAAGGAAGAGAAGGAGCGACAAAAAGCTGCAGAGGTATGCTTTTTTTTTATCTCGTTATCGTTTCAGTGCTAATCGTGAATTCAGAAAGCTGCTATTAGAGCCAAACGGGTGGGGCAACTGGTTGAGAACCTTACACGAAAATTAGGTATATTTACAGAATCCGCTACCGGCCCAGGGGATGAAGATGTTTCGAGGAGTTGGCGGACTATCTGTGAGATTGAGGCAGAGTACGACTCATGACCACATCCCTATCTGTGTCTGATCCGAATCCAAAATACAGGGACCTCAAGCGTGAATCATATGGCTATGAACTACTGCAAGCAATCGGATTTGTTTATGTTTCCAAAGCAAAACACTCTTTAGCAGCGAACCAAACTATCTTTGGTGTTGGTGGCTGGCTGCATAATGTCCAAGGAAAATATCACGTTTTTAGCGAGACGTAAGTCACCTCAAGTTCCATGTTGTGAAATTGTATCCGAACCCTTTTAAGTGTGTCGACGCTCCGGGCAGCAATAGAACTCAAGAACGTGTTCGACCAGATCCAAACTGCAGAAAAGGCCGGCAATCTGACCCCTGAAGAAAAACAAAAGTTGGAGGAGCAAGCTGCGGAAAAGGGCATTCAAGCGTTGTTCAAAGTATGCTACAGCCGCCTCTGTTTGTCTTTATCTACGACGTTGACCATATAATGGCAGGGAACTAAATTAGAAATAGAGTCGGTATTGCGCGAAGTTTGTGACAATGTTTTGGCAGATGCAACGATCGCACGCGATAAAGCTCAGTTACGGGCCGTGGCTTTACAAATTCTCGGAGAGGCATACATGAATGTGAAAAAAGATACACCAAGCTCCAATCCTATTGTCAATGGTAGTGTCCCAGAGGAGAGCGAATATGTGAGGATTGATACGAAGGGTAGTCGAGCAAGAGAGGGAAGGTCCTGAATAGTGCCGTGGTGTGATTCATGTCAAGGCTATCTTTCTGCCAGAACTCGAGGGATCAGGCCGCTTTTGGACCCTACCATCTTCACCTCACTTCATTATCATTCACGCAAGTTGTTTGAACATCAATCAAACCTAATTCTTTGGCCTCTTTTTTGTACAGACCGTCAACAATATACACAAGTCCTTTGATGGAGAACTTGTGTCTGCCGCGAGAAACATCCGATGTATCATCGAGAAGGTTGCTGAAAATCTTGTCACCGAAATCTATCCAGGTATCACGGGTATCACGTGGCTTGTATCACAATTGAGAGCTACTTGTTATCGTTGTCTTTGGTACATTTTTGCGCTTGTCAAGACGGATTTACAGACAGGCTATCCAGTGATTTCATGAAATGCCGCGATCGAAATTGAAACATAACGACAAGTTGACTTAGTTAGACTCATATAGGATTACATACGTTTATCCAAGGTATCTGCTGGTTAGATCGCTGCTGCGGGCCGCTGAACTGCAGTAAGTAGCCCAGCCGTCTTTCCCCGCCGGACCGTCCGATGATCAAGAACCATCTCCTTCATGCTTCTGTTTCAGCCAGGCGGACAAATGGTTGAGTATAAGTGCAAACCAATTCACTAAGTAACTGAATCCCGAGCGTGATTGTCTTTAAATGAAGAAACAAATGGTGTCTATAGCAGCTCTTGCTGCTTTACCAGTTGTCCTTGGACATGGGATGGTTACAAGCCCTCCTGCCCGTGTCGTAAGTCTTATATCTTGACTGATTATTATGAATGTGGTTGATCGGTAAAGCTGCTAGATTGGTGACGGAATTTTGGCTAAGTGTGGTGCTGCCGTCTACAAGGAGTTGGCTTCAGACCCTTATGGGCCTGTAAGTGCAATGCTTTTGGAATAGTATTTCAGTCGTTGAAATAGTTTGAATCAGATTGAGAATTCTGCAGCCAAGATTGACAATGATTATGACGCAGATGCCTGTCACTTGTTCTTCTGCAGAGGATACCAGGTACTTGCTTCTTAAAGTATCATATGTATTTTTATTGATATTTGATCAATGCAGCTCGAAGACAATGCCGACAATATACAATCTTACTCGGCCAGTCAAGTGGTGAATTTCCACGTTGATATTGAAGCAAGGCATACTGGCAAAGCCGTGAGTTACATGGATATGGACTTGAGAAATTTGACGTATAATGGGGATGTGTCACTCTGTAGAACGTCTCCGTTGTCGATTTGATAAATCGAACTGTCATTGGTCAACCTCTCTTCAACTGGCCTGTCTACACCAACGACTCACTGGGCCCCCAAGACTGGCCAAAAAACGAAAGTGAGAGCTATGCTGCACATCAAGAATTAGATTGATACTGATCCACTGCTTAAATTAGCCGACTTTCAGGTTCAAATTCCATCTGATTTAGACAGCAAGTGTGATACCGCCGGCAAATGTGCTATTCAGTGGTGGTGGTATGCTTTCAATGTACAGACCTATGAAAGTTGTGTGGACTTCGTCATCGATTAGATAGAGAAGTCGACATCATGAATTGCAATACACATATAGATTATGTTTTCGAACCCATTCTGACTTATCGGTTAGATGAGCATTGAGATGTCTCTAAGCTAATGGTTGGGTTGACATCTGAATGAAGTATGCACATGCATGATGCATGTACCAAGAGAGGTTTGTAGATGATGTAAGGGAGGCTGCCAAGAAGGTAAAGAAGGAGGAGGCTGGAGTGGTTGCTGCTGTTGAGCAAGTTTTAATACCCTAGTAACACTACCAATTATCTTTTTTCAAATCAGCAATTTATTACACGGAACTCGATGGCAGACCGTACACTTCTAATTATTTTCAGGGAAAGGTCAATTTATGATATTATCATAATTGATTTATGTCCATCACCAGTGTGAAGTGTTAGCCCAAGTATAAATTGTTGTATTTAAATGGAAACAATTAGGCTGCTTTTTTCATGAGTTTAATTTGACATATACCGAGTGGTGATTTTCACATGAGCCGTTCGCTGAACAAAGGAAGTGTAATTGAAAATTCTCAGCGAGATCTTTAGAATTATTTTCTCACATGTTTAAAAATATCAAACAAATAGGTGTTCTTGAATGTGATCGACCGTACTACCATGAACTCTTCCCACACCTCTCCAGCGGCTTCATGTGTCATTGGTCAACGAAGTAGTGATGGAGTGAATAGTGTTATCCCCACTTGCGACAAAGTTCACCTTTTTCCACTTCCAAAACCTCCTTGGTACTAGTTCCTCCACTGTTTTCTCCTTTTCTATTTTTTTAACCTCTTTGTTTTTTTCTTTCTTTTTCTTTCTTCCACAGATAGGTGGGCAGCTTGTCATTTTTACTTCTCCCTTTTCCCAGTCTATTTCTGGATTATGGGCAGCTAGCTATGGCATACCTAGTATTATTTCTGTCTTTCCTAAGTTGTACATATCCATTCTCACCCTTTCTATATGTCCCTTGAAAAACATATTGCACTCCACCTAGTATGTGATTGCTTCTCCCATATTTACCATACTATTCATGTTTTGTACTAGTAGAGGTTTTTTCAATTTTTTTAGTTTAAACCCTTTCTCTTTTGCAAACTTTGTGTCTATGAATAGACCTGTTACCCTGCTATCCAACAACACTTTTACTGCTACTTCTTCATGGTTTTTCATCTTTTCCAATCCCACTTTCATCCACATATCTCTTAGCAGCTAGAGGGTGCACTGCACATCTCTTATTCCCTCAGTGTTGCTTTGACAAGAAACTTTATTTCCTAGTTTTTCTGGGCACAATACACTGTATATATTTGAGGAGACCAGTTGGGAGCTCACTGTTCTCTATTGTCTTTTGCTAACTCTTGCAGTGTTTCCACTATTCTCTCCTCTCTTCCTTTCCTTTGCCAACAGTTTTTGGCCATATAGTCCTACTTCCCACACACATAGCATGTTCTATCTTTCTCTCTTCCTTTATCAACATTCATTGTATTGGGGTCTCTTTCTAGTTCTTGTTCTCCTCAATTGTTTTGTGTTCCTCCTCTAAAGTTTTGACCTCCTGCCCTCCATACAATCTGTCCTCCTCTTCCTCCATATAATCCTCTACTAAAGCCTCCTCTAGGCTGTGCATTTCTCTGTGGGTGTGTTGCATTCTTCTCTAACATCCTTTTTTTTTGTTTTTGCTCTGTCTCTGGTTTCTGTCTAATCTCACTGCTCTCTCCAAGCTCTCTCTAGAGGGGAGTTCTGCTATAGATATGTTATGAAATTCTCTGGGCTGTGATGAGGTTTAGATAGTGGTAGTCACAGCCATTAATTACTCTACTACTTGAGTAGTGTATGTGAGTCCATGACTAGGTGTCTAGTAGTTATATTTGGGGAGTCAAACTCACTTCTTGAGCTAAATTATAGTATAGTTTTGTGACAAATATTATGAATATTGCCTAAAAAGGCTGCCTGGCATGATAGTACAAACAAGTAGGTACAAGAGAGGTAAATCAGAAAAGAGAGAGCTTACAAACAATAATAAATAGTCAAGGACACAGTAAAAACTAGAGAAATATAGTGTTTTTAGTATCCTTTCAAGAAGACTCCAGTTGATTGTGGATCTCAAAGGTGCATATTTGTCTTGCACTGTGACACTACCCTTCTTGAGCTAGTCTAGCAGCCTGGCTTGCCATCAATACAGTAGCACTGCCTAGAACTTCCATGCCCTCATATAGGCTCTACTTCAACTGACTACACAGTTGGAAACCTACTCTAAAAACATGTAGCAAATGGTTAAACTTCTAGTCAAGCAAATACCCAAGTCCTCCTTGAAGTGAGATGTCCCCTTGAGGGATGTTTTGTACAGACTTTTTATAGAGAAAACAGACAGGAAAACTCAGTCACTCAAAATTACTAGTAGAGCTCTAGAGCAACAGAGGGAGAGAGATGATAGAGGTAACTTGCTATTAGGCCCCTAGAGTATATATTAGGATTACAAATTATAGAATCAACAAATAAGAAAACAAAAGAAACATTCCAACAGCCTGTTATGGCAGGGAGTGGAATAATGAAGCAGGATCTCCTTCTGATCACATAGCTAGTATTCTCTGTTCCTCCTAATCTTCCTACCCAGTCTTCCCTTATGCTTACCTGTTAAATCCTATCTTTGGGTGTGGCTTGAGGAGCCTTGAAGTAACCTTGTTGTAAATCTTGTAATTCTGTTCTACTGAAGATAGCAACTTGCTGTAGAAGGCCACTGGGTGCCACTTTCCATCCATGGGTGACTACTGTGACAGGACTACTCCAGTAGCAAAGTCAGAACTATCTGCCTCAATCCTGAAGGGATCCAAGTCCTGTGGTGATACCAGCACTGAAGTGGAGATCACCACTTGCTTAAAGGCATCAAAGGCTTTGCACTTCTTGTCTATCCAGATCCACGCTTGGTTGGCTTGGGTTAAGTCAAAGAGAGGGCGTGCCATGGTCAAGAAGTCCTGTATGAATTGTCTGTAGAAGTTGACAAACCCTAGAAAGGCCTGAATATCAGTCTTGTTCTCTGGGGTCAGCCACTCATGGACTCTAGTGATCTTAACAGGGTCTATGGAAACCTTATTTTCTGAGATGACTAGACCTAAGTACTTGATCCACTCCTAGAACTTACATTTCTCTAGATGGAGGAATAGCTTGTGCTCTACCAAGATCTCAAGTATCCTTCAGACAGCTCTTGTGTGTTCTTTCACAGTCTTAGTAAAAATGAGGATGTCATCTAGGTAGATGACTACAATACCTTCTGCTATGAGGTCCCAGAAGATATCATTCATTATTGTTTGGAAAGTGGTTGGACTGTTAGTCATACCAAAGAACATTATCAAGGATTCAAACAACCTGCAGTTGGTATGGAACATGGCCTTCTATTCATCTCCAGGCTTGATATGCATATTGTTGAAGCCCTAGCAGACATTGAGCTTGGTAAAGTACTTCACTCTGCAGAGCTACAATACAAGTTCAGAGATCAGAGGAAGGGGGTACTTGTTTTTGATTGTTATGGTATTGAGAGACTGGTAGTCTTGGACCAGGCAGAGCAAACTATTCTTTTTCTTGATAAAGAAGACTGGGGCAGCCATAGGGGATTTGGAGGGTCAAATCTATCTGGTACACAAGTTTTCTTCAAGAAAGACATCTAGCTCCTTTTGTTCCACAGGGGACAGAGAGTACACCTTGGACAACTTGGGTTCTAATCTGGGGAGGAGTTCAATGGTGTAATCCCAGCAACAATGCTCTAGCAGGATGTTAAAGTCCTTTTTTGTAAACATTGTTTTGAATCCCTTGGTGTAGTTAGGTATAGAGGTAGAGCTTGTCCATGTCTCCATGCTACAATGGGCTCTCTTAGCCAGGCATTGTAAAGCAGTGGCAGTGGCTCAGAGTTCCTCTTGTTCTAGAACAGGCAGGAGTTGGGTTAGAAATAGGTGATTCTCTAGTTTCCAGTCTCTTTCATCCGTTCTGCTGGGTGTCTCTCCTTTCTTCTTGATAAGTTCTGGTGTGGAACTGCTCCAACAGGTGTTCATGGCTTAGACTTGCTGTTTCTTCTTCAAGGTAGGTGATCATATAGAAAGTGGACTTACTAGAGAAAGTAAGGCAGTCAAGAGTAAGAGATGATGAGGTAGTTAAAGTAATGGAAGAGATGAAGTGGGCAGGAGTAAAGATACTAAGAGATGAAGAATGGAGAGAAATTGATAGCATAATATACAAGAAGGGAAAGGTATATGTACCTAAGGATAAGAAATTAAAAGCAAAGATTATTAGATTGCATCACAATACACCAGTAAGAGGATATAGAGGGCAATGAAAAACAGTAAAATTGGTTATGAGAAACTTTTGGTAGCCAGAAGTAACAAAGGAGGTGAAACAATATATAGAAGGGTGCAATTTCTGCTAAGGGAATAAAAACTGCACAGAATAACTAGCAGGCAAATTAATGCCCAATTTAATACCAGAAAAGCCCTGGAGTCATATATCAGCAGACTTCATTACAAAGCTACCATTGGTGCAGGGATATGACTCAATTCTAGTGTTAAGGAACAGGTTAACAAAAATGGTTCATTTTATTTCTACTATAGAGAAAATATTAGTGGAAGAGCTAGCTAGGCTATTTAGAGATAATATATGAAAACTACATAGATTACCCAAAAGTATCATTTCAGATAGGGAATCCCAATTTGCAGCAGAATTAATGAGAGAGTTAAATAAAATGTTGGGGATCAAGAGCAAGATGTCAATAGTATTCCACCCTCAGACAGATGGGCAAACAAAAAGAATCAACCAAGAACTTGAGTAGTATTTGAGGATGTTCATAGACCACAGACAAGAGCAGTAGCCAGACTAGTTGGAAATAGCTGAGTTCATCTACAACAATAAGGTGCATTTGAGTACTAAGACATTGCCCTTTAAGGCAAACTATGGACAAGATCCTAGGATGGGGTTTAAAATAAAAAAGAAAGAAAAGTACAAAGAGGTAGAGAAATTTGTGACAAAAATGAAGGAGATTCAAGAGGAGACAAAAGCAGTACTAGGAAAGGTATAAGAAGAGATGAAAAGGTACACAGATAGGAAGAGAGCAGAGGTTGATGAATTGAGCAAGAAAATCTAGAACTCAAAGAGTGGACAGAGAAAGATAACAATGAAATAGAAAATATTTGTAATCTCTACTATGAGTTGTAAAAATCCTTGGGACAAGGAACCTTAAGAGAGGGATGGTGTTATAACACAGCCAAAATGGCTAAGTCATTATTTATATTTCTTTTCTTTTCTTTTCTTTTTTATTTAAATAATCAATGGATATATAAGAGGAAATGACTCAAAAGAGATATGTAGGACTTTATAAATAGAAGTAAATACAGAATATATATATAAATAGTATACAGCAATCAAATAAGAACTCCATTGAGTTCTTTTTGTTAACTTGGACTTGGAGAGTAATTAAGTTGTCTTGGGCTAAGTCACTACAGTATTGTAATCAAGGCCAGAACTTGTAACTGAGTGTTAATAGATAAAGTATTAGCTTTTGTCTTATAAACCTTGTACTGGTAATCTATTATAATTAGTACATACAGAGGAGTAATGGTCTATCTTTAAAAACTGTCTAAATTAGGGGTTCTCTTCTTAGAGGCAATAGTATAACTCTAGTATTAAGGCAGTAATTAGTAGAATAGTAGGACTCTGGCTAGATAAAGATCTTGTATCCCAGCAGATATAATATAGCTAATAAGATCTTTCAACTATCCAATAACATAATACTATATTGCTAGAGCAATATAATTTACTCATGAATAGCATACTTAACCAATAACATACTCTTACCAAACTAAGAGTAGAATTAAAAGAGAAAGATAAAAAAAAAGTGTTGAAACTATAAAAGGTTTGGACATCTGGCTCAAAATTGCAGGAATAAAAATAAAAAGGAGAAGAAAAAACCAATTCCCAAAAATAAATTTGAAGTGTTATTGAGTAGAGTAATGAAATGTAAAATGAAAGAGAAAGTAGAAATAAGGAAAAGTAAGACAATAGAAGAAGTTAAATACTTCAGATGTTGGGGTATTGGACATTTCAAATGAGAGTACCCAAATATTAAGGTTGAGAAGAAAAAAAGAAGAAGTAAAAAGATAGCATATGTAGTTAGTTCACAAAAGATACAGTAAAAAAAAAGACCAGCACACTCTTTATGGAGAAAGATATAGGAACATAGTAGTATACAGGGTATACCCCCAAGAAGTACAATATTAGAGTAGAAAGAGTGGATAACCAAGTAGGAAATTATAACATTTGTGAAGTGTAGAGGGTGCAATTACAAAGGCACCAAGATATATGAGAAGTAAAAGCAAGGATTTGTCTCTGGTAAGCATTTAAGAAATATATGGTATAGTAGTTGTCTTGAAGCATAGAGATAAAAAGAAAATATAGCAAGAGAAAGAAGAGCAGTCAATGTAAAGTGTAGTTAGTATAGAAGAAAAGATACAGTAAAAGGAGTATCAGAAAAGGATAGAAAGAGGATTTTGTGTCTAGAATATAGGACTGGGAAAAAGCAGCTGTGGTAGGATTGAAGAGTAGTGGCATACCTTGTGCAGGGAGAAATACAAATAAAAGTTCTAAAAGGTACAGCAAAAGAAAGCTATAGTTCCAAGACAGTCTTTACAACTGGCTCCTCCAAATCTCTATCTCTGTTACCATGTTGGTGTTATGAGTTACCTTGACTATGACCAAGAATAGATATTTATAGAATAGCAGACAAGGGAATTGAACTGGCAGCCTCTTGGCTGGTTGTAGAATATTATTATACTATTAATGTAAATAAGGGCAAATAGTATACTTGTATAAGTAGCTAGTACAATTAATTGAGAACTCTATTAAGTTCTCTTTGTAATCCTCAAAGACTTAGCTATTGAGTCAACTTGGCTTGAGTTGTACAATAGTTAAATGTTAGAGAGCACTTTCTGTTTGACCCTAGTGAGTTTGACTTCTTTAAGTACTCAAATAGCAAAGAATTCTGGTCAAAGAAGCATAATATCTTTATTATTGCCAGTTCTAGTTCTGTAGTTGGATCTTTAGGATAGAGCATCAGACTTCCCCATAGATCATCTGGAGTAGTGGCAGAGAGTAAAGTCAAAATAAGCAAAGTAAAGAGACTAGCAAGCTTGATAACAGTTGAGCTTCTTTGTTGTTATAAAGTATTCAAGATTCTTGTGGTCTATTTAGATTTTTACTAGATAGGCTGCTTCTTTAAGAAAATGTCTTCACTCTTCTAAGGCTCAGATAATAGCCAGTATCTCCTTGTTGTAGATCTCATAATTCTGCTCCTTGTCTGTCCAGGTCTATACTTGATCAGCTCAGATAAGGTTGAAGAGGGGGCATGCCATAGTTGAGAAGTCTTGTATAAACTTTTTGTAAAAGTTAACAAACTCTAGAAATACCTAGATGTCAGTTTGGTTTTCCAGGGTTGACTACTCATAGACTTCTGTAACCTTGATAGGATCCATAGACACTTTGTTTTCTGAGATAACCAAGCCTAGGTACTTAATCTGCTTCTTTTAAAACCTATATTTCTCCAGTCAGAGGAACAGTTTATGCTCTACTAAAACTTCTAGCACTCTCCAGATAGTCCTTGCATGTTTTTCTATAGTCTTGGTAAAGATGAGAATGTCATCTAGATAAATGATTATGATATCTTCTGCTATGAGGTCCTGGAAAATATTGTTTATCATTGTCTAGAATATAGCTAGGCTATTAGTCATGTTGAAGAATATTACCAGTGGTTTAAATAATCTGTAGTTAGTATGGAAAGCTATCTTCTACTTGTCTCTGAGTTTGATATCCATATTGTTAAAACTCCAATGGACATCAAGCTTGGTAAAGTACTTAGCTCTATGGAATTGTGAAATGAATTTGAAGATTAGAAAGAGAGAGTATATATTTTTAATAGTCATAGAGTTAAGTGACTGATAGTTCTGAAATGAGCATAGAAAACTGTTTTTTTTTTGATAAAGAATACTAGAGCTGTTAAGATTCTAGACTGCAAGAGTAAATATATGTTTCAACCTTGAGTCTATGTCAATACTTGATATCTCTTTGTCTCTCTATAAAGGGTCCAATTAAGGTTTTTAGAAGAGTTATATTGAAAGGATAAATATTAAGGCTTTTAGTCACATTTTACAAGTTGGTCCAAAGACTAAAAAGAATATGGAGTTCTAAGAAAAGTAGGTTTTTAGATAAACTACAGAAAGAAAAAACTTGCTATTTTCTTTTCTTTCTGAACTATATTTATTCTAACTAGTAATATCACAAAAGCTACTATTCTAAGTACTACCAAGTAACAGTAAGTGACTAGTTGAGTTAGAGTTTATAAATGGGTTAGTTCAATAATTTTCTATTTATCCTAATATCCATAACTATTACGAGATTTGTCCATAGTTACTCCAAGGTTTATCCAATATTTCTCCTATAGTCCAATGTCTGTAATTAGTCCAATCAAGTCTAAAGTCTCTTTTTCCAAACTAATTCTAATGTAGTAATATATCATTCATTCCATTATCTTTACTACCTTAACTCTTTATTGCTAACATCTCTTTTATATTCACTTATTATCAGTCTAAGGCTGATAATAGTTATACTTCCAGTACAATTCTATAACAAGTGAGATCTACTTTTCATAGTTATTAGTTTACTCTATAGTATACTGATATTTGTCTCTAGTGATTTAGAGGAGACTGTTAGTTTGCCATTATCTACTTATATAAAGAGTATAATAGCAGTAGATTTATTTGATCTGGGTTATTCTTATATGTTACTATTGGGATTTGGTTTAAATAAATCTAGAAGTCTTGTCAAGTAAAGTGATATTAGTATTGGTAAGACTGGTGAACCTTGTGGGATTTTATTTTTTATATTACTCATTACTCCCCTGGCTATATCTATGCATATAGCTGTCTTTTTTTATGATAGAAAACTCTCTGTTTATTTGAGGTATTTTAGAAGAATTTGCTATTTTTGCATTTCTACTATAAGTTTATTATAATTTATAAAGTCAAAATATTCTTTGATATTGAAGATCAGTGCTAAAGTAACTTTACTGTAGTTCTATGCTATCTGTACATTATAAACAAAGGATAGTAATACATCAGTGGTAGAGTAGTTTACTCTTTCTCTACATTGTGTTCTTGCAATGAGTTTATAGTATTCTACCATATATGCTAGTCTTGAGTGACTATCTTTTCTAGTAGTTTGCCCATACATTCCAGTACTGTGATAAGCCTATATATACAAAATTTGGAATAGTCTAGTTTGTTTGGTTTTCTAAAAGCAACTGTGACTACCTTCTTCCATTGTTGTAGATGATATTCTACTATTAGGCATTTCTACATGAGTGTGGTGAGTTTAGTCTGAATAGTTAGCTATACCCATTTGAGCATGGTATAGCTAATCTAGCTTGGTCCAGGAGATGTATTAAAGCTTGTTGAGACTAGAACTTCATATATCTTAGTTTTTGTAATATTTTAGTAAGAAAGTTCATTTGGTTTTTATTCTAATAGGTCTGTCTCTATTGGTTCTAGAAAGAGTGGAGGTAGTTGGTAGAGAACGTTACATAGTATATCATACTTTTCTTGGTATAAAACAGCTGAGGTTATATTTGGACTCTAGTCAAAGATTGGTATGGAATAGCTTCAGATATCTGATGACCATCTACAAAAGCTTCATACTTCTTCTGATTGGACTTTAGCTAAAGTAATATTAGCCCACTCTGTTTTGGCAAATCAGCAGGAATATTTAAAAAAGTTATATAGTTTTTTGATCTCTAGTATAATACCTTGGTCTTATGTTTGGTATTCTTCAAGATAAAATAGCTATAGGTCTTATAGTTCTTGGATTTCTTCTGCTATTTTAGAGAGTTTAGTATTCTGCTATAGTTTGGCTGCTCCTGAAGGTTTTTAGACTTTTACTACTTGTTTGTTGGTTGTTAAAATTGTTTTAGTAAAAGTTATAGCTGTGTTTTTCAATTCTTGTATTGATAGTGTTCTGTTTGGTTCTATTAGTAGTGCATAGTAACACTTTAGGTTTACAACTAGTCTTTTGGTCTATTCTTTTACATTTGTATCTTTGGTATTGTAGTGTTGGCCTATAAGATTGTTAATAGGTCCTTTATTAGATCTGAGTAAAGTGCAATTTCAAGATCATTCTGTCACTGGTAGTATAGCATGATCTATAGTTGTTTATTATTTAGGTTATAAAATATATATAAAAAGAAAGAGACCTACAAGCTATGTCCAATAAGGCCTTTTATATTTGTGTCTTAAGCATCTATACCTATACAACTCCAGCTAGACTTCTAAAGAAGTAATATGTCAGTGTTATGTAGGTATTGGTTAAGCAATGAAAGGATTGTATAGTTTTTTTTATTATAGTTAAGTTGGATTATAGTAATTGGTTTGGCTGGTATAGTATTATCAAGTTGTCTATTCATAAAGTCTAGGCCCTTTCAGGGTTTGTATTCTTCTAACACCTATAGTACTTGCTTTCTGGATTACAGAATCAATTAATAGAATAGCTATTTCTAGAGCTTAGTATTAGTTTGATTGTTAGATTGATAGGAGTAGTAGTATAGAAAGACTAGGAATATACTAGAAATTACTAAGAATATACTATGAATGCATGCTCTGGGTTCTGGGAAGTGACACAATAAATAGAGTCAGAGAGTAGAACATACTACTAGATAAAATAAGAAATGTTGCTTTTTGGTCCTGTAGTTTTATAGCTAATCCAAAGAGAATACAATAATAATGTAGAAGTAGAATGACCTTGGCCTTAGTTTGTATACTGTGCCTTGATCTTCTGTCACATGTATAGTTGCATATTTCAGAATAGTAGAACATTTTCTGAAGAAGCAGTAATTTAGAAGTAAGGAATTTAAGAGGTATATATTAAGAGTATGGGCTTAGGACTGAAACTCTGATCTCAATTAGTGATAATTGAAGAAGAAGAACTCAATGGAGTTTTTTGTTGGATTTCTACTACTACTTATACAAATATAGCATAGTCTATATATCTACTTTCTGTGATCACAAGATCTTTACTTAATAACTATATAGTTGTATATAATATTATCCTATACTATTTATAGCTTTTCTTTGTTGTATTTCTAGAGGTTTTCCATCAAGTTGATGAATATATAAGAGATATTTTCTTTTTTTGGAAATAACTTATAATACAATTTCCTTTTTAAAATTTTTCATTCTAAGAAAAAATTCTATTTATTCTAGTTTTCTTCCTATTTCTTTTTTTTCTCTCTTTTATACTTCCTTCTTTCCCATTTATATACTAGTTTGGCTATGAACTTTCTTGGTAGTTCCTGACTAAATGTTTTTTCTTTTTCTTCTAGCTTCTGTTGTCTAACTTCTTTGATCTCTTCTCCATACTTTCTCTTAAACTCTTTGACTAGCTCCTTTGCATTTTCTAAATTCTTCTTTCCTTCCTATGTATCTGCCTCTACTATATATCCCTTTCATCATACTAAAAACCTATTTTTCTCTTGTACCTTTTTTTACTTAGAATTTTCTTTACCTCATATTCTTTTTTTCCATCTATAACTACTGGTTGCAGTAGTACTATCTTCTGGCCCTCTACTTAGAATCTATACAATTGCACTTTACTTACATTGACTACTAGGTGTATCTTAATAGCTAGGGGTAATTTGAGTTCAATTGTATTTGTTGAAACAACTTTTTTTACTTTGTATAGGCCTACAAACTGCTTTGTCAGTTTTTCCATTCTTCTCTCTTTTATTTATCACTTCAAGTCTTTTATACTTAGCATTACTAAGTTCTCTTTTTAATATTTGTCTTCTTTTTTTCTTTTTCTATCTGCATACTGTTTTATCTTCTTTTGTACCTTTTTCAATATTGCCTTTGCTTTTTCCTGAATTTTTATTTTTATTTACAAATTTCCCTGCTACTTTATATCTCCCTTTCCTTCTCCTTTTGAGCTCCATTCTTGGATCCTGTCTACAGTTTGCCCTAAATGGTGATACTTTTGTTGCTAAGTGGATTTTATTGTTGTAGACAAATTCTGCTATGCTTAGCTACTCTGGTCATTGCTCCTGTCTATGATTGATAAACATGTAGAGATACTGTTCTAGCTCTTGGTTTATTTTCTCCATTTGTTCATCTATTTGTGGATAGTAGACCATTGATAGCTTTGTTTCAATTTCTAGTATCTCATTTAGCTCCTTTAACACTTCTACTGCAAATTGAGGTCCTCTATCTGATACAATATTCTCTAGAAGCTCTTAGAACAATCTTACTAGTCTTTCTACTGATATTTTCTCTGTAGTAGCAATAAAGTGGGCCATTTTTGTAAATTCATCATATACTACTAATATTATGCCATAACCTTGAGATAATAGGAGTTTAATAATAAAGTTAGCACTAATATGCTTCTATAGTTTTTCAGAAATTGCATTTGGCATTAGCTTTCCTGCTGGGGCTTCTGTGCTATTCTTGTTCCTCTGGCAAGTATTGCATTTATCTATATATCTCTCCATCTCTTTCATCATCCCTGGCCACCAATAGTTTCTTCTCACCGATTCTACTATTTTCTACCTTCCCCCATGTTCTCCTACTGGGATGTTGTGGTGTAATTGTATTATTTCTGCTCTTAAATCTCCTTTTTCTGGTATATAAATTTGATTTTCCTTTAGTACTAGCCTTTTCTCTATTGACTATTTTTCTTTCTTTAGTATTTTTATCCCTGATCTTTTAGCTCTTCCACTGCTTTGACTACTCTTTTATTCTTCTTCTATATCTTCTTTATCCTTTCCTTTAGGCCTTCCTCCTCAATTAGTATCTCTTCTCTCTACCTCACTTCCTTCTGTATCCATTCTAGCTTTATCAATGTTCTGTCCTCATTATTGTTTTCTACCCCCTCTTGCCAGTCTGGTCTCCTACTCAGCCTATCTGCCTTTCTCATACTTTTCCCTGGTATATATTTGAGTACAAAGTCAAACCTAGATAAGTATAGTATCTATCTTACTTGTCTATAGTTTAGTTTCTGGCTAGACATAAAGTACTATAGATTCTTATAGTCTATCTATATTTCAAACTATACCTTTGTCCCTTCCAAATAATGCCTCCACACTTCCAAATACTTGATTACTGCTAGTATTTCCTTATTGTAAATTTCATAGTTTTTTTCTGTTGGATTTATTAACTTAGATATAAATACTACTGGTCTCTACCTTTTATCTTCATATTTTACTAACAATACTCCTTCTGTTACATAATTGGATGCATCTGCTTCCACTCATATTTCCCTGTTCAGGTCTGGTATTACTAAGACTAGTTCTAATGTAAATATCCTTTTCATATCCTGAAACATCTCTTTCTGTTCTTTTCTCCACTTTTACTTTTCTTCTTTCTATACTAATAGATATAATAGTGCTGCTATTCTGGCAAAGTCTTTAATGAACTGTCTATAGTAGTTAGCTAATCCCAAGAATTTTTGCACTTTTATATTTTGGAGGACTAGCCAATTGAACAGTTCTTCTATCTTTTCTTTTTGCATTTCCATTCTCTTTTGTCCAATTACCACTTTTAAAAACTCTACCTCTTTGATTTTCCACTTATATTTTTTTAGTTTTACAAATAAATTATTCTCCTTCAACTACTTTAATACTTCTTCTATTATCTTATTATACTCCTCTTTTGTTTCTGTTGCTACAATAATATCATTAATAAAGGTTACTGTGGTTCTCTGGTTAATCATATCTTGAAAGAGGTCATTCATCATGGTTTGGAATATGGCAGGAGAGTTAATAAGGCCAAAGTATATAACTATAGGTTCATATACCCCTATATACATTGTAAAAGCTACCTTTTATTCATCTCCTTCCTTAATTCTAACATTATTATAACTCTATCTCAAATTCAACTTTGTGAATACTTTCTTGCTTCCCATCCTATCTAGGATATTAGCAATCAGCGATAATGAGTAGTTGTTTTTGATTGTCTACTGATTTATATATTTGTAGTTCTGTACCATTTACCACTTTCTATTCTTTTTGGCTACAAAATGAACTAGAGATGTCTGTGGTAACTTTAATAGTTAGATGTATCCTTTATATAGTTGGTCTTCCATAAATGTTTGTACTTTCTTGTGCTTTTCTCTAGACAATGAATATACTTTTCCCTTTCTTGGTACAAATATCTCTTTTAGTTCTATTATATAATTCTAGGCCTTTTGCACTGATATGCACTCTAATTCTGCCTTTCCAAACACCTTCTTTTACCTCCAAAACCTTTTTGGCACTAGTTTCTTTACAACTTTTTCATCTGACTTTTCTTCTCTTATTTGATTTTTTTCTCTATTTTTCCTTATTCTCTTGTTCTTTCCACACAGAGGTAGACATCTTATTATCTTTACCTTTACCTTTCCCTTTTCTTAGTCAATTTCAGGGTTATGTGCCACTAGTTATGGTGTCTCTAAGATTACTTCAGTTCTTCCCAGATTACATATATCCATCTTTACTTGTTCTATATGTCCTTTGTAGTACAAGTTGCATTCTATTTCATATATTACCATTTTTCTGTTGTTATCTGTTCTATCTACATTTCTAATTTAGATGGGTCTTGCCAGTTTCTTTTTCTTAAATTTCTATTTCTTTACAAATTTGCTATCTGTAAACAGCTCTGTTGCTCCACTGTTTAGCAAGACTTTAACAGATACTTCTTCATGAGTGTCCAGTTTTTCTACTTTTACTTCTATCTATACTTCTTTCAGTGGTTTCACTGTTCTTCTCATATCTCTTACTCCTTTGATGTTCTGGGTATTCAATCCATTGTCCAATTGTATACATTTCAAAATATTGTATTTATTATAGAAGAACAGCTAGGAGTTTACTAACCTCTATTCTCTTTTGATAACTCATCTTGTTTGATTCTTCTTTCTTCTCTAACTCCTTGTTTTTGATTTCTACAATCTCGAGCTATATGCCTAAATTCTTTGCAATTGAAACAAATCCCATATCCTCTTCTTTTCCCTTCTCCATCTACTGCTATTGGTTCTGGTCCAGTTTCTGTTTCCCTATACTGGTTTCCTCTGTTCTAATATCCTTTCCTTTGATTTGAACCCTCTGTTCTTTATATAACCTATCTCTCTCTTTTTTTATATGATTCTTTACCAAATCCTTTTCTTTGCTGCATATCTCTTTATAGGTATGCTGCATTCCTCTCTAACATCCTTTTCTCTGCTCTACTCTATCTCTGATTCTTATCTAATCTTGTCACTTCTCTATTATATAAGGAGAGGGAGTTTTCTGCTTCTACCAGCTTTCTTCTGATCACTCCATTCAATCTTCTCTTGAACTCTTCTATAAGAGGCCACTTTTTATAGTCAATTCTTTGTGCTATCTTCTTAAACTCTTGAATATACTCATTACAGGTCCTCTCTCCTTGTTTAATCATTCTCAGTTGCTCTATCTTTTGCTCTTCTTCCACTGTTTTTCCAAACTCATTTCTCATTTTAGTAAACAATTCCTCCACTGTCTTTACTTCTGACTCCTCTTTTAACAGTTTATCCAACAAGTTGTTCTTCCATGTCTTTGCTATTCCCCCCTGTATATAAGATAGTACCCAGGCTATCTTTGTTATCTTTGGTTCTTCTGTTATCTTTATACTCAAATATAATCTTGCCATATTGATAAATGCACTTACTTTCTCTATTTTTTCTCTAAATAGAGAAAGCTTTACTATCTCCACTCTACTTTCTCCTTACTGATATAACAATATATTCACCTGCTGTTGTAGACCAGCAATAAGAGTGAGCAGTTATTCTTTGGATAGAAATAGAGTGGAAGTAGATAGTCCTGCAGATTGCTTTGTAGGTTACTGTTGTTGTTAGTGAGATATAATTAATAATAGTAAGGGTGAGAGTAATGATGATGATGATTTCTTTTTTTCAGACAATTTATAGATCTTCTGGTTAGAAAGAAATAAACTAGCTATGATTGTTATGAGATGACTTCCAATAAGGAAACTATTTCTCATACATTCATCAACTTGATAGAAAACATTCAAGAATACAATACAAGAAAGATATAAATAGTATAGAAAGGATTATATAAGATATAGATAGTTCTTAGTAAAGGTCATGTGATTATGGGAGATAGATATACAGACCATCTAATATTTGTATAAGTACCTAGGGGAATCTAACAAGGAACTCTATTGAGTTCTTTCTGAATAACCATCTTAGTTGAGCCTTAAGTCTTCACAACTCTACACTAATATAAGAACTCAATATCTATCATTGACCTTGTATCTTGCAGCCTTAAAATCTCTATTCCTACTTACTCTTTTATCGTTCTCACTAATAAGCACAATATTCAAAAGCTTTTTGGAAAGTGGGCCCTAGTTATAAAGGGGACTTCACTATCAGTTAAAGATAGTAGATAGATGACCTGGACAAAACTCATATCTCTGTCTGAGACCTAACCTCCATATCAAGTGGGCTTATATTTAGTCTTTTGTTATTAGCTCTATACTACTGGTCTATTCTCTTAAAGGCCCATCTAGCTTAGAGATTTTCTTCTTAGAGATAATATTGTTTTACTCTTCTAGTCAGTAACTAGTCATAAGTTTAGACAAAGAAGACTATTCATTCTCCTATGAGAAATCATCATCACAACTATCACTATTACTATTACTATCACTGCCACTGCTATATATGTCTTAGCAACAGCAACAACAACAGTAATCTGTAAAGCAACCTGCTGTTTCCATATCACAATCTACTCTCTTTACCTAGGAGGAATAACTCCTTTTCCTAATAGCCAATCTGCAGCAGCAGATGGCCATTCTTTTGTAGTAGAATGGAAGAGCAAGAGTAGAGGTAGTAAAACCTTTTTTGTTTAGTGGGAAGATAGAGGAAGTAAGTGCATTTATTAACACAGCTTGCTTGTATCTTAGCATAAAGATAATAGAGGAGTCAGAGGCAACAAAGATGGCCTGGGTACTGTCTTATGTGCAGGGAAGAGTGGCAGAGGTATAAAAAGACAATCTACTAGATGAGCTATCAAAGAGAGAGTTGGAAGTAGAAACAGTAGAGGAATTGTTTAGTAAGATAAGGAATAAATTTGGAAAAACAATAGAAGAAGAAAGGAAAATAGAGCAGCTAAGAACAATTAAGCAAGGGGGAAGGACTTGCAATGAGTATGTCCAGGAGTTCAAAAAGATAGCAAGAGAAAGTGGTTATAAGGAATAGCCCCTTATTGAAGAGTTCAAAAGAGGGTTAAGCAAAGCGCTAAGGAGGAAGTTGGCAAAAGCAGAAAGTCCCTCCAGTATAAATGGTAGAAGAAAGTGATAAGGTTAAACAGAAACCAGAGATAGAGTAGAGCAGAGGAAAGGATGTTGGAGAGAAATGTAATGTGTCTACAGGGAAATGTGTAGCCTAGAAGAGGCTTTGGAGGAGAATTATATAGAGAAAGAGAAGGATAGGAGATCAGAACTTTAGAAAAGGAGCACAGAACAGTTGGAGAGAATAAGGGCTAGGAAGAGATCCCAATGCAATGGATATTAATAGAGAAAGAGAAGAAGATAGAATATGCTATATGTGTGGGAAGTGGGGCCATATGGCCAAAAACTGTTAGCAAAGAAAGGAAAGAGAGAGAAAAGTAGTAGAAACATTGTAAGAGTTGGTAAAAAACAATAGAGGACAGTGAGCTCCCAACTGGCCTCCAATAATTTGTACAGTATATTGCACCCAGAAAAACTAGAAAATAAATTGAATTGTTATAGCAACACTGAGAAAACAAAAGATATGCACTATACACTATAACTGCTAAGGGAAGTATGGATAAAAGTAGGGTTAGAAAAGCTGAAGAGTCATGAAGGAGTAGTAGTGAAGGCACTGTTAGACAGTGGGATGACAGGTCTATTCATAGATACCAAGTTTGCAAAAGAGAAGAGATTTAAACTAGAGAAGCTAAAAACTCCCTTGCTAGTAAGAAATATAGATGGAATAGCAAACATCAGAGCAATCACTTACCAGATAGAGTGCAATATGTTCTTTAAAGAGCATATTGAGAGAGTGCAAATGAATATGTGTAATCTGGAGAAGACAGAAGTAATATTGGATATACCCTAGCTAGTGGTTCATAACCCAGAGATAAACTGGGAAAAGGGGGAGGTCAAAATGACATGGTGTCTACCAATATGTGGAAAAAGAAAGCAAGAAACACAGGAGAAAAGGTAGATGAGAAAGATAGTAAAAGAAAAGACAGTGGAAGAATTAGTACCTAGGAGATTCTGGAAGTGGAAAAAAGTATTTGAGAAGGAGAAATTAGAAAGAATACCCACTCAAAAGCCATGGGATCATACAATAGAATTGAAAGAGAGGTTTGTGCCCAGGAAGAGGAGAGTATATTCACTGTTGAGAGAAGAAAAAGAGGAGATACAAGTATTTATAGAGGACCAACTGCAAAAAGGATATATTCAGCCATCAAAATTACCAGACCTCACCAGTCTATTTTGTAGCAAAGAAGGATGGAAAAAGGAGAATAGTACAAGATTATCATCATATAAATTAGTGAATGGTAAAAAATGGGTACTCTTTACTCCTAATTGCAAATATCCTAGATGGAGTGGGAAAGAAGGTGTTTATGAAAATTGATCTTAGATGAGGATACAACAATATGAGAATTAAGAAAGGCAACGAGTAAAAGACTGTATTCATAACACATATCAGGGCATATAAACCAATAGTTATGTATTTTGGTCTAACAAATTTCCTGACCACCTTTCAAACTATGATGAATGACCTGTTCTAAGACATGATCAATCAGGGAAATACAGTAACCTTTATTGATAATATAATAGTAGTTATAGACACCAAAGAAGAGCATAATAAGCTGGTAGAGGAGGTATTGAAGAGACTAGAAGAAAATGACCTATTTGTTAAGCCAGAAAAGTGTTAGTGGAAAGTAAGGGAGGTGGAATTTCTAGGTGTGGTAATAGGACCTTGGGAGGTAGAAATGCAGAAGGAAAAGGTGGATAGAGTCCTAAGCTGACCAGTACCAAGAAACATGAAAGAAGTGCAAAAGTTTCTAGGACTGGCAAACTACTACAAGTAATTCATTAAGGACTTTGCTAGAATTGCAGCCTCTTTGCACTTACTAGTCAGAAAGGAGAAAAAGTAAAGGTGGAAAGAAAAGCAGGAAGTAGCATTTATAAGACTAAAAGAAGTATTTACAATAGAACTGGTCTTAGCCATCCCAGATTTAGACAAAGAGATAAGGGTAGAGGCAGATAGATGCCTTAGACTATACAACAGAAGGAGTACTATTAGTGAAATGTGAGGATGAGAAGTGGAGACCAGCTGTCTTTATCTTTAAGTCATTAAATGTAACAAAACAAAACTACAAAATTCATGACAAGAAAATGCTAGCAGTAATTCAGTGCTTAGAAGCATAGAGGTACTATCTGGAGAAAGTAAAAGTAAAGTTCAAAATCTGGACAGATCACAAAAATCTCCAGTATTTTATGACTAGCCAAAAGTTAAATCAAAGACAAGCTAGATGGGTATTATATCTATCACAATTTGACTTCACCTTGAAACATGTCCCAGGAAAAAGTATGGAGAAAGCAGATGGGCTGAGCAGAAGACTAGATTGGCAAGAGAGGATAGAAAATGATAATGAGGACCAAATGCTAGTAAAGCCAGTATGGATAAAGAGAACAAAAACACTGGTAGAAGAAAATGACCTGAGAAATAAAATTAGAAAAGCATAGGAAGGAAATGAAAGAGTAGTCAAAGCAGTGGAGGAGCTAAAGAAAGCAGAGATAAAAACATTGAGAGATAAAGAGTGGACAATAGAAAAAGGAGTGGTTATAAAGAAGGGACAAATCTATGTGCCAGAGAGAAAGTTAAGAAGGGAGATAATACAGCTACATCACAATATGCCAGTAGGGGGACATGGTGGGAGATAGAAAACAACAGAACTGCTGACAAGAAACTATTGGTAGCCAGGAGTTACAAAAGAAGGGGGAAAATATGTGGATGGATACAATACTTGTCAACATTACAAGAATAGAAGTAAAGCTCCAGCAGGAAAACTAATACCCAATACAATCCCAGAGAAACCATAGAGTTATATTTCAGTAAACTTTACTACCAAACTATCTTTAGCTTAGGGTTATAATGCAATTCTCATAGTTTGCAACTATTTTAGTAAAATGGCATACTTTATAACAACTATAGAGAAAACATTGGCAGAAAGGTTTGCTAGGTTATTTAGGGATTATGTTTGAAAATTACATGGTCTTCCAGAAAGTATCATATTAGACAGAGGGGTGCAGTTTGTAGCAGGAATAATAAAAGAATTGAACGAGTTATTGGAGATCTAAATAAAGCTGTCAACAGCCTATCATTCTCAAACAGATGGACAAATAGAAAAGATCAATCAGGAGCTAGAACAATACCTGAGGGTCTTTATTGATCACAGACAGAAGCAGTGGCCAGACTGGCTGGGAACTACTGAATTTACATATAATAACAAAATTTATTTGGTTATAAAAGTATCTCTCTTTAAGGCAAACTATAGTCAGGATCCACAAATGGGATTTGAGGGAAGAAGAAAGGGGAAGTTTGAGATAGTAGGAAAGTTTATAAAAAGAATAAAGAAAATCCAGGAAGAGGCAAAAGCAGTATTAGAAAAAGCACAAGAGAAGATGAAGAAGTATATAGATAGAAAGCAAGGCGAAGAAGAAAAGTATAAAGTCAGAGACTTAGTACTATTAAGTACAAAGGATCTCAAGTGATAGATAGTAGGAAGGAGGTCAGAAAAGTTAACAGAGCAGTTTGTGGGGCCTTACAAGGTCAAGGGAATTATCTTAACCAATGCTATAGAATTAGAACTATCTAGTTCTATTAAGATACACCCTGTAGTTAACATAAGTCAAGTATAGTTGTACAGGTCCTAGGTGGAAGGACAAAGGAAAACCCCACCAAAACTAGTTATCATTGAAGGAGAAAAGGAATTCAAGGTAGAAAAAATACTGAACAAAAGGATTATTAGGGGGAAGAAAAAGTTCTTAGTACAAGAGAAGAGATATATGGTAGAGGAAGATACTTGGGAAAGTAGAGAAAACCTGAAGAATATGAAGAAGTTGGTTGAGGAGTTTGAAAGAGAGTATAAGAAAGAAGCTGAAGAAATAAGATAACAGGAAGAAGAAAACAACAAAAAGGAGTTCTCAAGAGAACTTCCAGGGAGGTTTACAGCAAAAATACTATGGAGGTAGTCAAATAAGGAATATGAGAGACAGAGGGAAAAAAGATAAAAGGAAAACTGGAGACAATGGAAAAATTCCTTGGGATAAGGAAACTTGAAGGAGAGACCATGTTATGAGATGATTTTCAAGAAAAAAACTATTTCTCATGTATTCATCAACTTGATGGGAAACATTCAAGAATACAATACAAAAAAGATATAAATAGCATAGGAAGGATTATGTAAGATATAGATAGTTCTTAGTAAGGGTTATGTAATCATGGGAGGTAGGTGCACAGACCATCTAATATTTGTATAAGTATCTAGGGGAATCCAATAAGGAACTCTATTGAGTTCTTTCTGAACAACTACCTTGGTTAAGCCTTAAGTCTTTATAACCCTGTGCTAACAATAATGTTTACTTCTAGCTACCAAGGGTGAAACAACTATTGTCCCTAAGAAGGGAACCTCTACTCTAGACAGAGCTTTAAGAGCTTTACTGTTGTTCCCTTGTATAGACAGATAACAATGCACTTATAGTACAGAGCAGATAGTGAAAGAAATATATTATCAACACTAGAAGACAAAGTCAGGTCTTGAAGCAAAGATACTGGTATTGTCCAAGTTCTCTATCTGTAGCCCCTAACTAACTACAAAGTTTCCTTTATGCCTGGGACCTGGCTTTCAAAAAGCTTGTGAGTGCTATGCTTACTAGCAAGAATGATAATAAGAGTAAGTATTGGCAAGGCCTCAAGGTAAGAGATTGCCTAGGGTATTAAGTTCTAATGTTAAGAGTATAGGCTTAGAACTAAAGCTTTGACCCCAACCAGTGACAATTAAAAGAGAAGAACTCAATGGAGTTTTCTATTGGATTTCTACTACTACTTATACAAATATTGTATAGTCTATGCATCTACTTCCCACAATCACAAGACCCTTATTTAATAACCATATAGTTGTACACAATATTATTCTATGCTATTTATAGCTTTCCCTTGTTGTATTTCTAGAGGTTCTCTATCAAGTTGATAAATACATGGGAGATATTTTTCTTCTTTGGAAATGACTCATAATAATATATAGCAAAAAGAAAAAGTACTACAAGACTATGGAAAGTATGACTTTAATCTACAAACTAGAGAATTACAATATACTAGTAAAATACTTATACAAATCCCAGAATAGGAGTTGATATACAAGTATTTGGCCTATACTGTGATCCTATAGGAATAAACAAATTAGGAGTTTAGGAGTGAGAATTAGAAAGAAAATGAAAAGAAAATAAATATAAATAATGAATAATACTGAATTTTTGGTATATAACACATATATACAATTTTACCCCATGTTGCTAGAGTTTAGACATTCTTTAGTAGATATATGTATTGGTTTTTGTCATCTATTGTAAAGACCACTAACAAGTATTCTTGTATATCAAATTCTGTGGAGGGACAGATCCAGTGTGGTAAGAGGGCTATGCTAGCCTTGGTATATTCAGGATTGTTCTTGCAAAGATATGAGTGGATATGTTGAGAGAGGAATACACCTTTGATACTATTCCAGAGCTTTATGCAGATACCTGTAATCTCTATTTTATACCATTTCTTGTCTTCTCTAGCTAGACCAGAGTATCTGGGAGCAATAATGTGAGGTAGTATATTAGAGAATATCAGGAGGTTAGCTATATATTGGTCTGATCTTGTATATAGGATACAGTTTCCCTGATAGTTCCATTTGATTGCTATGACTTTGATATGTTGTGATTTAATGTTTTCAGTTAAGAATTTGTTGATGTTATTGGTAACAAGTATTGGGTCTTGCCTGTCATTAACTGGTATGTTATTCTCAAATACAATAATAAGTTGTAATGGGTGGTTGGCTCTATTGGAATTGGCCTCTTGATCCAGTTGGCTTGCTTTGGCTGCTACCTGGGCCTAAGTTGATGGTTTGTGGATACTCTCTTCTAGTCTTTTGGTCAGGGATGTGGAATTTTTGTATAGATGAAGATTGGTATTTTTGAGTATTTCAATATCTGCTATCAGTTTAGTCATGGTCTCAATGATCTCATTGTGTCTTGCTTTTTGTGTTTTACAGAAATCTGTATTTACTATCTGAAAAAGTAGCAGTATATGTACAGAAATGTCCTTGGATGCTAGAAATGCTAGACTGAGATCTAGACAGAAAGACTTGAGATTAATTATTGCAACTAGTAAAACAGTAAACATATGTACCTGAGATCCAGACAGAAAGACTAGGTCTCAGGTTTATATCCAAATGGTTTAAGTACTGTAGACAATGTGTCTATATTTGCTGAATAGTGAAAGAGACTTGGGGTAACAAGATAGTCACTAGGTAACAGTAATAAATGATGAAAAAAGAGCAGAATATAAGCAGGGTAGGGAGTATTAGCAAAAAGATAATGAAGCAAAGAATTCACTCTGTGTAGTCACTTTGGTAAAGAAGTGTTCTATTAGTCAAGTTGTTGTTTGGTCCCAGTAAATGTTTGAGCTGGGGGCATTGGCCAAGGCACCTGCAACTGATAGAGCTTCCTTAAGAAGCTTTTTGAGTTTGTTTATCTTTTGGATGGAGTCCGAACTTTGGGTTACTGGGCCTGAGAAGAGGGAATTGGGTACACCTGGATTCTCCTCTTTTTCTGAGTTGTCCTCATCTATATCTGTATCCATGGGGTTGTCCTCAGCTCTGGATACTGGGTGGACTCTTTTGGCTTTTAGGGTAGTGGAGTCTTCAGTGGTTTCAGGTGTTGTGTGGGGGCTGCTCTCTTGTTGGGATGTTTTTATGGTAGATGTGGTATGCATCCTTTTCATCCTTGATCCAGGTCTCCTGGGGCCTAGGATGCGGGATGTACGTGGGTGACAAGCATCTCCAGCATTCGTTGCATTCATATTTTGTTTTATTGTATGTATGGGAGTTTTTAAATGTGGTGATGATGATGGTGGGAAGATGACGACGTGATTGTTGTGACTTCATTTGACAGTTGTTTGCCCGTGGTGTCCCAAGAGATCGCACTCTGGTGGTCTCTCTTCTTGTAAGGTACTAGGAGCATTTTCTTCCGACACTGATACTGGACCTTCGCCAATGGTAGCGTCTGCCGATGATACTACTGACGTCCAATGGTTCTCATGATCGCTCATTTCATCAACTGAGGATGGATGTGGGGATGGATGCGGGTGTGATTGCTCTTCTCTGACTGTTTTCATTGGTAGCGTAGTTGTACCGGCTGCAGAGGACAGGAATGGACCAGGAGGTCTCGTGATATAGGCAATTTCTCCATCGCATAAGTTATAATCATAGGCCATGTCGTATCTATGCCCAAAATAATATTACAGACAAATCACAGAAAGTCATGGGTAGAATGCACTGTTGTGAAACATATATCCAGTTCTTTCCCCCTTCATGACTCCTGTATCGACGACATTGTCGTGAGACGACTTGGAAATGGAGGCACAACATAATGGTATAATTATGTTCTTCGTTAGCCAAGACAACTAGATATTATTCTCTGGCCCATCCTCGATCATTTTCGCGTAATCTTCATAATTGACAAATGTAGGCAACGAGCGTCGCTTTTTCTTTAGGCCAGTCTCCTTGTCATCTGCTTGCTTGCGTTTTCTGGTTTTACTTTTAATTCCTCCCCATTCTTCACTCTCGGAAAGTGAGCCATCGTAAGCGATAACACCGTCGGGCATTTCGTCGAGAGGAATAAGATCATCGTCCTCGGAAGCTTCAGCCAATGAAAGGGCGTCATCGGTATCATCTTTCTCAGCATCACTGTCCTTTTCATCGGTGTCGTCGTGTTCGACATTGTTTTCATCTTCATCCTCACTCTCGTCCTCATTGTAGTTGTCGGAAAGGAGATCGTGTTCCTCTTGAGGCATCGTCGCTTTCATCGCCTGGAGTATGGTTTATAAGATTTCAAGAACCCGGAAAAGGAGAAAACTGCCTACCTTCCAGATTTCCGCTTCTTCCAGGTCAATATCTTCGTCCTCTTCATTTTGATCCTCGATTGTACCATCACTACCTTTTTCACTCGTTGCTCCATCTTGCTCGTCACTTTCTTCGTCCTCGTCTGCTTCCTCGTTATCACCATCACCATCAACTTGCTTCTTCTTCTTTTTACTTTTCCTCTCTGACTCATTTTTCCGCTTAAAATAATCGTAGAAGAATATTTGGTCGACGGGAATTTGCGCTTCCTTTTTGTTTTTCCAAAATGAAGGCGAATTAACTTGCACAGAGAGAGCTTCGCCTTTGAAAAGTTTGATACCTTCGGTGGCACTTCCTGAAGGTTGCATTGCACTTGAACCTGTGATAGGTTCATGAATGCGGGGACGCTAAAAAAAGGAACGGAAAGGGAAATTTTACCTTTACCTTCAGTGCTAGAAACATTCTTTTTCGGGTTTTTGTAAACGAATCGACCGAGGAAATGAGAAAGCGTATTTTGTGAGAGATCAGGCGCTGCGGTGAGAGGTTGGGCTGTGAGAATTTGACGGGTAAGAAGGGAGATGGTAGGGTGGAAGTGCAATAAGAGAGGTATCTCATGATAAGGTTAATCAATGAATTCGAAGAGGAAAGCGGACAAGGAACATACGAGTTCCCAAAGACATGAGTGTGCGGCGCAGGCATAAAGGGGGTTGCGTTTGTGGGCATCGTAGTTTTTGGCATCGACTTCACTTTCAGACTTGAAGGAAATCATAGAACGAAGTCCAGGGACGGTAGTGAAAAGCTAGATCCATCACATCACAAATCATTATGCTGAAAGTATAAGGGAACGACCAACCTCGCCGAGAAGGTATAGCCCACCAACAACAAACTCAGTCGCTCCACTTCCTCCGCTGACAAGGACTTGAGCAAACCGTTTAACCATGGCCATCCTCCTCTCAGATGATACTTCTGGATCGGTTTTAATAGACCTGTAAAGAAGGTTCAGGTACATAGCTTGTTTGGAAGAGGTATTGAGTCGGTGATCGTAGAGAGATGCATAGAGCGTGCGGAAGTACCGATCAACAATAGATTTAGCTAGTGGAGAGGAAGAGGATTTGAAGAAGTTGAGAGAAATTTGGTGGATCAGAACAAGAGCTTGGACGGAGATATTGAATGTGGATTTGTGTGTGATGAGAAAGAGGGTGTCGAGATGTGCATCGATTCTAGAAAAAATATTGTAATTGGAGGACGGGAGTGGAGAGAGTAGCGTACTTTGTATTCTGGGCTTCGACTTTGGCAAAGGGAAGAGCACGGTTAACGCCCGTTAGTATGGCTGAGATGAGTCTGGAATTGGAATCTTCAACTTCGATGAAACCCGCTGCGCCAATTGTTTCTTTTCCTTTTCCGCCTTTCCCCTTTCCTCTAACGACCACACGACCTTTTTTGTCCTTTTGAACCTGACCATCCAGCTCGAGTAAGTGTTCATCTCCTTCTTTGCCAACAGCATCTCCGAAATGACTACTATCGGAACCAAGGATGACTTGAAAAAGTTCAAAATATATGTCGATAAGGCGCAAAGCGACTTCACGGTCGGTGGACGAAGGTGTAAGTACAATTTGGTTAAAAGTGATAGTTGCGTAGTATTGAGCATGGGAATTACGAGCTGTTTTGGTGTCTTGTACTTCGAGTTTTGATTTGGACGATTTTGAAGAGGATCCAGGGGAGGTAGGACGGATGTGATTATTCGCTGGTACAACGGCAGTAGTTGGAACAGAGAGGATGGAGGGTCTGAGAATAAGGGAGGTGATTTCTCGGACGACGACAGATTTCATAGAGGGGTGAGATTGAAGAAGCTGGAGGAGGTGGTAGGATGCTCGAGAGCATATTGATTTTGAAGTATCACCCTAGGAGCGTAATCTGTATCTTTGAAGAGGATGGAGAGATCAATGACGAACAAGTTTATTGACTAGGAGTCGGAGAAGGTTTTGTTCTTGCTCGGGTTTGTCTCTGAGGAGGGTGAAAATGAGGGAGATAACTTGTGTTCGGGCATAGGGCACTGGGTCAAGAGAAAGCGTCTTTTATGATATGAGAAAGAGAAAGCGCTTCTGGGGTGAGAGACTTGCCTCCAGAATCTGGAGGACAGAGAAAAAATATTTCTTGAGCCAGTCCTCAAAGTACCAAAGTAGGAGATAATCATCGGATACTTGAGGATGGAGCAATGGTTGATCGCGGAAATATCTGACATACATCAGACATGTTATGACCAGTAACTAAGAAGCTCACTTGAGTTTCCGATCTGGTGCCCCACCGCCAACCCACCAGTCAACGATGCAGCGCAAAGCTTTCAAGCTCTCATTTCTACCTCCGCCAGCCTTTCCCGCCATGTTTTTCAATGTGTCTAGTGCTTTCGTGTTGTGCACTGGGCT
>Ga0153985_1000081_pt1 | contig 30050 bp, 28 predicted proteins | sample TSGA069MetaG_FD_104715 | JGI IMG/M metagenome (GOLD analysis project Ga0153985, IMG submission 104715) | Attine ant fungus gardens microbial communities from Georgia, USA - TSGA069 MetaG | ecosystem: Host-associated > Fungi > Mycelium > Unclassified | place: USA: Georgia, Alexander Wildlife...
ATTACCGGCACACGCAACAGAGTTGTTAGCGTGATTAAATAGATTCTCTTGATTTATCAAGGTTTCATTCATTACCATATTTTGGAGAAATACGAATTCCAACAAATTCTTGACGCAATCTAATAAGATTGGGACTGTGCATTTACTAACAAATTATGCTAAAATTATTATGAAAGATGGAGTAGTTACATCTGCTGTTACGACACCAAACTTTTATCCGGGTACTTTTTTTGAAATAGAAATTGATATTAATAATGATAAATTGTATGAAGGGGAAGAGGAGGAAGAATTCGCATGGTAAATATTGAAGTTAAAACTGAAATTGTATCGTATGCTTCTAATAATGATGGAAAAAAACTTTACACTTTAGTCTACAGAGCTTTAACGAATGGCGATGATGTGAATGTCTCATTTAAGGGGATTGACGGATTAAGTTCCTCTTTTATCAATTCGGCGTTCATAGAATTATTAAATAATTTTGATTTCGAGTATATAAAGAAAAAATTATTTTTTTCGGATTCAAACAAACAAATCAATTCATTAATATTGAGTCGGTTTAAATTTGAAACAGAAAAATGCACAGCATAAAAGACCCTAGCGAGAGCTAAGGTTTTTTTGAGCATATAATTCGAAAACGTTTCCATATAGTGGTATAAAATAGGTGTAAGGGATAGAGAATTCCCGTCAGAAATGGCAAACAAATAGTGAACCTGTCGATGAGAATTGACACGAAAGAGATGTGGGAGTTTGAAAAATTCCTTACTAATCGATTGGTCTAGCGGATAGTTGTGTATAGTTGAGTGGACACAAGAACCTCAATTGTACCGTGCACACCATCTATCTGCTAGGCTTTTTTGTAATCATTTCTTATATAAGTAAAATCCCTACGATGAAGAAAAGGAGACGGTTAAATTGAATGATGGTCACGAAAAAATTTTAGTTGCGATCGATGGCTCACAGCAGTCATTTGACGCCTTGCAGGAGGCGATAAAGAACGCAGAAAAAAATAAAGCTGAGTTATTTTTAATCACAGCGATTAACTTTAGTCCATGGGCAACGGATAGCAGAATGTTAGAACTTCTTTTAGATGACAATAGAAGCTATGCTAAACAATCAATGTACAAAGCAAAAAAACAAATTCCAGCAGGTATTGAACATCATGGGACTATTGTGAATGGTAATCCAAAAGCTTGTATTATTCAATTTGCAAAAGATGAAGATATCGACCTTATCGTGATGGGAGCCACTGGTAAAGGTGCTGTAGAGCGTGCGTTAGTTGGTTCGACGACCGCTTACGTAGTTAATCACGCGCCATGTAATGTCTTGGTTGTGAGGTAGAAAAGTTCCGTTTCAATTCAATAGTTTAGGAGGACTTTCTTTTCTTCTCGAAAAACTGTAAAATGGATACAAATTTTTGAAAAGAGGGAAACTCGAATGATTGATGGACGTGAATGTTTCGATCCTAACATGGTGCCGCTAACAGAGTTTAGCAAAAAATTGTCTTGGCCACCTACTTATATTCAGTGCGACTGCGAGGAAATTTTAAGTAGATTGCAGAGAGGCAACGGTTCGTATTACTGGAAATGCGAGAGCTGCGATAGGATATTTTCGTTAGTACGAGGAGAAATACATTCGAAGAAAAAAGCATGATTATTTTATATCCGACAATGGATTGTGAACTAACCTGTGCCAAGTTCTTTCCTATTGCACGTGAAACCGTTTCATTGTATACTGTCTATATCCTAAAACAATTTTTTCATTTTTACTTTGGAGTGCTCGAACGACAGGGCGCTCCATTTTTTGTTTACTTAACTCTTATTTATCATTTAAAATTCTAGCATAACTTTAACATCTGCGAGAACTAAGGTCTTTTTTTGAGCATATAAATTGAAATCGTTTTCGGTTAGTGGTATAAAATAGATGTAAGGGATAGAGAATTCCCGATAAAGTTGTCAGAAATGGCAATATAGTAGTGAATCTGTCGGTGAGAACCGGCGCGAGAGGAACGTGGGAGTTTGAAAAATTCCTTATCAACGAACAGGCCTAGCAGGTGCGTATAATTGAGTGGACATAGGAACCTTAGTTATAGTAAGACACTTAAAAACTGCTAGGCTTTTTTGTGTTAATAAAACCTCGTATCCTTTATACTTGAATAAAGGAGGCGGTTACCATGCCGGATGTATACAAAAAAATTTTAGTAGCAGTTGATGGGTCGGAGCAGTCGGAGGCAGCGTTTCACGAAGCTGTTGCAATCGCCAAGCGAAACAATGCTGAGTTGATACTAATCACTAGTGTAGATGTTTCTGTAATTGCTCATGCTCCTTTAATGGTGAGAGAAGTTACCTCAGAACTTTTGAAAAAAGCTAAAGATATGTTGGACGTTTTTACACATGATGAATCCGAGTTGACAATTGAAAAAATGGTCACTGTGGGAGTTGCAAAACATGGAATCATCAGTTATGCAGACGATGAAGGCATGGATCTCATCGTTATGGGCGCAACCGGCAAAGGCGCAATTGAACGAGCGTTAGTCGGCTCAACCACAGCCTACGTGGTTAACCATGCGCCGTGTAATGTGTTGGTGGTCAGATAATACAGGGATGTGTTATACTAACGTTGAGAGTTGTTCCTCTCACTTTTATTTCGTTCCCCACTTCTCATTGGTCCGAGGAGTGGGGTTTTTATTTGTCAGTTGTGGCTATCTTATCGTATAATTACCTTACCTAGTTTTCAATTTTGTTGACAGCGGGCAAGCTTGGTCTGACAAGTGATGCTTGTTGTCTATTTATTTCCTCGATAAAAGCGATTGTATAACCAAAGGTAGCTAGAGATTTCGTTATATAGTGATAAGAAGGAAATGAAAGATTTCTATTTTTAATTGTTTGTAGTAACCGCTTACGCTATAGTTAGATTCACGAAAGTAATCTTACTTATAGACATCAGGTACGCTCAGTCTGAGGGGCTTACCTGATGTTTTTTGTTGCATACTGTAATCTTATGGGCTATATTAGAGGCATAACAAACCTTCTTTTTTTCATCCCTACACTACAGCAAGCAATCTGGATTAGTCCCCCGAATTGCTTGCTGTATTTTAGTGTAAAAATTGTCAAATAAAATAATATTCGTTATTCAAAGTTACGTTTATGATTGAAAATTTAAATGTGAATAAGAATATTTTCAGTTTGGTATGGATTGGAAACGGTTTAGTGTACTATATGGTTAGCCTGAGAAAAAACTTTTCTTTTCATTGTATCAGCTGGCGCACAGACTTGCCATCCGTGTGTCAGCGCTCTTTTTTTGTAAAATGAAACAATGTGCGATATATTTAAATCGTCTCAGGACAGATTTATTTTTTCCATACCTAGCAGCAACCAACATAGAGTGGTTCCTGTGTTGCTTGCTGTTTTTATTTATACACATTACCCACAAGCTGTGGATAAAAAAAGCCTTGCGGACTTTCTCGGGCTATACAATAATTTTCCCACGATTGATTCGATAACTATAGATCGCTATTTTTTGATTGTTCCAGCAGAAGATTTGTTTATTCTTGTGTAACAATAAAATTGCGAATAGTGTCTTCGTGGTCATAGGCGTTTTTCTGTTCTGGCGAAAAAAGATAAGGTTCCCCTCATCATCAGGTTTAGCAGTGGTCAATGGAACTAAGGTGCTGCCAACTTGGGTATATATCCCTTTGTATTCCTCATGAAAAGGATTCGCAGTTAATTGTTTTAGTAATTCGCCAGCCTTCATTTCGCCCCTTCTTTCGTAAGTTATGTTTTACAAAAGTATTGTATCATGATTGAATAATTCTTTGTGCCAATTTATGTGCAAAAAAAAATCCAAAACAAACTTTTATGACCTTATAGAAAAACTATTAGATCAATAAATCTGAGGCAATAGAATGCTACAGAATGGTGAAATTAGTCGAGAACGTACAGAAAAGAGGTTGTGACGGAAGTGGTCAGCTTCAAGAAATAAGAAAGATTTTTCGGGAATTGCTTCTCAAATTTTTGTGAAATTTCGGCTTATTTCCTAAGAAGTTGCTTCTGGAACACCGTTTATTCGGAAAAAGGAGCTGTGACAAGACGTTTGTCGCTACTCCTTTTTGTTTTAAGTTAAGCCCAATCCCCATTCCGGAAAATTGGCACTTTCGAACCATCTTTACGAAGTCCATCAATAGCCATTTGAGCTGAGCCAACCATGAAATCGACATGGGTCTGGCTGCTGTTTAGGCCGGCATCAGCCAACTCTGTTTTAGACATCTCGGTTCCCCCTTCAACACTGAAGGGATACGCAGCTCCAAGCGCTAAGTGGTTTGACGCATTTTCATCAAAAAGTGTATTGAAAAATGTAATCCCTGACTGAGAAATCGGTGAAGGATCTGGCACTAAAGCAACTTCACCCAAATGTTTAGCCCCTTCATCAATAGCCAGTAATGAGGCTAGAACATCTGCACCCTCTTTGGCAGAAAACTCTACTACTTTGCCATCTTTAAAAGTAAATTTCATTTCATTTAAAGTTGTCCCAGCATAGCTTAAAGGCTTCGTGCTAGTGATATAACCATCGACTCGGTTGCGATCTGGTGCGGTGAAGACTTCTTCCGTCGGCATGTTTGCCATGAATTCATTTCCATCTGCAGCAAAACTGCCGGCGCCCTCCCAGACATGGTTTTCAGGTAATCCGATTACGATATCTGTTCCTGGAGCAGTGTAGTGAAGGGCATAAAATTGCTCTTTATTTAGGCGTTCAGCTTGTTCGCGCATGGCAGCATCATGTTCTTCCCAAGCTTTAACCGGGTCATCGGCATAGATTCGGGTCGTTTTAAAGATTTCATCCCAAAGTCTATCGACTTGATCGACACTTGAAGATAGGTTTGGGAAAACTTTTTTTGCCCAAGCCGGACTTGAGGCGGCTACAACAGTCCAACGTAATTTGTTTGATTGCGTTGCTTCCATCACAGCTTGTAGCGCTTTTCCACGAGCTGCTTGGAAGGTTGCGACTCGGTTTGTATCGACACCTAATAGGGCATCTGGATTTTGAGAAACGACACTGATCCGAGTGACCCGTTTTTCAGCAAACGTATTGGCTTCGTCAATCTTATAGGCCGGCACTTCATTGATGTGATCATCCGCCGCATGACTTAAAAACTCGCGTTGCACCTCATCGTCATTCCATTGAACGATGACCTCGGCAGCCCCTAATTGATAAGCTTCTTTAGTAATCAATCGCGCCAATGGTGCTTGTTCTACACTGACATAAACTACAACCGTATCTTCTTTTTGAATATTTACACCAACTTTTGTAATTAAGTGGGCATATTTTTGTAAGAGTGTATCAAAATTAGGTAGAACCATTTCTATCCCTCCATTTCATTAATCTTATCTTAGCATTTCTTAGAATTTCGCAAAAGAAAATGTCTTCAAAAAAAGATGCCCCAGTTATCTCTGGAACATCTTTTTTAATTGATTAGGATGCAGCTTCAACGATTTTCTTCGCGAAAGCTTCTAAATTCTCGATATCTTCTTCTTCAGCGGCCATCTCAATTTTTACGCTGTCTGCACCACGAGTTGCACCAGTCTTTGCGAAAGCTGCATCAAAATCATCAACGGATTTGCAGTATTGGTCATAGAAGGTATCCCCAGAGCCACATACTCCAAAAATTTTACCGCTTAGATCCAACTCCTGCAGTTCTTCGTAAAAATCTACGATCTCGTCAGGAAGATCTCCTTCGCCATACGTATATGTTGCAACGACACAAATATCTGCATCTTGAAAATCTTCAGCATCCACTTGTGTACATTCATCGATTTCTACGTCAAGGTCTTGATTTTCGAAAGCTTCAGCCACAATGTCAGCGATTTCTTCAGTATTTCCAGTCATACTGGCATAAACGATTTTTGCTAATGTCAAAAAAATTCCTCCTTAGCTTTAAGCCAAATTTATGGTTATTATATCAAAATAAAAATCAAAAGGAAATCACTGCTTTCTAACCATTTGTTCGCATTATAGGGTTATGTTAAAATGGACAAGATGAAAAAGGATGTTCGTTCAGTTTTTCCAAGACTTTTTATGTCATAATTCGGCAAAAAGCCCTTTAGAGAAGTTAGTCGAGGATTTGCTGATTGATCTGCGAAATTATTTTCACCATAAAAATAGGACTATTAATCAAGGAGACGAGAACATGATTACGTTAAAATCACCCCGTGAAATAGAAATGATGAATGAATCAGGCGAATTATTGGCTGATGTCCATCGTCATTTACGTGATTTCATAAAACCAGGAATCACTAGTATGGAAATTGAAAAGTTTGTTAGAAACTTTATTGAGAGTCATGGCGGTATTGCTGCACAAATTGGTTTTGAAGGTTATGAATATGCGACATGCTGCAGTATTAATGATGAGATTTGCCATGGTTTCCCAAGAAAGAAACCTTTAAAAAAGGGCGACTTGATAAAAGTTGATATGTGTGTTGAATACAAAGGTGCGATGTCTGATTCGTGCTGGTCATATGCAGTCGGCGAAGTTTCACCTGAAATCAAACGTTTAATGGAAGTAACGAAAAAAGCGATGTATTTGGGTATCGAACAAGCACAGGTTGGAAATCGTATCGGTGATATCGGTCATGCTATTCAAACGTACGCTGAAGGCGAAGGATTTTCAGTTGTGCGTGATTTTGTTGGACACGGCATTGGCCCAACAATCCATGAAGAACCAGCGATCCCGCATTACGGTATTGCTGGAAAAGGACTTCGTTTAAAAGAAGGAATGGTCATTACAATTGAACCAATGATCAATACCGGTGAATGGCAAATGAAAATGGACCCGAATGGCTGGACGGCTTACACTCGTGACGGCGGCTGGTGTGCGCAATATGAACACACTCTGGCGATCACGAAAGAGGGACCAAAAATTTTGACTTCACAGGGTGAAGAAGGAACTTATTAGGACGACGAGGATTTTATGGGACCAATAGATAAAATTAAAAAGAATAAAAAATTAATGGATTTTATCCAATCGATCCGAAAACATTTAGCAGAGACAGAAATAGGCGACCGCTCCGTGGTAGTCGCCTATTATTTATTGCTGTCCTTTTTTCCCATATTGATCATTGTCGGTAATTTGCTGCCGTATTTTAATATCACACCAGAAACAGTCTTGCCTTATCTGAGAGAAGCGATCCCGCCGAATGTATTTAGCTTTTTAAAACCGGCGATTACCGGCTTATTGGACAGTTCCTCAGGCGGAATGTTATCTATCTCTGTTTTAGCGGCACTGTGGTCGTCTAGTCGAGGAATTAATGCGCTGCAAACAGCGTTGAATCGGGCATATGGTGTTGAAGATCGCGGTAATTTTGTGATCAGTCGTATCGTATCGGTAGGTATCGTTGGTGTCTTGATGATGGCAATTATCGCGGTCGCGCTATTTTTCAGTGCGGGTCAAGTCATTTTAGATGCATTACAGCAATTATTAGGATTCTCACCAGAGATTATTGATACATTCTTAGCTTTACGCTGGCCGGTCACCTTAATTGGCTTGCTGGTGATCTTGGGCGGCTTGTATATCGTTATTCCTAATGCTCATGTACGTATTAAATATGCGTTGCCAGGAACAATTTTCGCGACAGTTGGTTGGAGTGTTTTAGCGCAAGGGTTTAGCATCTACGCACAAACTTTCGCGCAACGTGTTTCGGGATACCAAATCATCGGAAGTTTCATTGTCTTGATGTTTTGGCTGAATTTTGCGGCGACAATCATCATTTTAGGCGGAGTGTTAAACGTTGCGATTGAAGAGTATCGGACTGGACAAGAGGTTACAGAAGGCTCGAACCGTGTTAATAAATGGTTCAACAAATTAAAAGATCGCTTTAAGAAAAGAAGATAATATCAAGATTTTTTGAAGGATTTTTGGAGAACCTTGTAATGCGCATGGAATCCGATATAATAATTTTAATAAAAAGGCAGGTGGCAATATGTTAGTATCATTCGGGCTGATTATCAAATATGTTTTGACTTTTTTGATTGCATTGGTTTTGACCCCGATTTTTAAAATAATTTCGGTACAGACTGGGTTAGTAGATAACCCCAATGCGCGTCGAATGAATAAAATGCCGATGCCTAGTGCAGGCGGATTACCGATTTTTGTAACTTTTGCTATTTCATCATTAATTCTATTCCGCAACGTGATTCCTTTTGATTATATTAGTAAAATTTTACTTGGCGGCCTGATCATTATTATCACGGGGCTTTTAGATGATAAATATGAGTTGAGCCCTAAACAGAAAAGTATCGGCATTCTCCTAGCGGGTTTGGTGATCTATTTCTACGCGGATATTCGTTTTGACTTTTTCACGGCGCCATTATTTGGCCGTATTAATTTGGAATGGCTGAGCTTGCCAGCAACCTTGTTTTGGATTTTTGGCATTACGAATGCGTTGAATTTGATAGATGGCTTGGACGGCTTGGCTTCGGGCGTTTCGATCATTAGTTTAACGACGATCGGCGTTATTGGCTACTTCTTCCTGCATTCATCCACCGTTTATATTTCTTTGGCGATTTTTTGTTTAGTTGCAAGCATTATGGGGTTCTTTCCCTATAATTTTCACCCGGCTAAGATTTATTTAGGGGATACGGGCGCTTTATTCTTAGGCTTTATGATGTCAGTACTGACATTACAGGGATTGAAAAACGTTACAATCATCTCTTTGATTACACCGTTGATCATTCTGGGTGTTCCGGTGACAGATACCTTCTTTGCAATGGTTCGTCGGAAGGCTAAAAATATGCCGATTTCTGCAGCTGATAAGCAGCATTTGCATCATCGGTTGTTAAACTTAGGTTTTACACATCGTGGAGCGGTTTTGACGATCTATGCAATTGCCGTATTGTTCTCATTTTCTGCACTGCTATTGAACTATACTAGCCGTGTGGGAACGATCGTCTTGATTGTCTCGATGACTTTTGCATTAACGTTCTTATTAGAATTAATCGGATTAATTAGTGAAAAATATAGTTTTATTACAAAAAGTTTTCGATTCTTCGGGAACAAAGAATACCGTTCGCAGGTACTAAAAAAATATTTCAAGAAATGAGTGTTGTTGTCCGTTATGAATATGAATACTATTAATGTGACTATCAGCATTGTGACTCACAATAGTGATAAGGTTTTTCTAAGCTTAGATTCATTGATTGAAACATTAGGTGAGGATCGGACATTTCAAATCAAAATTTTTGACAATGCTTCGGAACCGGATTATCGCGAACGTTTAAAAAAATATCTCGATTATCCATTTGTTAAGATAAATTTTTATGATGAAAACAAAGGTTTCGGGTTTGGTCACAATGCCAACCTTTTAGAAACAAACGGATATGGTATTATTTTTAATCCCGATATCATCCTTTCTGAAAATCATTTAATTGAAATGGTGAAGCATCTGACTGAACATCCGGAATGTGGGTTATTAGCGCCGAAAATCTTAAACGAAGATGGAACGACACAATATCTGATTCGCAATCATCTAAATGTTTTTGATTATATGTTGCGTTTCATTCCGTTTAAGTTTGTAAAAAAGATGTTTTCCAAGCGATTAGCTAAATTTGAATGTCGTGATTTACCAGATGATCAAGATAGTTTTGTACGAATGATTTCTGGTAGTTTTATGGTGGTGGACTTGGATAAGTTTAACGAGATCAATGGTTTTGATGCCCGCTATTTCATGTACTTCGAAGATAATGATCTTTGCCGTAAAATGGAACAAGCAGGCTACCGGGCAATCTATAGTCCCCAATTCTCTGTCGTTCATTTATACGAACGCGGAGCAGTCAAAAGTCGGAAATTATTTTTTATTTTTTTACAGTCCATGCGAAAGTACTTTCAAAAGTGGGGCTGGCAATTTTTTTAAATTTGGAGGTAGGGAATGCAAAAGCAGTCCAAGACGCGAATTTCTGTTTGTATGGCAACATATAACGGCCGTCACTTTATTGAAGAACAATTGAACAGCATATTCCCGCAACTTTCAGAACATGATGAGTTGATTATTTCCGACGACCATTCTACGGATGGAACGTGGGAATTTTTATTAGAGTTAAAAGCAAAAGATCAACGAATTAAGCTTTTTCAAAATGACGGGAAGGGATTAATCGCAAATTTTGCTAATGCCATTCAGCAAAGCAATCATCCAATTATTTTTTTAAGTGATCAAGATGATATTTGGCATCGTGATAAAGTTAAGAAGATGCTTCCTTATTTTGATAATCCGAAAACAAAGGTCGTTATTTCTGATTTGATTATTGTTGATAATGAACTTGAAGTTTTGGTACCTTCTTATCAAGCGATGCGTCATACGCATTCTGGATTTTGGCATAATATTGTCAAGAGCAGCTATATTGGTGCGGGGATGGCTTTTCGTTCAGAGTTAAAAGAAATTATTTTGCCGATTCCAGCTGAAGTGCCTATGCATGATATGTGGATCGGATTACTTGCAGATTATTATCGTGGGGTGGTCTTCGTTCCTGAGCAATTAGTGTATTATCGCCGTCATGGCTTGAATGCGTCGGAGATCAAAACGACTGCATCACGAGCCCAACAGTTTAAATGGCGCTGGAATGCCCTGCAATTAGTTAGAAAAAGAATAAAAGAAATTAAAAAAAAGTAGCAAAACGATTTTTCTAATACCCAACATCAGGTATAATATGTTCATATGTAAAAAAGATGCCCTGATTTAGCGAAAAGCTATACGGTATGAATATCTGGTTTATTTTTTCTTCTAGAAAGAATAAATACAATAGTTAGAAACAAGGAGCGTAAGTATGAAAGGAATTATTCTAGCAGGGGGTAGCGGCACTCGTCTATACCCGCTAACTAAAGCAACTTCGAAACAGTTAATGCCGGTTTATGATAAACCAATGATCTATTATCCAATGTCAACATTGATGTTGGCAGGAATCAATGAAATCTTGATTATCTCAACGCCGCAAGATACGCCGCGTTTTGAAAATCTGTTTGGTGATGGACATGAACTAGGAATCCACATTGAATATGCTGTACAGGAAAGTCCAGACGGGTTGGCTCAAGCGTTTATTATCGGTGAAGCGTTCATTGGCGACGATAGTGTCTGCTTAGTTTTGGGCGACAATATTTATTATGGCGATGGCTTATCACGCATGCTACAACGCGCTGCAACGAAAACAGAAGGTGCAACGGTCTTTGGTTATCATGTAAATGATCCAGAGCGATTTGGTGTGGTGGAATTTGACGACGATATGCAGGCTGTTTCTATTGAAGAAAAACCTGAAAATCCGAAATCACATTATGCCGTCACTGGTTTGTATTTCTATGACAATGAAGTGGTTGAAATTGCTAAAAATATCGAACCTTCAGAACGAGGCGAGTTAGAAATCACCGATGTCAACAAAGAGTATCTAAAACGAAATAAATTATCAGTAGAAGTGATGAGTCGCGGGTTTGCTTGGCTAGATACAGGGACTCATGAATCATTACTCGAAGCATCTACGTTTATTTCAACGATTGAAAAACGTCAAAACTTAAAGGTAGCCTGTCTAGAAGAAATCTCTTATCGAATGGGTTACATTTCTAAAGAGGATTTAGTCGAACTTGCGCAACCATTGAAGAAAAATCAATACGGTCAATACTTATTACGTTTAGCAGAAGAGGAATAAACATGGGGAAAATAAAAGTAACAGAAACAAATTTAACAGATGTAAAAATTATCGAACCTGCTGTTTTTGGGGATCATCGTGGATTCTTTACAGAAAGCTACTCGGTAGAAGACTTTAAATCCGTAGGCGTTGATTTTGATTTCATTCAAGACAATCATTCATTATCGACACAAGCAGGTGTTTTGCGCGGTTTGCATTTCCAAAAAGGAAAATCAGCGCAAACGAAGTTGATTCGTGTTGTAACAGGGGCGGTTCTGGATGTGATCGTGGACATTCGTAAAGGAAGCCCGACGTATGGAAAATGGGAAGGATATATTCTTTCAGAACACAATCATCGCCAGTTGTTAGTACCTCGTGGTTTTGCACATGGATTCGTAACACTGACGCCAAATGTCAACTTCATGTACAAATGTGATAATTTATACGACGCGGAAGCAGATGGCGGAATTTCATTTGCTGACCCAGATTTAGCAATTGATTGGCCAATCGACATCGAAAAAGCTATTACATCAGAAAAAGATGCTAAGCAACCAACTTTGAAAGAATTTGAAGCTGAGAATCCTTTCGTATATGGTGAAATTTAAGAATACCAATTCTTTTACAATTCAATATAGATCGGAAATTTACGTGTTGAGAATCAAACGCGTCTTTTGATTTTTGAGAGATGAGTACTTTAATACGAAATAGGAGTAAATAACAGATGAAAAATATTATCGTAACAGGCGGAGCGGGCTTTATTGGTTCTAACTTCGTACATTATGTTGTAAATAATCATCCAGAAGTCCATGTGACAGTCTTAGATAAGCTGACTTATGCAGGAAACAAAGAAAATTTAGCTGGCCTTCCAGAAGATCGAGTAGAACTAGTTGTTGGTGATATTGCTGACGCTGAATTAGTTGATCGATTGGTTCAAAACACTGATGCAGTCGTTCACTATGCAGCTGAATCCCACAATGACAATTCATTGAAAGATCCGTTTCCTTTTGTACAAACAAATATTATCGGAACCTATACATTGCTTGAAGCATGCCGCAAACATAATGTGCGTTACCACCATGTTTCAACGGACGAAGTTTATGGGGATCTTCCATTAAGAGAAGATTTGCCGGGACATGGCGAAGGCGAGGGTGAAAAATTTACAGCAGAGACTCCTTATAATCCCTCAAGTCCATACTCCTCAACCAAAGCAGGTTCAGATTTGTTAGTTAAAGCTTGGGTGCGTTCATTTGGTTTGCAAGCAACAATTTCAAATTGCTCAAACAACTATGGACCTTATCAACACATTGAGAAATTTATTCCACGTCAAATTACAAATGTTTTGAGTGGGATTCGACCAAAACTTTATGGAGATGGCAAGAATGTTCGCGACTGGATCCATACGAACGACCATTCATCCGCTGTTTGGGCGATTTTGACTAAGGGCAAAATCGGAGAAACCTACTTGATCGGTGCCGATGGCGAGGAAGATAACAAAACCGTAATGGAAATTATTTTGGAAGAAATGGGTCAATCGAAAGATGCTTATGATCACGTAAAAGACCGTGCAGGGCACGATTTACGATATGCGATCGATTCGACAAAATTACGCGAAGAATTAGGCTGGTCACCGGAATTTACGAATTTCCGCGCTGGAATAAAGGATACGATCAAATGGTATACTGAGCATGAGGATTGGTGGCATGCTGAAAAAGAAGCCGTAGAAAGCAATTACGCGAAGAACGGCCAATAATACAAATTGAATCAGGCAGGTGAAACCTGCCTTTTTTTGAGAAAAGGAGTAGATATAGATGATCTTAATTACAGGTGGACAAGGACAATTAGGAACCGAGTTGCGTCATTTGCTGGATGAAAAGAAGATGGGCTATGTTTCAACAGATGCGGATCAACTAGATATCACAGATAAAGAGGCTACACAAAAATTTATTACAGACATGAAGCCGGGAATCATTTATCATTGTGCAGCCTACACTGCTGTTGATAAAGCCGAAGATGAAGGCAAAGAATTAGATGAATTGATCAATGTTGAGGGAACCCGTAATGTGGCGGCAGCTGCAAAAGCGGCGGGTTCAACATTGATCTACATCAGCACAGATTATGTTTTTGACGGCAAGAAAAAGGATGGTATGTATCAAGTGGATGATGCAACAAATCCATTGAGTGAATATGGTCGGACAAAACTCTTGGGGGAAAAAGCAGTTCAAGAAATGATGGACGATTACTATATTATCCGTACTTCTTGGGTATTCGGTATTTATGGACACAATTTTATCTATACAATGCAAAAATTAGCTAAGACGCATGATCATTTGACTGTCGTGAATGATCAGTTCGGCCGACCAACCTGGACGCGTACGCTAGCTGAATTTATGACCTTTGTGATTGAGGAAAAAGCACCATTTGGTGTCTATCATTTATCAAATGAAAATAGCTGTTCGTGGTATGAATTTGCCAAAGAAATTTTAAAAGAGACAACTGTAGATGTCGCTCCGGTAACTTCAGAGGAGTATCCGCAAAAAGCGACTCGTCCGCAATATTCGATCATGGACTTAAGCAAAGCAAAAGCATTAGGTTTTGAAATCCCTACTTGGCAAGAAGCGTTAGCTAGTTTTCTTGAATTAGAAGCGAAACAATAAAAAATGGAGGTGGAGAATTTGTTTGAACTAGTGATAGTGTTGTATAATATGGACTTTTCTGAATCGGCAACGATCACAAGTTTGAACAACCTCCTCGCTTCACATGATTTTCCCGAAATTGAACAGGTTTTGATTTTTGATAATAGTGAGCGAGCAAGTGAGCCGCGAGGATTGGATAGTCGGTTTGCATATTATCACAGTCCTAAAAATGTCGGATTAGCAAAGGCATATAATTATGCATTGAAACAAAGCCACGAAACCGCCGAATGGCTGATAACGTTGGATCAAGATACGACGCTCACAAATGATTACTTAAGAGAATTAATCAAGGAGGGTCATAACCAGCCGCTATCAGTGGTCGCCATAGCTCCAGTTATCAAAGATGGTGATCAGCAGATATCACCTGTACGCAGTGATACATTACGTCCATTACATACAGAACTGCCTAAAAATGATCAAACATATTCCCAAGATATCATGGTAATTAATTCAGCGACGGCACTTCGAATACGTTTTTTAAAAGAGATAGACGGCTACAACTTAGATTTTCCATTGGACTATTTGGATCATTGGTTGAGCTGGCGAATTTTTTTTGAAAAAAGGCAAATCAAAATTCTTTCTACAGAGCTTCAACACCAATTATCGGTACTAGATTATGCGAATCAAATGAATCGTTCTCGTTATCAAGCAATTATTCAAGCCGAAAAAGGCTATTATTCTTTATATAAGACAGAATTGTTCTCGCAGTACCAGAGACAACTATTTCTTAGAATAGGCAAACAGCTCTTAACTGGTAGAGTCAACTACGGAAAAATCACACTTAAATTTTTATTTTCAGGAGGAAACAATGGAAACAAGAGCATCTAAGCGAACGAGGGAAGTACCGTATGAAAGGACCAAAATAAATCCTTTTGTATGGTTTGTTGATCAAGTTATTCGCTTTCGATACATCATTGGCTTGCTTTTCCTTATTATCATCGTGGTACTAAATCTAAACGGAAGTTCCATCGGTTCTTGGGATAAAATTGTTTCTGAACGTAGCGATGATAAGAAATCAGATGTTATTCTCGGTGAAAATCGTGAGGTTCGTTCAGATGAGTGGATGGTGCAAACGCCTTTTTATTTCTCACAAGCAGAAAGCGACTATCCTGTTGTAAACAAGCAGTATGGCAAAGAAGGTCAAAATATGATCATTGCCTACAATTCACCTGTGAGGGATTTGACTGTAATTGGCAAACCGTTCAACTGGGGTTTTTTCTTTTTAGGAAAAGAACGAGGACTCTCTTTTTATTGGGGATTTAAAATCATCGCGATGCTTCTATTGAGCTTTGAACTGGTAATGATTTTGACGAAACGAAATAAATATTTATCTTTACTTGGTTCATTTTGGATCACCTTTTCACCGTCAATTCAATGGTGGTTTATGCAACATGTGGGGGATTTGATGTTTTTCACACTTGCAATTATGGTAGCGAGTTACTATTTCATCGCGAAGCATGAAAATGTTTTGCTGCGACTGCTTATGATGGTACTGATTATTATCAATGGGATTGGTTTCGTTCTGGTGTTGTATCCAGCTCATCAAGTGCCGTTAGTCTATTTAATAGTATTCTGGCTGTTTGGTACACTGATTCATTTTAGAAAAGAGCTGGTCTTAGATATTTGGGATCTGCCGATTATTATTGGCGGTCTAGGGATTATCGGCGTGGTTCTGTTCCATTTTTACAGCACATCAAAAGGAGCTATTGATGTGACGCTTAATACGATTTATCCAGGTCATCGAGAGGCTGAAGGTGGGGGACGACCTCCTTCTGATTTCTTTTTGTTCTTGACAAATTGGAAAATTCCGTTTGATAATTTTAATTTCCATGGAACCAACAATGGGGAAGTCGCTTCTTATTTCAACTTCTTACCTTTGACGGTGTTGCTGTCGCCATTCATCATTTTATCTAAAAGAGGCAAGGAAGAAAAATACATTGGCGCGATTTTAGGACTGTTCTGTTGTTTTATTTTTGGTTGGACATTCTTCGGCTATAGCCACGGAATCGCGAAAGCTTTGATGCTGACTTACGTGACCAGTACTCGAAGTTTGGTAACATTAGGCTTTGGTGCAGTGTTGTTATCATTGTGGATGATCAATTTCATTTGGGAATATGTAAGAATTCCAGGATGGATAAAGTTGATTTTCTTAGCTCTTATTATGATTTTGGCGACGCATTCTGTCACGACTTCTGTTATGGGGTTGTATTTCAATAACTTTGAAATATTCATGACGTTGGTCGTATTTGCTTTAATTATGTTTAGTCTATTGTTCAAGCTCAAGAAATTTTTTATACTAGCGATGACTATTCTTGTGCTGGTATCTGGAATTTCAGTTAATCCGATCGTTCATGGAACGGGTGCAATCGATAAGAAGACACTGGCTGAAGAAGTAGTCAAGATCAAAAAAGAAGATCCAGATGCAATATGGTTATCTGAAGACAATCTGTATAACTTTACTCCGGCATTAGGTGTGAAGACAATCAACTCGGTTCGTTTTTATCCAGACATGAAATTGTGGAAAAAGATTGATCCTAAGCATAAAAATGAAGAGATCTACAATCGCTACGCACATGTTCGAGCTTTTATTGATAGTGGTGATACAAAGTTTAGCTTAGACCGGCCGGATAATTTTACAGTTAATCTCAATTTTACCGACTGTAAAAAACTTGGGATTAAGTATGTAATCAGTAAACGTCCATTGGAGGACTACAATGAGTTGAATTATGCGCAATTTGATAGAATGTACGGACCAGATAAAGATAAGTGGTCGATCTATCAATTAAGCTTTACTTCAGATGAGGCGCTGGCGGAAGCAGATGTAGCGGTTAATTCAATTGGCGGAACGAATAATTACCAAGAAATCCCGCAACCGGCACCAGCTGAAGATGGGTATATTAATTAGGTGTTGTTTGATTAGTTGAGAAGTTTTGTTGATCTTTTTTAGACTAATAGTTTAGGGCTAATTGTCTATAAACAGAAAGAGAATGGGTGCGTACATGAGTTATTTACTTTTTATAGGTATTGGACTTTTAACTGCGATTTTCAGAAAGAATAGAATCGTTTGTTCTGTCTTAGTTGTTCTTTTTTGGATCGCTATGACATTCAATACAGCAATTGCGGATAGGGGACAATACCAAAATTTTTACAACGATCCTATCGCGGCGAAGGAGGAGTGGGGATACACGTATCTCCAATTAGCGGGTAAGGCAATAGGGCTACCTTTCCAAGCCTTCTTTGCTATTGTGATTGGTGTGGCTTTACTCTTAATGTTGTATGCAGTGTTTAAGGCTTCCCTTAATCCAGGTTGGACGCTCATTTTCTATCTGATTTTTCCTTTTACAATGGATGCTGCACAGGTTAGAAGTTTTATAGCTGCAGCATTCATTACTACTGGATTGGTTGTTTTAGCGAAAGACCGTAGTTGGATGAGTATAGCTAAGTACCTCGCACTTGTTACAGGAGGAGTGATGTTTCATTACTCTGCAATCTTTTTCTATTTTGTTATAGTCGCCTACTTTGTTCCACCGCTCATTTTGTATCTTTTAACAACGTCATCTGCTTTACTCATTGCGTCGAATCTTAGTGGGGTCATAAGAATGGTGGGTCGTTTACTTCCATTCATTGATTACAAAATTAATCGTTATTATAATACGAAATTGATGACTGATGCAGAGGAGATGAAGGGCTTTACGGTTTATTTGATTTTATTATCCTTACTAGCGTTAGTGTCGTGGATGATGATTCGATATAGCCTAAAAAGTCCAAGAGAGCGATTTTTTGCTAGTAAGCAACAGTTGTTAAAAGTGGATAATTACTACTATAACCATGCGACCCTAGTAATAAAGGTAAATGCACTATTAATGTTGGCACTGCCATTAATTTCCATTTCTGTAAGTTTTGATCGTTTGATCCGCGCGTGCCTACTATCAAATTATATAGTGTTTGCAAATGCTTTAGGTTCAAAAGTAAGTTGGTGGTTACGAATATTACTCGCAATTGGATGTGTTGCCTTTGCCGGGTATTATTGTAATTTTTACATTTTTTCTCGTTTCCCTGAGGTAGTGTTTCGCTCAGTATTCGAACAAAATATTTTCTTACCTTAAAAGGTTAGGGTTATAAAGTGTATGCGGTGTGTTTCTTTGCACCGCATATTTTTTTATTCTTTAGTACCCAATCTTTCACTTCAAACTTTAGCTATTTGGTAGGAGAGGTTGTCTCGGAAGAGGTACCAGGCGTATTGGTGCAGATGATTGAACTGCCCGAGAAAGTGACTCAGAGAGAAATGACTCAGAGTCAGGTAGTGGAGCTGATGAATGTGTGTGCCATGGGAATATATAGTGGTAAATATTCAAATCGATGATAGCGGTATTCTAGCGAAAATCAGCCTAACAGAAAGAGTGAAGCAGGAACAGGTGAACGAAGTCGCGCCTAGTGAATCTTCGTCAGAAAAACTTAAGAAAAAGCGAAAGCAGTTGATTGATCGAATACGTAAAAGAGAATAGGAAAGATTTTTCGTCTCATCAGAAAGCCCAATGTTGGTATGAGACGAGGTAATAAGAATACGTTAGTTTTAAAAACTTAATAAAAAATTTAGCTCACCAAATGGCGGGCTATTTGGCGTACAATAAGAGCAGTATGAAATTTATCTATCCGTTTCAAAATGGATCGGACAGAGAGCCTGCTTGGGCTAAATTTATGCTATTCGATCAGCGAGTTCATGCAGAGGTGAATAGCCTGCATCGTTAGCGAAGCTTTTCTTAATAATCTTGCTTTTACATATATCTTTCTGTAGAATAATAACGTTAATCAACTGTAGAAATAATAAATCAAGCGTTGGATGAGAGGAATAAACATGTTTAAAGACTTACTGAGTTTTTTTAAAGAAATTTTTCAAAATCGCACCTTATTAAAACAATTTTCTGTTAATGACTTCAAGGCACGTTATGCCGGATCGGCTTTAGGGATTTTTTGGGCTTTCGCCAATCCTTTAGTGATGGTCGTGACTTATTGGTTTGTTTTCGGAGTTGGGTTTAAGGCAGCGATGACCGATGGAAAGTATCCCTTTATCGTTTTTCTATTAACAGGGTTGGTTCCATGGATGTACTTTTCTGAAGTACTGGGGTCAGCGACGAATGTTTTTCGCGAATACAGCTATCTAGTTAAAAAAGTCGTATTCAATATTCGCATCTTACCCTCGGTCAAATTATTTTCTGGATTATTTATGCATATCTTTTTCATTGCGATCGCTTTAATTGTAGCGATTTTTAATCACGCAATTCCAGGTCTGCATATGCTGCAGCTGTTTTATTATCTGTTTGCCATGATGATGTTCTTAACTGGATTAACTTGGATCACTTCTTCGATCCAACCATTTTTCCCAGATATCAATCAGTTTATTGGAGTTATCATGCAGGCATTAATGTGGGGAACGCCAGTATTGTGGAGTATCAATCAATTTGCGGCGCATCCAACGATTCAATTCATTTTGAAATTCAACCCGATGTTCTATGTCGTTCAAGGATACCGGGATGCTTTCTTTGGCGAGCAGTGGTTTTGGGAAAAACCGCTGTTAACGATCTATTTCTGGGTCGTAACCTTGATTCTATTAGTGGTCGGCAGTGTTGTTTTCAAACGCTTGAAACCACATTTTTCTGATGTTTTATAAGGAGATAAATCTAAATGACTGAAACAGTAATTGAAATTAACCATTTAACTAAGAAATATGATATGTATAAAAAACCTTCTGATCGTTTGAAGGAAGCTTTGAGCCCAACAAGAAAGACCTATCATGAGGTTTTTTACGCATTGAATGATGTGAACGTGGAAGTGAAAAAAGGCGAAATGATTGGGTTTATCGGCGAAAATGGTTCTGGTAAATCAACGATCCTGAAGATCATTACAGGTGTATTGACTCCCTCGGAAGGTGAAGTAAAGATTGAAGGAAACATCGCGGCATTATTAGAACTTGGTTCAGGGTTCAATCCTGAATACAGCGGTTATGAAAATATTTTTCTTAATGGGATGGTTCTAGGCTTTTCTCGTGAAGAAATGGCGGATAAAGTTGATGATATTATCAATTTCGCGGATATCGGCGATCATTTGTACCAACCTGTCAAAACCTATTCAAGCGGGATGTTTGTGCGCCTTGCGTTTGCCGTGGCGATCAATGTGGATCCTGATATTCTGATTGTCGATGAAGCCTTGGCGGTGGGAGACTTGGAATTCCAATTGAAATGTATGGAAAAGTTTACCGAACTGCGCAATGCCGGAAAAACCATTCTTTTTGTTTCTCATGATGTGAACGCGGTTCGCCGTTTCTGCGACCGAGTGTATTGGTTGAAGAACGGTGTCGTTGAATCAGAAGGCGAAACAATGGAGATTACGGAAACGTATGAAAATTTTTTGAAGAAAAAATCATTAAAGAGCATTGACCGAGAAAACTCTAGTTCAGAGGATTTTTCGGCGTATGATATTGTGGAAGTAAAATCTGCTGAATTATTAGATGGTGATCTGCAGCCGCTAGAGATTATTGAACAAGATAGTAAAGTCGTTGTTAAAGTGACGTATAATGTGAAGGATGAGTCAATCAAGAAGCCCGTTCTAGGTGTGGCTATTCGAACTGTGGACAATAACTATGTCTGCGGGCTGAATACATTATTAGATGAAGAATCAATTCCTTGGAAAAAGGGAGAGAATGTCTTCTATTTAGAATATGAGAAAATGGCACTTTTAGGCGGCGAATATTATTTCGATGTAGCCCTTTTTGAAGAAAATGCGACCGTGCCGTTGGTTTATAAAACAAGATATTTAACCATGTTCATTACTGGTAAATATGTCGGCGAAGGCATCGTCGTTTTGGATCATAAGTGGAAGGATACGATTTAATTATGAAGTATGATTTTGATTTGTCGCTTGAAGAGCACACGAGTGTGGGGAAAATCATCAGTCAGATCACTGAAGGCTCTACTGTTTTAGAGTTTGGCCCCGGCAACGGTCGCATGACTCAATATTTAATTACCGAAAAAAAATGTGAAGTATCGATCGTCGAATTTGATCCGGTCTTATTTGAGCACGTCATGGGCTTTGCCCAGGACGGCTTTTTAGGAAATATCGAAGAATACAAATGGAACGATCATTTTGTAGATAAAAAGTTTGATTTTATTATCTTCGCGGATGTTTTGGAACATTTGACTGATTCGGAAAAAGCTCTGGCAGAAGCTAGCAAATTTTTAGCGCCCAATGGAGAGATCTTATTAACTTTCCCGAACTTGGCACACAACTCAGTGCTGATCGACTTGTTTAATAATAAATTAGACTGGAAGCAATATGGCTTGTTAGATCGGACGCACAATAGTTTTTATACGCAAAAGGGCTTTGAAGAATTGTTTGATCGAATCGGATTATCGATTCGCCGAGAAGATTTTACTTATTCGCAGGTGGGACAAAATGAGTTGTCTGCAAGTTACGAAGAATTGCCGCAAATGGTCCGCTATGACTTTAAAAAAAGGGCATTTGGTGAAGTGTATCAATATTTTTATGCGTTGCGTAAAGGACCTGTTGATCAGCCGGAACGGGTCGAACCAATCAATTCAAATTATAATAAACAAATTCAACTCGCTTATCTAATTGATGGCAAGTTTAAGGTTGAACCGTATATCTTCAACAATCAAACGGATGAGAATAAAACAACTGTTCATCAAGCGCCAGAAAATACAGAACAATTACGAATAGTTATTGGTAAAGTTCCTGCTGCGATTCAGCTATCGGTGGTTGTTGACAACCAATTGTTGGCGATCAAGGAAACGAACGCTTCTTGGTATCAAGAGGATCTCTTTATGTTTCCAGTCGTCATAGAGGAACCGTATGTGATTATCGATGGTGCCGCTATAGCGGGAAAAGAATATACCGTGAACGTCAATGTATTAAATGAAGAGGAATTTTTTCCATCCGAATTAAAAGTTATGGAGGATGCGGCAAATGAGAAAGAAAAGAATCGTCTGCTTACATTAAAACTGAACTATCTCGATAAGTATGACTATCAGTTAAAGAATATTCCTTATGTGGAACCAGGCAGTGAATTAGAAGGTATCAAATTAACGATCGAATCAATCGAAAATAACGAGTCTGAAAATGAAGCAATTATCAAGGGCTGGGGATTCTCTGAGATGACGAAAATGCCGTTGGCTTATTTATTGGCGGAATCAATGAATCGTCTGCAGGTGAATCCAATCTACCGTCCAGACGTGAATGAAGTGTTTGGGATTGAATCGACCGAAAAATTCGGTTTCATTTTAACAGCTAAGAATATGCAAGTATTGGATGATATCAAATTGCTTGTACTCGATGATGAAGATCAAATTTATCCTGTTGTGGCAAAACATTCACAACCAACAAGTACACCGATGACGAGGAAAATTCGTCATTTGCTGGGTTCGATCAAACGAAATGGCTTTGCAGGTGCAGTGAAAAACTATCAACGCTCGAAACAGCAAAGTGCTAATTATGAAGAGTGGATGACAAAGATCGAAGAACCGACTCGGGCACAACTGATTGAAGCTTCAAAAGAGCTCACCTTCCAACCGAAAATTTCTTTGGTCGTGCCGGTCTATAATGTGGACGAAAAATGGTTGCGTGCTTGTGTGAAGTCATTGACGGATCAAATCTATTCAAATTGGGAGCTTTGCTTGTCAGATGATGCTTCTCCAAAAGCCCACATCAAACCATTACTGCAAGAATTATCAGATGCAGATGAACGTGTGAAAATCGTTCTTCGTGAAAAAAATGGACATATCTCGGAAGCAACAAACTCAGCGATCGGAATCGCGACAGGTGATTATATTGGGTTCCTAGATAATGATGATATTTTAGCTGATACGGCACTATTGGCAGTCGTTAATGCGTTGAATGAAGATCAAAATCGTGAATTTATTTATACTGATGAAGATAAATTATCCATGAGCGGCAAGCGGTTTGACCCATTTTTTAAACCAAACTGGAACGAAACCTTATTATTGGGACATAACTACATTACCCATTTTGTCGTGGTAAAACGTTCAATCGTTGAAACGGTCGGCGGATTACGAACAGAATTCAATGGCAGTCAAGATTATGATTTTGTTTTGCGTGCAACAGAAGCCGCAAAAGAAATTTACCATGTTCCCAATATTCTTTATCATTGGCGTACAATTGAAACATCCGTCGCTATGGATCCGCAAAGTAAAGAATATGCCTATGTAGCAGGTCAAAATGCCTTACAAGCAGCTCTTGAACGCCGCAACCTTGAGGGTGTTGTAACGATGACCAAGAATTATGGTGCCTATAAGATCGATTTTAAATATGAAGCCGAACCGAAAGTTTCGATTATTTTGAGTGGAAAATCGAATGAAAAACAGCTGCAGGAGCTTCTAGCAACTGATTGGTCTGATTTTGAAATTCTATTAAATCATTCAGAAATTACAGATGAGCATATTCGATCTTTTTCTAGTAAAAATGAAAATGAATTGGCTGAAGAAGCAAAGGGTGAATTTTTGGTGTTCTTGGCTGAAGAATTATCACCAACCAAAACGACTTGGCTAAAAGAAGCGATGAATTTTTCACGCTTGCCTGACGTTGGTGCAGTAACGGGTAAGGTTATCAGCAAAGATGAGGCGATCCTATATTGCGGCGTAACCATCGATCCTACTCATGAACGGGTAGTATATGAGCAGCAGGGATTGTCCAATAAGACAATCGGGACGTATTTCCGTCCGACCTTGCCGCGAGAAATTTATACAGCTACGGAAGATGTGTTGATTCTCCGTAAAGACGACTTCTTATCACTAGGCGGATTCGATCAGACCTTGCCTATGGCGATTAAGGGGATTGATTTCTCGATCCGATTAACAAAAGAAAACAAAAAACTGATTTTTGATCCGTATTTTGAAGTACGATATCCTGGTGAAAATCATTTTAGTATAAGAAAAGAAGCATATGATACGTTGACTAACAAATATTCTCAAGAATTGAACGATCCATTGATCAATCCAAATCAATTCAGCATAGGAGGCTAATCCGATGGCAAAAAATGAACAAGTTTGCATTGATCAATGCAAGTTTCAACCAGAGACAAATCAATTCGAAATCAAAGGGTGGGCCCTTGATTTAGCTTCAAAAGATGTGCCAACGATTACTATTCACTCAGAAAACGCTGCAAGCGACAAAATCGAGTGGTATCCTCGTTCAGATGTGGTAGCCGCACATAAAACAAGTGCTAGTCTGCAAATGGGCTTTGAGGTAACGGTTACAGTGAAGAATCCGGCAGAAAAAATCGTGCTTGCTTTTCATTTTAATGATCATACGCAAAACGAATCTTTTGTCCCAAGTGGAAATATCGTAAAAGAACCGAAACAACCGTCACCAATTCAAAACTTTTATGGGAAAGCACGTAAAGGCCTAGGCTATCTAAAACGCAATGGGTTAAAAAATACGTTGCGACGAATCAAATTGGAACAAAATAAGCAAACCGATGAACGCTATCAGCAGTGGATCACTGAAAACGAAAATTGGGATGTCGATGCGATTAAAGCGGAAATCGCCGCATTTGAATATCAACCGGTTATCTCAATTTTGATGCCAGTTTATAACGTCGAAGAAAAATGGCTAGCGAAATGTATTGAATCCGTTCAGAACCAGTTTTATCCCAATTGGGAATTGTGTATGGCGGACGACCATTCTACGGATGAATCCGTAAGACCGCTATTAGAAAAATACGCGGCCCAAGATTCTCGGATCAAAAATGTTTTCCGTTCTGAAAACGGTCATATCTCTAAGGCAACGAACTCTGCGTTAGAGATCGCAACTGGTGAATTTGTTGCGTTGTTGGATAATGATGATGAATTAGCACCGATTGCTTTATACGAAGTAGCTAAACGTTTAAACGAAAACGCGGATTTAGATCTGATTTACAGCGATGAAGATAAGGTTGATATGGAAGGTAACCGTTTTGATCCAGCCTTCAAGCCTGATTGGTCACCGGATTTATTGTTAGGCACGAATTATATTTCTCACTTAGGCGTTTATCGTCGTTCGATTATGGAAAAAATCGGTGGCTTCCGTGTTGGATATGAAGGTTCGCAGGATTATGATTTAGTTTTACGATTCACGGAGCAAACAACAGCGGAACGAATTGCACATATTCCGCAGATTTTATATTATTGGCGGATCTTACCAAGCTCAACGGCCGCCGATCAATCAACGAAAAGCTATGCCTTCGATGCAGGGTTAAAAGCTGTTCAAGACGCGATCAATCGCCGTGGAATCAAAGCAACTATCAATCATGCAGCGGGAAATGGATTATATGATGTAGACTATCAAGTGCTTTCAGAAGCGTTAGTAAGTGTGATCATTCCTACGCGCAATGGGTATGATGATGTGAAGCGCTGTGTCGACTCGATCATCGAAAAAACGACTTATTCAAATTACGAAATCATTATGGCGGATAACGGCAGCGACCAGCCTGAAATGCAGGAGCTGTATGCCAACTACCAAAAACAGTTAGGTGAACGTTTTGTCGTGGAATCAATCGACATCCCATTCAACTATTCTCGTATCAATAATTTAGCTGCAAAAAGCGCTAAAGGAAAATACCTGCTGTTCCTAAATAATGACACCGAAGTCATTACGCCAGAGTGGATGACTAAAATGGTTTCCTTCGCACAGTTTGAACGAATCGGCTGTGTTGGCGCAAAATTGTACTATCCAAACAATACGATCCAGCATGCTGGTGTGATCCTAGGAATGGGTGGCGCAGCTGGACATGGGCATCATACCTTCCCGCGGGGAGACTTCGGCTATTTCGGAAAATTAGAGATAAACGTCGATTACTTGGCAGTTACCGCTGCATGTCTGATGATTCGTGCCAACGATTTCGCTGAAATCGGCGGCTTCAACGAAGAATTGACCGTTGCCTTCAATGATGTTGACCTGTGTTTGAAAGAATACGAAAATGGTCATACTAATGTGTGGCTCCACGGTGCGGAATTGTATCACTTCGAATCTCAATCCCGCGGATACGAAAATACTCCCGAAAAACAAGCCCGCTTTGAAAAAGAAACCGAGTATATGGAAGACACTTGGAAAGGCTACATTGAAAATGACCCGTACTATAATCCTAATTTGACGAGAGTTGGAGGAGATTTTTCGGTGAGGGTGGGAGAAATGGAGTAGTTGAGAGTGTGACAAATACCTATAGCCGTTCCCGCCACCAAACAGAATGAAAACAAAAAAGAATCGACCTACAGGTCATTTCCTGTCATACTAAAACTGACAGGAGTGGCTTGTAGGTCGATTACTTATTGAGGTTCTTCTCCAAGTTGACCTTGAGTGACAAACTAGATCATTCTACTTATTTGTACCAGTCATTAGGTCATAGAACCTGCGTATAGAAATAAATCTTTTCTATCCAAATCGATTTTTCCTAAACTCATCCCAATCTTGTTAATCAGACGTTTAAAGTTACAAAAAAAAGAAATTTGGCTGGGTGATATTATCAACATTCCTTTACAAAAAAGGAACACTTTACTTGGCTGTTTTTATTGATATTTATAACCGAAAAATCATTGGATGGGCCATGTCTTCTAGAATGATAATTCAGCTTGTGTTAAATGTATTTATATAAGCAATTGAAAAAAATCGTCTAGGGAAAAACTATTCAAACCGATCAGGGTTCTCAGTATACAAGCTATGTTTTTCAAAAAGTTCTTCGTGAATGTGAAATAATTTCAAGTATGAGTCAAAAAGGAAATCCCTATGATAAGGCTTTGATGGAATCCTTTTACAAAACAATAAAAGAGAGCTGATCAACGTTGCAAATTTCACAGACATTGATCAAGATCAGCAAGAAATACTTAAATATATTGAAACATACTACAATACAAAACGGATGCATTCGGCACTGGGGATCATTCTCCTAAAGAAATCGGTAATGAAAAATCACAGAATACCTTAACTTAACGTCCAATTCTTCTTGACATTTCCATAAGACTATTCAGGAATCGTATTATTCGATTCCTGTTTTTATGCGGCCTGCTTTCTAAACTCGTTGGGCGAAAGCCCATTCAATGCTTCGAAAAAGCGATAATTATTGTAGTATCCTATGTAGCTGAACACAGATTCCTTAACTCCTCAAAGTTCTGATAACGCTACTGGTAGATTAAACGTACTCAAAATTGTTCGATTGTTTGACTATCAAAACAGTTCCCACTCTCGGGGCTGCTTTTTGGTGAACGTATAACTCTCTTCGAGTATTTATTGAAATCAGTGATCACTATGAAGCAGCGGTCTGACGCCAGGATTCTTACGCATAGCTTTTTTTACAGTATCCATGACAATTTGGTTATTATTGGAATGATCTAACTTCCAAGAAACGATTGAAAGATTATAGAAATCGATACTAGGTACTCAAATAAGCCTTTCAACCATTACTGTATCTCAATTCATGTCCGTACACCATTTATTTTCGAAAAGATGGAAACCAAAAACGAGTTGATTCTGTCGCATATTTTTGGCACGTTGATTGTGTTTGGAAAGTCTCTTTGAGTCCGTAAAGGATACGATTTTCAACCAAATAAACCAGCACAAATTTTCGAAGCCTCAAAAGAATTGATTTCTCTTTTATCTAAAGACAAAATAACCAATGACTAAAAACTTGATTATGCAATCAATCGAACAGTTAAACACTCTTTCCAGGACCATTGAGCAGTTACAAGCAGCTGCGCAATTACCAGAATATCCTGAAATTATAGATATGAAAGGTGTCAATCAATCCAGCATCTATAATCAGAAAAGCGCATGAACTTCTAAACGTGGATTTGTTTAACTGCGTAATTCACTGTTTCAATTACTAGATATTCTAGTTAAAACAGCGTTTGAAGACGATCCAGTATACGTGTTTCTATCTAAGAAAAGAGCTGAGGGAATCCGTACTATGTTTACATGACAGTTGGTGCGAATAAGTTTTTGCGCATTTATTACGGACGAGTAAACGAATATTTGGTATCATTCCCAGAAGAGAAATGATTGTTATTTTTGAAAGTACGTTGAAACCAGTGAGTATCGATGTTTTTATATTTGTCATTTCTTAAATTCAGATAAATCGTTCTTCATTTTTATCTTGACTTTTTATTTACAGGTTAAAATGATCACATCTTTTTCTTATTAAAAAAAGGAAAAACTGTGAAGCAACCTCCTGCCTAGGATTGGTGGTTACTTACACAGTTAATATTACACTATCGAAAAATATACGATTTACCTTCCATAAAAACGGTAGGTCTATTCAACTGAGCGTCCAATCAAAATTTCTCTGATTTCAAAAATAGTCAAAAGAATTTTGGTTGTCAAAAACTCTAAAAAAATCAACTTCTGCAGTTTATTTGACAAACCCTTTAAGTATCATTAGAACCAATTTTCAAGATTTTGGTGAATACATCAACATAATTTTGTTTATCGTTTGATCGTGAAAGTAATTCTATCAAGTTTGCAATATCGTTTTCAGTTGACTCAAAAGCGGAAAAAAATTCTATAAAACTAGTATCTAATCCATCAAGTAACTTAACTAATGTTTCAATAGAGATATTTCTTCCTTTCGTTTCAAGCGTACCAATTAATACTACGCTTACTCCGGATATTTCAGACAATCTTTCTTGAGTCAATTTTTTTATTTTTCGTAACTCTTTAATTCTTTTGCCAATTTTTATGGTATCTAATTCTTCCATTATCCCACCAGTTTCATCTGTTTCTTTTAATTCTATAGCAATTAAATCACTACTTGTATTAACTATAGCGTTGTTTTAAGTTGTTTAAACAACACTATATGTTGACTTCGCTCTTTTTGTTGATATACTATAAATATATTGAGAATAGAATTTAGAAGGAAGTGAGCTTTATGAATCAACACACGACTAATTATGAAACATTGAAAAACCTTTCTTACATTCGCTTTGGCCATAAGATTGGTCGAGGATGGTACGCAATTCTAATTACTGCTGAAAAGGAATTAGCTGAATTAGGACATTCTATTAGAAACGTGAGACGAGTAGATGGCGCTCTAATAGTTCATATTGAAAAAAATTCAAAGGAACTAACATCCGAACTTCAACATATTTTATACAAAACTGAACTTGCAAGTGAAATGACTTGTGAGTGGTGCGGCAATTATTCAGTATCACAGACTGTCATCGATGATGAAACGTATACAATTTGTGAAGAGTGCCAAGAGAGCTGTGAGAGTTTAGCTGGAATAGAAAAAAGAATTCTCTTGCAAAAAATTCATGAATTAGAACAGGCAAATTACCTTATGAAAAATGAGTTGACTGCTCAAAAAGTTAAATCTGAACATTATAAAATGGGGCTTGAACAATACAGAATGCGCTCGGAAAAACTGTGTACTCAATTGAGAAAAAAAGGGAGAAGACCAACTGTATTTAGTGATGAAATGAAGCAATAACAGAGTGGAGAATATTCAAATCCAAGTTTTCTTTTGGATCATTGAATAGATTGTACTAATTGGATTTCAAGGAGGAAATTATGGAAAAGCGAAAGATGTTAAACGCAACTGAAAAAGGGACCACTGGATGATTGAAAAAGGGACCAAAAAAATTAGTTGAGCCATTTTTTCGTGTCTTCCACTCGAAACGAGGGACCACTAAGATCCAATACGTGAGC